>OOIG01002166.1_pt1 | contig 13585 bp, 9 predicted proteins | sample 1692091 | NCBI WGS metagenome assembly OOIG01 (sample SAMN06348188, study PRJEB24527) | human gut metagenome | biome: human gut; feature: ankylosing spondylitis patient; material: feces | host: Homo sapiens | place: China | collected 2015-10
AAGGTTCGCGGATGTGGCAAGATGGAAGTTCCCTTGAAACCGGAAGCGCCTGCGGGGCGTTATGTTGTAACACTAAGAGTAAGTAACGAGGATTATTCTGCTATGTTGTCGGATATTTTCACTTTTATAATTGAATAGGAATGACAAAGAATTATTTTATAACGATATGCTTCACCCTGTTGATGGGGTGGAGTGTATCTGCCTCTTCTCAAGGGATTAATTTTTTCAAAGGAACTTTTGACGAAGCGTTGGCAAAGGCAAAACAGGAAAATAAACTGGTGTTCGTGGATTTCTATGCCACGTGGTGTGGACCTTGCAAGCAAATGGTCGAGAAGGTGTTCACGGATGAAGAGGTGGGGAAATACATGAACGAGAAGTTTGTGTGTATGCAGATAGACGTGGAGAAGGAGGGATGGCAGAAGGAAACAGCGGGGAATTTTAACGTGACAGTATTACCTACATTGATTTTTTTCAAGGCAGATGCTAGCGTGGTTTCCCGGTTGGCTGGGGCGAGAGAGAAAGCTGATTTCTTGAATGCAGCTAAGGTGGTTTGTGGGGAACAGCTGAGTTTCGAGAAATTATACGATCGGGCAAAGTCGAAAAAGGATTTGGCTGATATGCAATTGGATTGCAGGGGATGGAAGCTCAGAAATGGATCGTACGAATTGATAAATTATATGCCGAGTACACGAAAGCCAAGATGGGGCTGGATTTTATTAATAAAGAGGATTTTCAGATCGTGAGCAAGTTCAACAAGAAGAACGTGAAGGATGATGCCGTGATGAATTTTATCGCAAAAAATCTGGAGACATACATGAACAAGTTGGGAGAGGCTCCCGGTATTCTGTTGGTGGAGCATAATAATAATGTCATCGGGGATTTGGCGAAAGCCGGTAAAGAGGAGTATAAAAAATACCTTGAAAGAATTAACGGTGATTTGGAAGCGGCTTACGCTATCATGCCCACGGGAACCTTGACTCCTTACGAAAAATTCAAGTATTATTATGACGGAATGTATTTGTTGTCTTACAAGAAGGATGTGGCTTCATACGTGGAATTGATGAACAAGTATCTTGCTGCTTTGGGCGATCAGGTAGGTGCGAATGATTACGGGGAAATTGCTCAAAACATGTATGTCATGAGTAAAGGAAAATTGAATGACGAACAGTTGGGACAGGTAAAGGATTGGTTAGTGAAAGCCATGCAATATGAGGGAACAGGTTTGATCGACCGGATTAATTTCGTGACCATGCTGGGAGATACCTACAAGGCATTGAAACAGTTCGACAAGGCGAAGGATGCTTATAACCAAGGGTACATGGAGGCTTTGCAAATCGAGAACAAGATGCGTTCTGCACAGATTCAGTTAATCATGAAGCGGAAGTTGCAGGCGCTGGAATTAGCTAAATAAAAGGTATGAGGGGATTATTATTTTCAATTGCGATATTTCTTTTTACAGCCTTTACTCCCTTGGTGGCACAGGAAGGAATGGAGGGGTTACGTTACGGGAAGTTGGAAAACGGGTTGACTTATTACGTGAAACATTCCAAGGCAGAACCGGGACGGGTGAGTTTTTACCTGTTACAGAACGTGGGGTCTATCTTGGAGGAGGATCACGAGAACGGGTTGGCGCATTTTCTGGAACACATGGCCTTTAACGGGACGACTCATTTCCCGGGTGGCGTGATGCCCTATTTGCGTGGAAAAGGTATTTTTACTTTTAACGCCCGGACGGGAATCAATCAAACCGTGTATAATATCGAGGACGTACCCACGGCTGACGGGGGATTGGTCGATACGTGTATGTTTATCGTGAAGGACTGGTGTAACGAGATTTTACTGAAAGAGAAGGATATTGATGACGAGCGGGGCGTGATTATCGAGGAGTGGAGAAGTCATTATGACGTGGGACGACGTTTGCAAGAGGGGAGCGCTCCCGTGGTGTACAACCACACGAAGTATGCCCGGCGGAACGTGATTGGCTCGGTGGAGTTATTGAAAAGTTTCCCGTACGACGTGTTGCGTGAATTTTACCACAAATGGTATCGTCCCGATTTGCAGTGTGTGATTATCGTGGGGGATGTTGACGAGGTGGAGTACGAGAATAAAGTAAAAGAGATGTTCGGGCAGATCCCCGCACGGGTGAACCCACTGGAACGCTACGAGGTGGAGATTCCCGACCGGGCGGACTTGGATTACATGCTGATTCTGGATCCGGAGAACCGGTCGAAGATGATCTCTTTCCACCAGCGGGCACACCGGGTCGTGGGATTGGATGAACTGGGACGGAAATCCTACTCGTTCAAGGCTCGTATTTTCAACGCAATCTGGGGACAACGGTTGGCACGTATCGTGAATGACAACCGGGAGAAGTTTTTGAGTGCGTCGGCCGAGTTCGGTTCCTTTGTTCGGAATTACAATGGATTTTCTTTAGACATCGTACCTTATAAAGACAAGGATGTCGAGGCGTTTGAACAGGTGTGGACCGTGTGGGAAGAGATTCGACGGTTTGGTTTCACGGATGTGGAAGTGGAACGGGTGCAGGAGGCACTTTTCCAAGAACTGCAGAAAATGGAGAGTGCTGCAGAGAAGGAGAGTAATCCATACTACGTGAGCGTGTTCCAGTCTCATTTCCTAAGTGGTTTGCCTTTCCGGGAACAAAGCGAGGAGCTGGACGTGTTGAAAGAGGCGTTATTGGAGATCACGCCGAAAGATATGAACGCTTGGATTCATTCGTGGGCCACGGATTCGAACCGGATTATCGTGGTGTCCGGTAATGACAAGGATTACAAATATTTGACCAAGGAGCAGGCGCTTGGCGTCATGGCGAAGGTGGCCGAGAAGGACATTCAGCCGGAAACAATCGAGCGGAAGACCCCGGAAGGATTTGATCTGAAACTCCAAGGGGGAACGATTAAGAAGGTGAAAAAGTTGGATCGGTTCAAGGCGGAAGTGTGGACACTGTCCAACGGGGCTAGGGTGTTCTACAAGTACGTGGAAGAGGGGAACGGTTTCTTCTCCATGGCTTGTAGCAGTCATGGCGGGCGTTCCGTGGTGGACACCGAGGATTTACCGACGCTAGCTGCGATGCAGGCTTTGGCAATGAAGTCCGGGATATACAAGTATGACCTGAACACGTTGAAGGATCTCGTGCAGGGTAAACAGATTCGTCTCAACATGATGGTAAGTGATTACACGGAAGGTTTTGGCGGTAACACGAAAGCGGATAATGCCGAGTTGTTGTTCCAGTTGTACTACTTGATGTTCGAGGAACCCCGTTTCGATAGACCGCAGTTTGACAAATATGTGGAACGTGCTAAATACATGTACGAGAATCGTCGTCAGACCCCACAGGATTTGGTTCAGGATTCGATTCGGAAGTTGACGACTCGTATCGACGATCGTAACCGGGATTGGGGTGCGGCTTATTTCGACAAGATGAATTTCGAACGGATGAAGTCGCTTTACCGGGAACGTTTCTCGAACGCGAAAGAGTTCACGTTCTGTATCGTGGGTGATATTGACCGGGACGAGGCCGCCCGCCTGACGTGTAAATATATCGGCTCGCTGCCTTCTCGCAAGGGGAAGAAGGAGGAATATATCATTCGTAATTACGACGTGGATACCGACACGATTGCCCGTGAATTCAAGGTGGTAATGCCGGGTGACAAGGGAATGGTGAACCTGATGTTAGAGAATGACGGGAAGTTTTCCGACAAGGAGCAAATGGCCTTGACAATTTGGGGACAGATGTTACGGAATCGCTTGTTCGCTATCGTTCGGGAACAGGAGAGTGCCACGTATGGCGTTAACGTGGATGCTAATTGCATGACTTTCCCGTATCGTAAGGCTACTTTGATGGTGGGGTTCGAGACGCAACGGGACAAGGTGGAACGGATGAAGGAGATTATTTATAACGAGTTGGAGAGAAGTAAAGACGAGCTTTTCTCGGAGAGCGAATTGTCGCCTATTCTGATCTCTATCCGGCGGATGCAGGATCAACAGGGCGAGAATATCGGTGTTGATTACTGGATGAACGTGTTGAATACTTACGCCGAGAGCAAGGTGGACGCCACGAATCATAAGGCTTTCGACAAGATACTGGAAAGCATGACGGTCGAGGATGTTCGTAACGCAGCCCGGAAGTTTTTGAAAAACGTGAAAGTGAGAGACTGGGTAATAAAGTCGGAAGAGGTGAACCCGCTATCCGATTGGGAAAAATAGTGGAGAGAGTGTGATTTGAAATGCGGATTTTAACTCTTGTGAAAGTCGTACATGAAGTGCAAGAGACCGGAGGGGACCTTCCGGAAGATTACACCGGAACTCAGACCATGTATTTGGTTGAAGGTTCCGGTGTTTTGTTCCTTTGGAATGAGATGTTGAGAGAAACTACCCCGTTTTATTCGTTTACATGATAAATGTTACCAATGGCATATAATGGAATTACCTTGATGTTCTTATAAACACAGAAATTTTCTGATGAACTCCGGATGCCGTAAGGTGATTGTTTTTCTTTGAGGAACAGGTGTAGACTTTGCATGGAACCTCTTTTCCCAGACTTGATTTCGATGGGAATTATATCTTCATTTTTTTGAATGAGGTAATCTACTTCGGCATTGCTTCCCCGTTCTTCTCGTTTCCAGAAATACAAATCATCCTTGTGATAGCAAGAGGTTGATTTTTGCAATTCCAGCCCTGCATAAATTTCTGCAATGGCTCCTTTGTTTACAACTTCAAAATCATCCGAGAGAAATATCTCTGACATATCCAACCCTAATATACGCTGGAATAAACCTGTGTCAAGAGGAAGCATTTTTCTTTTCTTTGGATTGATTTCCGCTCCGATCGGTATTCCATTTGCCGCTGAATGTGTTACGGGAATAACAAGGCCGGCTTTGATTAACAGGTCAAGGGCTTCCTTTATTTGTTTGTAGTTCGCATTTGCTGCACCCGCATAGACAAATGGTTTGCCTGCATTCTGCATAACACTGTCAAAAACTTCTGTGATGCGGGACTCTGGTACTCTTTTTTTGTATTTAGAAAAATCGTCTTTGTATGATATAATCAAGTCGTCCATGATTCTAAGACAATCCAACATGGATTTTCCTTGAACATAGGAAGCGATAACTTCCGGCATCCCTCCTAGTATCAGAAATTTTTTCAACAGTAGCAAGGCTTTTTTATGAATCGGTTCTAAAAGAGCTTTTTGTGGAGTGGCTTTTTGTATTGCTCCCCACAACATTGTTTCCTTGTTGGCAATAAGGAATTCCTCGAATGAAAACGGGTACACGAATAGGGAGCGAACTCTACCCACTCCGAATGAAGGTAGTTCTTCCAATGCGAATTCCAACAATGACCCGGCGGCCACGAGGTGTAGTTCTGGATATTTTTCATAGAAATATCGCAATGAGGAAATAGCCGCTATACATGCCTGAATTTCATCAAAAAATAAGAGCGTTTTTCCCGGAATAATGGGAATATTGTAAATCAGAGAAAGGTTCTCACAGATTTCTTGTGGCGAAATCCCCTTTTCAAATAATGTACATACTTCTTTTTGCTGGTCAAAGTTTACTTCTACAAAATATTCAAAATGTTGAGCCAAATTTTTTATTGCCGATGATTTTCCTACTTGTCTTGCTCCACGGACAAGAAGTGGTTTTCGTTTACTTTCTTTGCTCCAAGCTAAGAGCTGGTCATCTATTTTACGATATAAATATTCATTTTCCATTTTGTCAAGGCATTAAATCGATATTATTTCCATTTTGTCAAGGCTAATATAGTATTAAATTTCCAAAAAATCAAGGCTGAGTGTTGTTTTAAAGATTTTCCTGATACTTCTTTGATCTTCCCTGATTTTGATTGATACTTTTAGAGGGGATAAATTAATATGGTTTATATTATCACTAACTGATTTGACAGTTGGCGTTTTTTATTTCTAAAAGTTTATTTTTTTAAGTATAGACCCGAACTTTTGTATATAGCCTCCGTATAACCCTCAGAATTGAAACAGAAAAGGAGATGATTAGGAATTATACTTTTGTAGTGGCATTGTTGGCGTTGTTTTTCACGGGATGTGAGGAGGCAATAATAAAGGTGGGGAAGGATTTTTTATCCCATAAAACGAACGAGTTTGATATTACGATTGCCTATCCGGTGTTTACCTCTCAGAAAGCCGAGGTAGAACAAGGATGTAAGGCGGTGAACGGGGAGATTTCCCGGTTGATTGACAGCTTGCAAAATGATTTAAAGGCACAATTGAACGAGTACCTGCAAAAGGCTCGGGAGATGAAGGAAGAGCCGATGATCCCGTTTGAATTGGATGTTAAGGATAGCGTGTTCATGGCGGATCGTCATTATATCAGTGTTCGTCTTGCGGTTTACACGTTGACAGGAGGGGCTAACGGGTTGACGGAATATTACGCGGTCAATTACAGCTTGAAGGACAAGAAGTTTTTGAGCCCGGAGAGTATTCTGAATTATGACAAGAGTGCGGAGATTGACAAGCAGATTCAACGGAATTTCAAGAATCCGGAGAACTGTTTCTCGGAAATTCCCACGTTGGCAAATATAACCACGATAAACTTTTCGGGAGGTGATATTTGCTTTACTTATAACCCGCTGGTTCTAGGGGCCCATTATTGTGGAGCGGCAGAAATATCCGTACCCCGTATGTTATTGAAAGGTGATTTATTGTTGAAATAGATAGGGAGAATTGTAGGGAAGACGAGGGCGATCCGAAAGGATCGCTCTTTTTTTGCATTGATATTTTTGAAAAAAGTCATATCTTGCAGGCAAAATATAAAGGGTGGATATACTGTTGCATCAATTTAACAGAGGGGACGAGCGAGCCTTTAAAAAGTTGTTTGATAGCTTTTTCGGGGCGTCATGTGCTTTTGTTAAACATTACATACCGGAACATGAGGCCGTGGAAGATGTGGTGCAAGAGACCTTTATAAATCTCTGGGAGAAACGGGGAATTTGCACGGATATGGTATATTTTAAAGCGTATCTTTATAAGTCTTTACGTAATAACGCTCTTTTTTATTTACGCCAGCATCGGGTGAATGAAGAGGTCGATCCTAGATTGGAGGACAATACGGAGTCTGTTCTGAACGTGATGATTGAAGAAGAAGTCCACCGGGAGATTATAGCTGCCATAAGTAAGTTGCCAAAGGAAAGAAGGCGTGTGGTGGAATTGAGTATGGCAGGTTTTTCTCAAGAAGAGATTGCTGAGAAAATGGCAATTTCCGTGAACACGGTGAAGACTCAAAAAAGGAAAGCGTATGCTTTTCTCCGGGAGGAGTTGAAACATTTGTTTATTATTTTCTTGGTGTTGATGAATATGTGATTCCTTGTTGATTATCATGATTTTATTCTGTCAGAATAATAAAAATCGAAAAATTTTTAGTTTTCCGGTCACCCTTGAATTCTCTTTTTGCATATTAGGTATGTAAAAGTTGATAAAATAGTATGGAAAAATATAGAGAATCAATCGAGTTGGCGGAGCGAATTACCCGGTATTTGGAAGGGAAACTTTCTGATATGGAGGAATTGGAGTTGGAAAAGGAGCTTCAAGGAATCCCCGAGGGAGAGAAATTGTTGGAACGTATTCGAGATCCTAAAGCGATTGTAGTTAAAAAAGAAATTTACGAATCTTTTGATGCGGCAAGGAGTTGGAATGAAATTCAGAAAGCAACAAGTACAAAGAATTCCAAGCAAATCTACCGTGTGTTCTGGTATGCGGCAATATTGATTTTACCGTTGGCAGTTGCAGCGTTTTTTTTGTACGTGAGTCATTTTAAGGTGGGAGAGCGTCCGAATTATATTGTGAACGCTTATTTTGAAAGTCATAAGACGATGTTAGAGTTGCCGGGGGGACAGTTGGTTGCTTTGGATACCGTAAAAAATGTTGCGGAAAAACTAAATCAATATGGTGTGCTTTTAGAGAATGGAATCGGATTGGATTACACAGGAGTTGATTCAATAACAAATTCAAAAGTTGAGTATCACCGGATTATCGTTCCTAGGGGAGGAGAATATAATCTGAAATTGGCAGATGGGACAAATGTTTGGGTTTTTGCAGAGTCGGAAATTCGATTCCCAATTCGTTTTAAAGGCAATAAACGAGAAGTATACTTGGAAGGAGAGGCTTATTTTGAGGTACACCATGATCCGGCTCATCCTTTCTACGTGAAAACGAAATCTCTTGACGTGAAGGTATTGGGAACGAGTTTTAACGTGAAGGCGTATCGGAATTCGGGGCTGGTGGAAACTTCGTTGGTTGAGGGTGTGGTGAGTGTAAAAGATAACGTGTTGCGTCCCGATATACAGGCTACGTATTATGAGCAATCGGGAGATTTCTCTTATCGTAAGATTAAGGGAGAGAATTACCGTTTGAGAAAGGAACAGATGTTCGTGTTCGAGGAAGAACGCTTGGATGACATTTTACAGGAGATGGCTCGTTGTTCTACCAGAATCCGGAGATGGCGGAAAAGCGATTTGGGTTTAAGCTGGAAAAGTATGAACATGTTGATTCTTTATTGAAAATATTGGAGTTGACAGGCGAGGTGAAATTTGAGATGCTTGGAAAATCGTTGACGGTGAAAAGTGGTAGTTGACCACGTATTGCTATAAATAAAAATGGGAGCCAGAGATTTTGTGGTGATTATTTCTGACAACCCATTTCATTAAATTCAACATCAATTTAATTTCTCAAAGTTATGAAAAAAAACTTTTGGACGTGGCTCCTGCACGATAAAAAAAAGGAGAAAAGTTCTATATGCATGAAAATTTGCTTGTGTATAGCGGTTTTTTTAGCTAGTGGAGCATTTCGAAGTGTGCATGCACAAACGGAAAAATTAACGCTGAAAAGGGAAAATGCCTCGATGCTGGACATCATTTTTGCTGTAGAGAAACAAAGTAAAATGACATTCGTGTATAGTATGGATGCCGTGAACAAAATTGGTAAGATCACGATTGACGTGAAGGACGTGTTGATTGATAGCGTGATGAATATTTGTTTGCGGAAGACGGATTACACGTACACTCTCGAAAAGAACGTTGTGGTTATCAAGAAGAAAGCTGCGGAAGAAGTAAAAGGTTCTACGGCTGTGACTCCGAAAAAGAGAGTGATCACGGGAGCGATCACGGATAAGCAAAAGGGAAAGCTTCCCGGGGTGTCGGTTTACGTGAAGGGAACTACTGTCGGTGTCGTGACCGACGTGAATGGCGTGTATAAATTGGAGCTTCCGGCAACAGCCAAAGCGTTGTTATTCTCTTTCGTGGGGATGAAAACGAAAGAGGTTGAATTGAAGGATCAGACGACGATCAATGTCGTGCTGGAAGAGGAAATTTCCGATTTGGATGAGGTGACCGTGGTGACTTACGGGGAACGGAAAAAAAGAGAATTGATTGGGGCTGTTTCATCCGTGAAAGCTAAGGAGCTGGAAGAGGTTCCTTCTGCCAGTCTTGAGAATTTGTTGCAAGGACACATGGCAGGTGTGGAAGTGTCGAATATTTCCGGTTCTCCCGGTGGGGGTGGAACCCGTATCAATATTCGCGGTTATAATTCCTTGTTGTCAGAATCACAGACGGATGGAACACCTTTGTACGTGATTGACGGAGTTCCCGTTCATTCATTTACTTCTCCGGTGACGGGTACGAACACGTTAGCCGAGATTGATCCTTCTACTATTGAATCCGTTGAGGTGCTGAAAGATGCGGCATCGGCAGCGTTGTATGGCTCAAGGGCAAGTAATGGAGTAATCCTAATCACCACGAAACAAGGGAAAACCGGTCGGGGTAAGTTCTCCGCGAATGTTTCTTACTCGTATTCTATTCTGCCGGAGACCCCGACACAGACGGGAGGACAGTTGGAACGAATCGCGAATCTCAATAAATTAAGGAACTATCGCACGGCTTACGGAAGCTGGCAAACAGGAATATATAAGATGCCGGAATCTTATCGTGATGCCTATCACCAGAATGGGGCGTATGATTATTTCTGGAATAGCGGGTATCCCTTAACTGAATATCAAATTGGTACAGGGAAACCTTTACAAGATAGTTTGAATCCATTTTACAACAATTCGACGAATTGGTGGAAATATTGTTTCGATGCGGGAAAGATTTTAAACGCAAATCTTCAGGCTTCCGGGGGGACGGAAACCATAAAGTATATGGTAGGGGCAGGATGGTATGACGAAACAGGAATCATGTTGGGGAGTAATTTTAAGAGAGCTAATATCCTGACAAACTTGAATGTTGTTCCCCGTGCAAATTTGAATATTGATGTACTTAGCCTACACGGATCGAAGCCGGGGAGCTGCAAATACTTCTTTTACAAATGCAAGTAAGATAGAGCGGTTGACAGTCGACCCGAAATCAAATTTATCCATTTTGCCGGGATCCGGCGAGATTGAGAAGGAGACCTTGAAACAGTTGAACGAATCTTCCGAGAAAAATATTACTTACCGGATCCGGGCAAGTCTGGCCGTTGCGTACGAGTTCGTAAAAGGATTGAAATTGTCTTCGAGTTTATCCATGGATTTCTCTGAAGGGAAACGGAACTCATTTACACCCAGTTATCTGGATGCGGCGAATAATTTGAGTGTATCAACGGGAAGCATAAGTAGTGGAACGCTATTCTCCAATGAGAATCTACTTGTTTATAATAAATCGATCCGGGATAATCATAACATGGAAATTCTGTTGGGTTTGTCTTATTTGAGAGAGGCAAAAGACCAGTTTAGCGGGAGCGGGAAGGGATCTCCAAGTGATAAGATTCATTATGTACTGAATGGATTTCCTACCACGTTCGAGGAATATGGAAGTGTTAAATCCTTACAGGCTTATCGCTCCAATTTTGAGGAAAAGATCATGTTAAGTTATTTTGGTCGTGCCGCTTATAATTATAAAAAGAAATATTTGTTCGAGTTCACGTTGAGAAGGGATGGTTCGTCCGTGTTTGGGGAGGATGTGCGTTGGGCCACGTTCCCATCGGTCGCTGTCGGTTGGGCTTTTTCCGAGGAACCGTTTTTCAAGAAATGGTGGTTGAGTTATGCTAAAATACGGGCATCATGGGGAACTTCCGGGCAGCAATTCCGAGATGCCTATCTGGCACATGGAACTTTGGAATTTGCAAATACTTTCTTGGGGAATGCAGGGGTATTACCTTCCCAGATCGTTAATAGAAATTTGACTTGGGAGGAATCAGACCAGTATGATATTGGTTTGGATGTCGATCTCTTTGATTATCGTTTGAAATTCAAGTTAGATTACTATTATAAATATTCGAAATCTCTGTTATTCAATGTTTCCTTACCGGGAGATTACTATTATCATAAAACCGCATGGCAGAATCGAGTTAGAGTTGAATTATGATATATTACGTAACACGGAAGTAAAATGGCGGGGAAAATTTAATATTTCGAGGAACTGGAACCGCTTTGAAAAGTCGTACACGGATATGGATATGGTGAACGGTACTGGCCAGTTGGTTCTTGGGCGTCCTATTTACGGGTTGTATATTTACAAGGATCTGGGAATAATCGAGTCCGAGAAGGATATTCCGGCTTATTACGATCAGCAAGGGAATAAAAATCTGTTACACTCGATGAATAAGAGTTATCCCTATTCGGCGGGAACCCGGATGATTCAGGATATGAATCAGGATGGAAAAATCAATGATGAGGATCGATATTATGCGGGATCGACCTTGCCGGTTGCTTACGGGGGATGGGCAAACGAGATTATGTGGAACGGTTTCGATTTGAATGTATTGTTTACGTATTCCTTGGGGCGGAAAATTATTAATTTGTACAAGATTTCTTCCTTGCAGAATAATTTAAGAACAAGTACGATTTTTGTTGATTATGCAAACACGACATTTTGGGAGAAACCGGGCGATAAGGCAGATTATCCTATTATAACCTCTAGTACTGATGGTTATATCGGTCAGTTTGGTGGAGATGTCTCTTCCAATATTGAGAAAGTGCATTATTTGCGCTTGAAACAATTGACTCTTGGCTATAATCTCCCGAAAGAGTGGATGAAGAAAATTAATCTTGAAGGGTGTCGTTTGTTTTTTACGGCAGAGAACTTGTTTCTGTTGACAAATTATTCCGGCGTGGATCCGGAAGTGGTGGACCCCTATACCGGGTATGATAATTTCATGTATTATCCTCTTGCCCGGAAGCTAACGTTAGGATTAACTGTAAAATTTTAGCCATGAGGAAAATTATATATATACTACTTTTCCCTTTGTTATGGGGATGTGATAGCGTTTTGGACGTGGAACCGGAGAATGCCATAACATTCACGAATTTCTTTAAAACCGAGGAGGATTTTAATGCCATGATTTTTCAGTTGGAGGGTTTTTTCCGGTACAAACAATTTGAAAATGAAGTGATGGCTTTCCGGGGGTTTTTGGCCGATCAGGTGAATAGCTCCTATTATGGGGATCAACGAATGTTGAATCAAACGTCAATAATAAATTCATTTTCCAATGGTTGGAGAAATCAGTATGATTTGATTTACGTGGCGAACGTGATTCTGGATAATTTATATCGGGCAGAGGGGATTCCGCAGGATAAATTGGACTTCTATGCGGGGCAGGCCTATTTCGTGAAGGGTTTTGTTTATTTCGATTTAGCGAGGAAGTGGGGAGATGCCGTTATCACGAGAAATAGTACCAGTATGGAGGTATATAACAAAAGTTCAATGCTGGATGTGTTGGATGAAGCGATAAAAAATGCCTCGGAAGGATATAAATTGTTACCGAAGTACGAGGATATGCCTCTTCTCGGTGCGAATACTTGGGTGTCAAAGCAATATGGTTGCAAGGGAAGTTGTGCGGCTCTCTTGGCTCATTTGTATGCATGGAAAGGGAGCATGATTGATTTGTGCGGTCTGGAAGGAGATGCAAAAAAATGTTATGAAGAGTCGATAGAATGGTCTACGCTTTTGATTGAAAAGAAAGCGGGATTTTACGAGTTGGAACGCACGAGTGAAGAGGTGTGTACGAAAGCCATGAAAGGAATAGGTGCCAGTCAGGAGAATATTCTGGAGTTTGAGCTGGACCGTTTTCAGACTTACCCGATGGCGTACTTCCCGGGCAGGGTATGGATTACTTGGCCGGTAAAAGGTACGGAAACGCCGGGATCCGTGGTGACGAAAAACTTCGTGATCAAGGCCGAGACGGTTAAAAATCTTTACGAGGATACGGATGACCGGAGGGATGAATATTTCTTTAAGCTGGATTCCATGTCGCATGATACGATGTATAAAGTGAATCAAGGATATGCATACGTGTATAAATGGCGAGATGTAGTCTACAGGAATGTGTCGTGGAGTCCTACCCCTCAGGTCGCTTACATTGACGTGAATTATAGCTACTGGCGCTTGGCGGATATTTATTTGTTGAGGGCCGAATGCTACGCAAAACTGGGTGATGATCTGGCAAAAGCGGATTTGAATAAAATCCGCAATCGGGCTCACGCTACGCCTTATCCGGCTCCGGGAGAAAATGACATTCAACTGGCGATCTTTAAAGAACGGGAGAGGGAACTTCTGCTTGAAGGACATC
>OOIG01002173.1_pt1 | contig 13547 bp, 10 predicted proteins | sample 1692091 | NCBI WGS metagenome assembly OOIG01 (sample SAMN06348188, study PRJEB24527) | human gut metagenome | biome: human gut; feature: ankylosing spondylitis patient; material: feces | host: Homo sapiens | place: China | collected 2015-10
AGCCCTTCGGAGAGAACCGATTGAGGGTCATGTGCCCCACTTTGAGCTGGTCATGTTCCTGACCATGGAGGCCATCGGTCGGATCCATCCTTGTCACCGGAACTATGAGCAGTGGTACCAGATGAGTGCCGCCGAGCGGCGTCTCCACCTGGTGGATATGGCCAAGGCTTACATCGAGATAGCGGAAAAGTATGATCACAGTGCAATCTTTGTCCATCCCAATCCCGGCCCCATCGGCGAGATGCCTGACGATATCGAATCCACCCGGGCCATCCTGGAAACCATCCGTGAGCTGTCCGGCGACAAGTATTTCCTGATGATCCACGGCGATCCCACCTACCCCATTCCCACCGGGGACACCATGATGGAGTTCTCCACCATGATGTACGAGGAGCCGGAGAAGATCCACCAGGGCACCCAGGAGCGGGTAGCCTTCGCCAAGAAGCTCTGTGATGAGATGGCCAAGCACCCCGGCCTTCTGGACGGCTGGTGCCTGTGCTCCGACTACTGCTTCAACGTCAACCCCTTCTACAGCCGGGATATGTTCGCTGAATTCGTGCAGCCCTACCTCAAGGAGATCCTGGACTACTACCGCGCTGCCGGTTACTACTCCATCAAGCACACTGACGGCAACGTGATGCCCATTCTGGACATGATCGTAGACGCGGGCCCCGACGCTGTCCACTCCCTGGATCCCCAGGGCGGTGTCAGCCTCAGCAAGGCCAAGGAGCTCTATGGCGACCGGGTGTGCCTCATCGGCAACGTCAACTGCGGCCTGATGCAGACGGGCACCGAGGAGGAGCTGGTAGAGGATGTCCGCCGCTCTCTCCGGGAAGGTATGCCCGGCTACGGCTACATTTTCTCCACTTCCAACTGCGCCTTCACCGGCCTTGCCCTCAGCCGCTATGAGCTGATGCACAAGGTTTGGAAGGAGGAGGGCTACTACGGTGGCCCCCTGTGCAAATGACCGGCCGGGAGCGGGTGCTGCGGACCCTGGCCTTCCAGGGTACCGACCGCATCCCGATGGACATGTGGGTGCTGCCGGCAGCCCGGCTGCACCACGGCAAGGCCTTTGAGGACCTGTGCCAAAAGAATGCCGACAAGCTGGACATCGCCGCCTTTGTGGGGCCCTTTGACCACGGCTTCACCCCGGAGTACTACCAGGTAGGTAAGTTCACCGATCCCTGGGGCAGCGTGTGGAGCAACCTTCAGGCGGGTGTCATCGGCGAGGTGAAGGAGCCGGTGCTGGCGGATTACGACCGGTTGGCGGGCTACAAAGCCCCCACCGAGCGCTTCCTACGGGAGTGGGCGGCGGAAAAGGACGCCCTGGCCGGACGGATTGCGGAGGCCCGGGCCCAGGGAAAGTTCATCCTGGGTGGCTGGATCAGCATTTTCGAGCGACTCCAGTTCCTCCGGGGCACCGAGGATCTCTACTGTGACATCGCCCTGGAGGAAGAGGGGATGTTCGCCATGATGGACCTTGTCATGGACTTCATGCGGGTCTATCTGGATGCCTGGCTGGAGATGGATATTGACGGTATCCCCTTCGGCGACGACTGGGGCTCCCAGCGGAGTCTGCTGATCTCCCCCAATGCCTGGGTCAAGCTGTTCAAGCCCCTCTATCAGGAGCTCTTTGACCGGATCCATGCCGCCGGAAAGAAAGTATTTTTCCACAGCGACGGCTACATCTGGGACCTCTATCCCCACTTTATTGAGATGGGCGTAGACGCGGTCAACTCCCAGCTGTGGTGCATGGGGGTAAAGAAGGTGGCGGAGCAGTTTGCCGGCAAGATCACCTTCTGGGGCGAGATCAGCCGTCAGGATATCCTGCCCCGGGGTACACCGGAGGAGGTCAAGGCGGCGGCAAAAGCCATGATCCGGGCCCTGCACGTCAACGGCGGTGGCCTGATTGGCCAGAGCGAGATCAACAAGGACGTGCCCCTGGCCAACGTGGAGGCCTTCTTTGAGGCCTGGAATGAGGAGAATACATAACCATGCAGTTTCAACCTGATTATAACAATGTGATCAAAGCGGCCCGCAACATCGAGGTGGAGCGGTTCCCGCTGTATGAGCACAAGATCGATCCCAAGGTCATGGAGCGGGTCACCGGCAAGCAGTTTGCCGACCTGTACAACGGCGATGACCGGGATCTGGATGAGTTCTTCCGCAACTACTGCGGCTTCTACCGGGATATGGGGTATGACACCGTATCCTTTGAGGAGCTCATCGGGCCGGCCATGCCGGGCAGCGGCGCCCTGGGCGAGCATGTGAAAGGCGTTATCCAGGACCGGGACGACTTTGAGAAGTACCCCTGGGACGGGATCTGTGACACCTACTTCAACATGTACAGCCGGGCCTTCCAGGCCCTGCGGCGGAACATGCCTGAGGGAATGAAAGCCATCGGCGGCGTGGGCTACGGCATCTTCGAGTGCGTGCAGGACCTGGTGGGCTACGAGGATCTGTGCTATATCCGGGCCGACGACGAGGATCTCTACCGGGACCTGTTCTTCAAGATCGGCTGGAGCAACCTGAAGATCTGGAAGCGTTTCCTCCAGGAGTTTGGAGATATCTACTGCGTCTGCCGGTTCGGCGACGATCTGGGCTTCAAATCCACCACGCTGCTGCCGCCTGACGATATCCGGGAACTGGTGATTCCCCAGTACAAGCCCATCATCCAGGCGGTCCACGATGCCGGAAAGCCCTTCCTGCTCCACTCCTGCGGCAAGATCTTCGATGTCATGGAGGATATCATCGCCGCCGGCATCGATGCCAAGCACTCCAATGAGGACCAGATTGCTCCCTTCCCCTATTGGGTGGAGCGCTATGGCGACCGGATCGGCAACTTCGGCGGTATCGACACCGACGCGGTGTGCCAGCTGGATGCCGATGCCATGTACGACTACATTGCCGATGTGGTGAGCAAGTCCGTGGGCCACGGCGGCTTCGCCTTCGGCTCCGGCAACTCTATCCCCGACTATGTCCCCACGGAGGGATATCTCGCTATGAACAGCGCCATACGTCGGATTCGCGGCGACTATGGCAAAGCGTAACAGAGCGTTCCATACAGCGTGCGCCCCCTGGCCGCCGCTGCTGGAAATATAATGTCACTAAATATCGGAGGTAAAAAGAATGAAAAAGCTGAACAAAGTGCTCGCCCTTGTCCTTGCTATGGTCATGGCCTTGAGCCTGGCCGCCTGCTCCGGCGGCAACAACAGCACCAACAACACCGCCAATGCCGGCACCAACAACACCGCCAACAACACTGCCGACAATTCCGGCGACACCGAAAGCACCGATTCCGGCAAGAAGCTCATCGCCGGAGTGGTCTTCCAGGAAGACCAGTTCTTCAAGCTCCTGTCCGCTGGCTATCAGGCCGCTGCTGACGAGATGGGCTATGAGATCCAGCTGACCAACACCAACAACGACCAGAGCAAGGAGACCGAGGCTCTGAACACCTACGTGGCCCAGGGCGTGGCCGGCGTGGCTATCTCCCCTCTGAACACCCAGGTTTCCCCCGCTGCCATTGAGGATGCTCACAACAGCGGTATGGAGATTGCCATCTGCAACGCCGCCATCGATGCCTTCCCCTACGCTGTTGCTTCCTACTCCGCTGATAACTACGCTTTCTGCAAGCAGACCGGTGAGGCCGCTGTGAAGTTCATTCAGGAGAACTACTCTGCTGATGAGACCCTGAAGATCGGTGTCGTCCAGTTCAAGACCCAGGTGCCTGAGCAGTCCGCTGACCGTGTCAACGGCTTCTTCGCCGCTCTGGACGAGGCTGGCATCAAGTATGACATCGTGGCCGACCAGGACGCTTGGCTCCAGGATATGGCTGTTGAGACCGCTGGCGATATGATCAGCGCCAACCCCGATCTGGACATCATCTACGCTGCTAACGACGGTGGTACTGTGGGTTCCGTCATGGCCGTTGAGAACGCTGGCAAGGCCGGTGAGATCTTTGTGTTCGGTACCGATGGTTCCGAGCAGATCGTTGACCTGCTGAAGTCTGACAACAACATCCTCCAGGCTGTTACCGCTCAGGACGCTTTCCAGATCGGCTACTCCACTGTGGAGGCCCTGATCAACACTCTGGAGGGCAATGAGGTTGAGGGCGCTGGCCAGACCAACATCATCCCCGGCATCCCCCTGGTCCGCGGCGATGACGAGGCTCTGGACAGCTACCTGGCTGACCTGCAGAGCATGATGTAAGCACCAAGTACGCTGCAGCGTACATATTGGGGAAAGCCCGCCGCCCCTCGGGACGGCGGGCCCCCTCCTGTCGGACAGGCAGGCCGACAGGGGAAAATCGCGGAATGTGCCGCCGGGACGATTCGGCGGCTTTCCCCTTGCGGCCTGCCGCCTCAGCGCCGCCCGGCATACTCCGGGGGCACGCCTATGAAATGGAAGGAATACCATATGAGTGTATTGAGAACCGAGGGAATCGTAAAGGACTATCCCGGTACCCGGGCGCTGGATGATGTCAGCGTATCCTTTGAGGGTGGGAAGGTCCATGCGTTCATCGGGAAAAACGGCTCCGGCAAGTCCACCCTGGTAAAGGTATTCTCCGGGGCCATTCAGCCTACCGCCGGCAAGTTTTTCCTGGATGACAAGGAGCTGCATTTCTCTGCCCCTACCGATGCCTTTGCCCAGGGTATCGCCACGGTGTACCAGGAGCTGAGTCTGGTGCCCTACCTGACGGTGGCAGAAAACATCTATCTGGGCCGCCTGCCCAAAAAGGGCAGGGTCGTGGACTGGAAAAAGACCTATGAGATGGCGGGAGACCTGCTCAAGAAGATGAATGTGGACATTGACCCCCATGAGAAGGTGTTCCGTCTGAGCATGTGGCAGTGCCAGGTGGTGGAGATCACCAAGGCCATGAGCTTCTCCCCCAAGGTACTGATGTTGGATGAGCCCACCAGCGCCCTGGCACAGAATGAGACCCAGAGCCTGTTTGAAGTAATTCGTACCCTGCGGGATCAGGGCGTGGTAGTTATCTACATCTCCCATCGGCTTCAGGAGCTGTGGGAGATCGCGGACACCGTCACGGTCCTGCGGGACGGCAAGCTCATTGGCAAGAAGGACATCAAGGATCTGGACCACAAGGGCATCATCAGCATGATGTTCGGCGATGTGGAACTCAAGACCCGTCCCAAGGACCTGAAGGTGTCTGACGAAGTGGTCATGAAGGTGGATCACCTGACCCGCTCCGGTAAGTTTGAGGACGTGAGCTTTGAGCTGAAGAAGGGCGAAGTCCTGGGTATCGCCGGTATGCTGGGTGCCGGGCGGACGGAGCTGCTGCGCTCCATCTTCGGTGTAGACGGTTATGACAGCGGCACCATTACCGTGAACGGACAGGCTATGCCCAAGCATGCGAACCCGGAACAGATGAAGCGCCAGGGTCTGGCCCTGACACCGGAGGAACGGAAGAATCAGGGCGTTATCCTGATCCACTCTATCCGGGACAACCTGTGCAATGCCTGTCTGGATAAGATATCCGACCACCATATCATCAATAAGAAGCGGCGGGAGGAGTTTGCCGAGCGGCAGGTGGAGGATCTGCAGATCAAGATTCCCGGCCTGATGGCCAGTGTGAGCTCTCTTTCCGGCGGTAATCAGCAGAAGGTGGTAGTGGGCAACTGGCTCAATACCGATCCTCAGATCATGATGTATGACGAGCCCTCCCGGGGCATCGACGTCAACGCCAAGCAGCAGATTTTCCAGATCATGTGGGATCAATCCCGCAAGGGTATGTCCAGTATTTTTGTATCCTCTGAGCTGGAGGAACTGCTGGAGGTCTGCCACCGCATCCTGGTGATGCATATGGGTCATATCATCGGGGAGGTCTACCCTGAGAATCTGACAATCGAACAGCTTTATGCCGATTGCATGGGAGGAAAAATAGAATGAGCATAAAAATGCCAGAAATGAGCCTGTTTTCCAAGAAAAAGACCAACAACTTTCTGCTGGACCACATGATCGAGCTGCTGCTGGTGGTGCTCATCATCGCACTGTGGATCGTGGAGCCGGTGTTCATGACGCCGGGCAATATCCTGAACGTGCTGCGCAACTCCGCCATGAAGGGTGTTATTGCCTATGGTATGTGTCTGGTCATTATCTCCGGTGAGATCGACCTGTCCGTAGGCTCCCAGGTGGCCCTCAGCGCCGTTATCGTGGCGTGGGTAGCCAAGCATCTCAACGATGCAGGCATCATGCCTCTGGCCGCCGGCGCAGTGGTGGGCCTACTGGTGGCGATCCTGGTGGGTTTGCTCATCGGTGTGTTCCACGCCTGGGCCCGTCATAAGTTTGGCATGCCCTCCTTCATTGTTACCCTGGCCAGCCTGAATATCCTCTATGGCCTGGCAGCTATCATCTGCGGCGGCTTCCCCATTACCGCTTGCTTCCCCGACTGGTATGTGTTCCTGGGTACAGGCCAGATCGCCGGCATCCCGGTGCCCGCCATCATTTTCCTGCTGATGTTCTTTGTGTTCTGGTTCCTGATGGAAAAGACGGAGCTGGGCCGTAAGATCTACGCCGTGGGCGGTAACGCCGAGGCAGCCCGCCTCAACGGTATCAGCGTGTGGAAGACCCGTCTGTTCGTCATGTGCATCGTGCAGCTGATGTGCGTACTCAGCGGCGTCATGAACTCCGCTCAGGTCCGCAGCGCCACCTTCGGCTTTGGCCGCGGCTGGGAGACCCAGATCATCTCCTCCGTGGTTATCGGCGGCACCAGCATGCTGGGTGGTATCGGTACTGTGTGGGGCACCCTCATCGGTGTTCTCTTCACCGGTGTCATCAGCAACGGCATGACCCTGCTGAACGTCAACGAGTATATGCAGTATGTGGTCAACGGCGGTTTGATGTTCTTCGCCGTCTGGTTTAACACCTACGTCACCAAGCGCAAGGTCTGATAAAAAAGCGACCATTGTGCGGTTATAGAGAGTGGAGAGAGGAAACGGTCTGCGGGCCGTTTCCTCTCTCCATATTTTTATGCTGTGATGATAAAACCAATAAAAACAGAAGGGGCAGCCAATCGGCTGCCCCTTTTCAGAACATCATCTGCTCAATATATTGATCCATAAAGAAGGGATTGGTGGCAAGATCCACGGTCTCCGCTCCGTCTGCCATGTGCAGACTCTCCTCCTGGAGAGGACGGCTCCGCAGCAGCATGGCGGCGCCGGACAGAGCCGCGTTGCCCAGTACATCGCACCGGGGCGCCAGCTCCGGCGGCAGAAGGCCGATAGCGGCGGCGCTGTCCAAGGACAGGTAGCTGCCAAAGCCCCCGGCGATGGCCAGCCGGGCGATATCCTCCTTGGTCAGGCCCATCTGGTGGATCAGGGTCTCCATCCCGGCCCGGACGGCGCTCTTGGCCAGCTGGACCTGCCGCACATCCATCTGGGTGAAGGCCACCCCTTTGGCCAGAGGAAACTCATCCTCATCGTCCGCCAGAAGGCCGGTCTCGTCCAGCAGCTCCAGCTTCAGAAGGCAGGCCAGTACGTCCGCTACACCGCTGCCGCAGATGCCCACAGGGGGCACCTCGCCGATGGTATGGATGGCAATAGAACCCTCCTCCACCCAGGCGTGGTCGATGGCGCCGGGAGCGCCCTGCATCCCCTGGGACAAATTGGCACCCTCAAAGGCGGGGCCTGCCGCCGTGGAGCAGCAGCTGAGCTTCCCCTTGTGCCACAGAGCGATCTCTCCGTTGGTACCGATATCCGCCAGCAGGGCGGTGCTGTCGCTGCGGCAGATGCCGCTGGCCAGCAGGGCCGTGGTGATATCGGCTCCCACAAAGGCGGACATACACCGGGGGAGATATACCGGCACCTCCGCCCCACAGGGCAGATCCAGCTCCCCGGCGGGGACACACCGGCCGAAGCGCTCCTTCACAGCGAAGGGGGCGGCGGCCAGAGGGGAGATATCTGTGGCGGTAAGGAGGTGGAGCATGGCAGTGTTGCCGGTGATGACCATGCCGTCTATTTCAGAAACGCTCCGCCCCGCCTGGCGGCACAGATCCTCCAGCAGAGAGGAGATACCCTGGCGGATACACTGGGCCAGTTCCATCCGCTCACCGTTTACAGACCGGCCTACCCGGCTGATGACGTCAGCGCCGAAGGAGCGCTGCGGGTTAGGGGCGGAGGCGGTAGCCAGAAGCTGCCGGGTGTCGTAGAGCTGGGCTGCCAGCGTTGTGGTGCCAATATCCACGGCGGCGCCCAGCTGAGAGAACATGGGATCCGGGGCAAAGGTCTGCCCGGTGCCCTGGGTGCAGATCTGACTGACGGCGTTGTCCGCCAGAAGGCGGACCTGGGCGTCACCCAGCACACGGGTGCAGCAGGCCAGACGGATACCAGCGGAGAGCTCCTGGGGGGAGAGGCCCCTCACTTCTGCCGGGGAGGGCTGGGACAAAGCACCGGCAGCCCACACCCGACATTTGAGACACCGGCCCTGCCCGCCGCAGGGCATATCCGGCGTGTGACCTTCCTGCTGCAGAAGGGCAGAGAGCAAAGCCCCCTCCTCTGCCACTACAGTCCGGTCTCCCGCCTGGGTTTGGATGGTCAGTATAGCCATGTCCTCACCTCTCTCCCAGCAGTACGGCGCCAAAGTAGGTGACAGTGTTCACTCCGTTGATATACTTCATGCCCGCCTGGGGGGCCAGAACGGATACATTGATGCCGTAGGCTTCCAGACTGGACATGGCCAGATCCGGATAGCGGCAGGGCTTATCCTCCTGCTTGGCGCATTTGGGGCAGATCCGGCAGCCTCCCGCCCCCAGAAACAGGCAATTTTTCAGCCCCAGCTCCTCAAATTTTCGGCGGACAGCGGCGGTGAGGCGGTTCATCCGCTCCCCGGCGGCCATCATGCCCTCAAAGTCATAACTGTCCTCCAGCGCGTCTACGATCTGATACACCAGGGCGGTCTGGTATCCCTTGGCCTGGGCAATCAGATCCTCCACCTTCCCCACGTGGGGAGGGCACATCCAGCTGCGGCCATACATACCGCAGGCATTGCTCTCGCAGAGACTGCGGAAGGAGGGCTCAAAGTCGATCTCCGCCACCGGTACAGCGCCGGCCTTGTCCGCACCCAGCGCTAAAATCTGCTGCAGCAGTTCCTCATGATCCATCATATGTATACGCTCCTGTTTTCAGCCTGCAGGATGCCGAAAGGCGCCCTGCGGAAAAAGTATACCGCCGGATGCGGCAGTCTGTAAAGAGTACGGCTCCCCTCCGTGGAAAGAGAAGGGGCCTCCGGGGCTTCCGCCGGCAAAGCCGACGGCCCCGGAGGCCCCTTCTGGGTAGCTGCGAGAAATCGTTTATCGGTTGTAGAACTCCTCCACCGCCGCAAAGAAAGCGTCGATGTTCTCCCAGGGAGCGGCGGGAGGAATGTCGCAGCCGGAGGAGATGAGGAAGTTGGGGTACTTGCAGCAGGCTTCCATGATAGCCAGAGTATCCTGACGAACCTTCTCCGGGGTGCCGTTGCGGATAGCGGAGACAGGGTCCACATTACCCATGGTGAGCACGTCGCTGGGCATCTGCCGCAGCATATCCTCCATGGACACGGCGTTGCCGAAGTGGTAGGCCGCAGCACCGGTCTCCAGGATCTGGGGCACCATGCGGTTGACCGCATCGCCGCAGTTGTGGTAGATGACGATAAATTCCTCGTCCTGGACAGCGTCCACGATCTTCTTCACGTAGGGGGAAGAGAACTCGCCGCAGAAGTCAGGGGAGAGAAGGCCGGCGGCAGGCTCAGCGATGACGACGCCGTGAGCGCCGATGGCCTTGTAGGCCTTCACATAGGAGAGCAGGAACTTGGTAGCCTTTTCCAGAGTGGCGTGAACCATCTCGGGCTCCTCATAGCAGTTGATCATCACCTGGGTCATGTCCATCAGGCGGCCTGCCAGGGAGAAGGGTCCGATGACGCCAGCAAAGATAGGCCGGTCGGTAATGAGCTTAAGTGCCTTGGAAATGGCTTCCACATAGAGACCGGTGCGACCGCTGCCGAAGGCAGGGACCTGCAGGGCCTCAGCGTCCTCGGGCGTATCCACCACGGAGCCGATGACGGTAGGCACCTCATCATCGGTGACCCGGATCTGGGAGCCGAAGCACTCTGCTTCCACAGACAGGTCCATCATAGATACGGCGGCAGCGGTGGGGCAGCGCTGGGCGATCTTGTACATACCCTGGGCCTGGACATCGCTGTCAGCGATCAGGTCCTTGACGGTGATGCCCATGAGCTGAATAGAGGGGAAGGAGAGAATGGGCATGGCCCGGCGCTTATCCGCGGCCATCTGCTCCTTGAGCCAGGCTTGCATATTCATGGCGCGTATCCTCCGGATCAGGCCAGCATGGCCACGGCGGTATCAGCAGCGGTAGCGGCATCGGGGGTGTACTTGTCGGCGCCGATCTGCTGGCAGAAGGCGTCGGTAACAGGGGCGCCGCCCACCATGATCTTCACGCTGTCACGAATGCCGGCGGACTCGGCAGCCTTCACCACGTCGCCCATGACGCCCATGGTGGTGGTCAGCAGAGCGGAGCAGCAGATGATCTGGCAGCCCTCGTTCTTGGCGGTATCCACAAACTGCTCGGGGGACACATCCACACCCAGGTCGATGACTTCCAGGCCCTTGCCTTCCATCATCATCTTCACCAGGTTCTTGCCGATATCGTGGAGGTCGCCCTTGACGGTACCGATGCAGACCTTACCGGTGGCCTTCACGCCGCTCTCCGCCAGCAGAGGCTTGAGCAGAGCAGTACCCATGTTCATAGCACGGGCAGCCACCAGGACCTCGGGAACGAACACCTCGTTGGCCTTGAACTTCTCACCCACCACGTTCATGCCGCTGAGAAGGCCTTCCTCCAGGATCTGCTGAGCAGGAATGCCGGAGTCAATGGCCTGCTGGACCAGCTCCTTGACGACCTTGGCCTTGCCGCGCTGCAGGGCCGCTATCTTTTCATCGGCCCTCTTTTCCGCCGCGGATAAAAATGCAATGATTTTCTCCAGATCGTCGTATGCAAGAACCTCCTTTATCTGCCGCAGGGGCAAATCCATCTGCTGCAACGCGCGCAGCAGCTTGGCCTGCATTTCGAGGGGCAGGCTGTTGACCTCGTCGAGGAACAGCGTGCCGACCTTGGCAAGCTCCATCTTCCCGATCATGCCGCCTTTTCTGGCCCCGGTGAACGCCCCGCCCACATAGCCGAACAGTTCGGACTCGATGAGGTCGCGCGGGATCGCCGCGCAGGAAACCGCCACGAACGGCCCCTTGCACACCGAGCTGCTGTTGTGGATGGCCTGCGCGAAAAGCTCCTTGCCCGTGCCGCTCTCCCCGGTCAGCAGCACGCGCGAGGCCGTGCGCGCCGTGCGCCGGGCAAGGTCGATCTGCGCCTTGAGTTCCGGGCTTTTCCCCCTGATGGCGTCAAAGGAATATTTGGCGTAATTGCCCCCCGCATGGTTGGCAATATTGATGATCTGGCTCTTCATGCTGATGGAGAGGGTCATGCCGAAGTCGCCGTTGCTGAGCTGGATCGGCTCGAAGCGGCAGAAGTGCGTCCGCTCGCCCTCGTGCGTCAGGATGGTCACGTCCCCTGTCTCCGGAACCCCCCGCCGCATGAACTGCCGGACGCGCGGCAGTTCGGGCTTCGGGAACAGATCGTCAATGTTCTTGCCCACAAGGACGCCGTTCTTGGGGAGCAGGTAGTTGGCGGCCTTGTTGTTCGCGTGGGTGATGGAGCCGTTCCCGTCGATGGCCACGACCGCCTCGGGGAGCGAGTTGAGCACGCGCTGGAGCATGGCGTTGAGGCGCTTTTCCGTGTCGATGAGCGCGCTCTCCCGCAGCCGGATGCTGATGCAGTTGGCGCAGGAGGTCGTGAGCGTCAACGTGTGGATGTCCTTGCACGAAATATGGCTCGAAATAGTAAGCGAGGCGATGGGGATGTCGTTGTCGTTGAAGATGGGGGCCGAGGCGCATTTCCACTCGTGGAACCAGCAATTATAGTGTTCATAGCCGGTTATCTGGATGGGCGCGCGCTCCACGATGCTCATGGACAGCGCCGACGCCCCAATGGTCTTGATGCTCCTCTGCGCGCCGGGGATGTTGTATTGGCTCCGCGCCTGCACAAGCAGGTTGTCGTCGCCCACGGCGGCCAGCAGGTGCCCCGAGGCCACCGCGAGGATGGCGATGTACCCGGTGTCGCGGATCGAGACTTCCAGCATGTCGAGGATGGGCTTGGCCGAGTCGATGAGCGTCTGGTGCTGGCGGCACAGGCTCGCCAGTTCCCGCTTGTTCAGGACCGGCGGCACCTGCGGGTTCAGCGGGTCCATGCCCGCCTCGCGGCTCAGTTTCCAACTGCGCAGGATGTGCGGCGGGATGTCCTTCTCCCTGATGGGCTTGTTGGCGATGAACTGTTTCCACGCCTCATGGACGGCGGATTGGTAGCTTTTTTCAAGGAGATTGCGTTTTTCGTAGGTATCCATGCGGGGCCTCCGGAAGTCCGGGCGAAAGGGGAAAACGGGGCGGCGTCCCGTAGACGCGGACGGCGCGGCGGCGGAGCGGACGCCCCAAGTGTAGCGCGCCGGTGTCCGCCTGTCGTGTATCGCTACACTCATACGCCCTTTTAGGGAAAAGTGGAGCGAAACGCAACACTCGAACCACGCTTTTCCGGACACGGTTTTGCCGTCCGCCAAAAAAGGTTTCCTCTTTCCAAACGATTCTCATACGATAGGGAAACCGTCCCGTTTTGGCATTTTCCTTGCTGTCAGTGAAGAATCCGCAGCAACCAACGCAACACGGAATCCGCGCCCTCCGGCTCCCGGCTTCCGCAACGGACAACGGCGGCCGACGCCGCCCGCATCGCGGAGCCGGCGCGCGGAATCCGCCGCAACCAACACAATGAGGTGTTCTTCATGAAACAGATCCACGGCATTTTCGCCGTCACCGTCACTCACTTTCAGGAAAACGGCGAGATCGACTACGCCGCCTGCGCCAAGCACATCAACTGGCTCATCGAATCCGGCGTGCACGGCCTGCTCCCCCTCGGCGCGACCGGCGAATTTTCCGCGCTGACCCTTGAAGAACGCAAAGCCTTCGCGGAATTCGCCATGAAGGAAGTGGCGGGGCGCGTTCCGGTCATCATCGGCGCGGTGTCCACCAACGTGGACGTCACCCTCGAAGTCGCCAAACACGCCGCCTCCATCGGCGCCGACGGCGTCATGATCCTCCCCCCTCCCGGCCTGCATCCCAGCCAGGACGAAATCTACGCCTTCTACAAGCACATCTCCGAAAACGTCACCCTGCCGGTGATGATCTACAACAACCCCGGAAGCAGCGGCGTCAACATCCTCCCAGAAACGCTGGACAAAATCGCTGATCTGCCGCACATGGGCTTCCTGAAGGAATCCACCGGCGACATCATGCGCCTCACCCGCGCCGTGGACGAGCTGGTGGAGCGGAACAAGGTGGTGTGCCGCAAGGGCGTGTACGCCGTGCCGGGAGCCTTCCGCGCCCTGATGGAAGTGCTGAAAAAGTGCTTGTAATCCCTTTGCAAAGCAAGTATAATGAA
>OOIG01002174.1_pt1 | contig 13544 bp, 8 predicted proteins | sample 1692091 | NCBI WGS metagenome assembly OOIG01 (sample SAMN06348188, study PRJEB24527) | human gut metagenome | biome: human gut; feature: ankylosing spondylitis patient; material: feces | host: Homo sapiens | place: China | collected 2015-10
CCCCAGCCGGTTCCAGCTGGTGGCCGCCATGAATCCCTGCAAGTGCGGCTACTACGGCCACCCCACCCGTCCCTGCACCTGTTCGCCCAGTGCGGTGCGGCAGTACCGCAGCCGGGTGTCCGGCCCCCTGCTGGACCGCATCGACCTCTGTGTGGAGATGGACCCCGTTGCCTTTGACGAGCTCCACACCAGCACCCCCGCCGAGAGCAGCGCAGACCTGCGCAAACAGGTGCTTGCTGCCCGGGCCGTGCAGGCCAGGCGCTATGCCGCCCCCGGATACGAGGGCGTGCGCTGCAATGCCCAGCTCACAGCCGGGCAGGTGCGGCGTGTCTGCCGGATGACCCCCGCCGCCGAGCGGCTCCTCCGCGCCTCCTACGACACACTGGGCCTTTCTGCCCGCGCCCATGACCGCATCCTCCGGGTGGCCCGCACTGTAGCTGACCTGGCGGGCAAACAGCTGCTGGATGAGGAGGCCCTGCTGGAAGCATTGCAGTACCGCGCCCAGGAAAAGGTGGAGACGTTCTGACCCGCCATTTTACCGCAGCGTCAACGTTTCTCATCCTCACATTTCACGAACCGATCTCTGTTTCAAAGAGTGCACTGTCCGCTTTCTGCGGGCGGTGCATTTTTGTTTGCAAAAAATGCTTGACAAATCCCGGCAGTTCCGTATAATTATCTACGGTAATTATCTTTGGTCACTATTTAAGGAGAAACCACTATGAACATTGCACTGATCAAACGGATGATGGATGCCTGCTATCAGGCCAAGCGGGTGCGGGATCTGCTGCCTGCCCTGCCGGACGGGGTTCTGCCCTCCTTCATCCAATATCTGGATGCGATCCAGACGCTGGAACAGCAGGGCATACAGGTCAAGGTCTCTGACCTGAGCGATGCGCTCAGCCTGCCCCGCCCCGGCGTGACCCGGACCGTAAAGGACATGGAAGCTCGTGGTCTTTTGACCAAGCATACCTCCCCTGAGGACGGCCGGGTGACCTACCTGACCATCACAGAGGCCGGGCGGGCGCTTTCCCGCAAATACGATGCGGAATATTTCAGCTCTCTTGTTCCGGCGCTGGAGGTCATCCCGGAAGAGGATGCGGAGACCATGATCCGCACCATCGAGATTTTTTATCAGATCATGGTCGAAAGGAGAGATTCCCTTGAAAAATGATAAGACCGATTTCACGCAGGGCAGCATCCTGAAAAAGCTGGCTCTGTTCATGCTGCCCATTCTGGGCGCACTGGTGCTGCAGGCCGCTTACGGCGCGGTAGACCTGCTGGTGGTGGGCCGCTTCGGCTCCACCTCGGGCCTGTCTGCCGTTTCCACCGGCAGCCAGGTGCTCAACCTTGTCACCTTTGTGGTCACCCAGTTGGCCATGGGTGTCACAGTGCTGATCGCACGGTATCTCGGCGAAAAGAAACACGAATTCATCAGCCCGGTCATCGGCGGCGCGGCGGTTGTATTCGCCCTTCTGGCCGCTGTGCTGTTCGGGGTTCTGGTGTTTCTGGCACGGCCCATTTCCAGCCTGATGCAGGCCCCGGCCGAGGCCCTTGACCTGACCACCAGCTATGTGCGCATCTGCGGTGCAGGCATCTTCTTCATCGTAGCCTACAATATGCTCTCGGCCCTCTTCCGCGGCCTGGGCGACAGCCGATCTCCCCTGATCTTTGTGCTGGTGGCCTGCATGGTCAACATCATCGGCGACCTGGTCCTGGTGGCCGGGTTCCATCTGGATGCTGTCGGTGCCGCTATTGCCACCGTGGCCGCACAGGCTGTCAGCGTGGTCTGCGCTGTTATCATGCTGCTGAAAAAAGCTCTGCCCTTTTCCATCAAAAAGGCGGACTTCAGGCTGAACTTCCAGTGCAAAAAGTTTCTGGCCATCGGCCTGCCGCTGGCGCTGCAGGAGTTTTTGACCCAGCTCTCTTTTCTGGCCCTTTGTGCCTTTGTCAACCGCCTGGGTCTGGAGGCTTCCTCCGGCTACGGCGTGGCCTGCAAGATCGTCAATTTCGCCATGCTGATCCCCAGCGCCCTGATGCAGTCCATGGCTTCCTTCATCTCCCAGAACATCGGCGCAGGCAAGCATCAGCGCGCCCGGCAGACCCTGCGCACCGGCATCGGCATCGGTCTGTTCTTTGGCCTGTTCGTCTTTGCGCTGGTCTTGTGCAAGGGCGACCTGCTCTGCAGCTTCTTCACCACGGATGCACCTGTGATCGCCAACGGCTATGCCTACCTCAAGGGCTTTGCGCTGGAGACCATCCTCACCGCGATCCTGTTCAGTATGATCGGCTATTTCAACGGCAGCGACAAGACCGTTTTCGTCATGGCGCAGGGCCTGTTCCAGACCCTGCTCGTCCGCCTGCCCATGGCCTACATTATGAGCATCCAGCCCAACGCCAGCCTGACCATGATCGGCCTGGCCGCCCCCACCTCCACAGCGGTGGGTGTGCTGCTGAATGTCTGCTTCTTCCTGTACCTGAACCGGAAGGAGAAAAAGCAGGGCTGAAGACCATCCATTTTCCTGACACCACAAAAGGGACGGCATGGAGCACACGCCGTCCCTTTTTACTTGTTCTCTCAATCCACCACCGGGATATCCAGCCCGAACTCAAGGGGGCGGAAGCGGGGGCAGACATTTTCTGTGATGCAGATAACCGAGGCGGCCAGGCGGCTGCCGATCTCGCAGGATTCAGCCAGAGTCTTGCCGTAGGTCAGTCCGATGACGGTTCCGGCAAAGAAGGCATCCCCCGCGCCGGTGGTGTCGATGACATCCACCTTTTTGGCGGGCACGATGCCGCACTCGCCGTTGGCGCGGGCGAACACAGCACCCTTGCCGCCCATGGTCACCACCATGCAGGGGATGTTAGCGCTGTGCACATTGCCCGCCAGCACCCTGCACATCTCCTCAGGCTCGAGATGGTCGTAATCGTCCGAGAAGAGCAGCCCGGCCTCCTGCTGGTTGCAGACAAAGCAATCGATCTGCTGCAAAAAGTCCCGGCGCTCCATGGCGATGCTCATGTTGGAAACGACCGCATACACCTTTTTGCCGTACTTTTTGGCGTATTTCAAGGTCTGCTTGACCGTCTCCTTTTCAAGGTCCAGCTCCAGCGCGATGCTGTCGCAGTCGGCAAAGATCTCGTCACCCTGCTCAGCCAGCAAGCCGATGAGCGGTGTGGTATCCGGCCGCTTGGAGATGGCGGCAGTTACATCACCCCTGTTGTCAAAGATGGCCAGCCAGGTGCCCATGCCGTCCGGTACCTTTTTGATGAACCGGGTGTTGACCTTGTGGTTCTCCAGCTTGTCAATGACATCCTGCCCCATGCCGCTGTCATCGACAAGGCTCACGAAGGTGGGCCGGAGCTCCACGTTGGCGATATCCTCTGCCACGTTGCGGCTCACGCCGCCGTGGACCTGCTCCATTCTGCCCGCGTTGCGCCCGCCGGGGATATAGGTGGAAAGCGGATATCCCTTGATGTCCACAAACACTGCGCCGATGACTACGATGCCCATAAATTTTTTGATTCCTTTCCGGGTTTTACTTTGATATCTCCTATTATATAACAGCTCTTGACAAAAAGCCAATTTTTTCTCTCAAAGCCTACTCTGCCCTTGAAAAGCTGTGGCAGAGCTGCCCCGAAGAAAGAGCCTCCGGCATCCACCGATAATCGCTGCTCAGACTCAGGATCGCATCATACTTCACGCAGTCTGGCCGGGCAGGCGAGGCCAGCAGGTAATCCGCCTGCACAGGGGCCGCAAGCGCAGCACTGCCGCTCAGGGTAACAAAGGTCTGCCCGGCGGCGTGGATGCGGGCCACACAGCCGTTCCGGGTGCGGAGCACCTCCACCTCTGCTGGGCCGCAGCGGACACGGCGGGTGGCATAGAGCGCCATCCGGTCAACGGCAATGCGCTGTTCCGCCCCCATCCGCTGGGCGCTCCGGGGCCTGAGCCGCAGGTCGATCAGGCACTCCACCGTGCGGATATTCCGGCGTTCCAGCGTAGTCTCCACAGCGCTTCGGGTCACGTCGCCGCCGCGGAAGAGGATGACGGCACTCTCGTTCCGGCTGATGACCACCGCCGGGGCATTCCGGCTGCCCACCAGCTCCACCCGGACGACATCCCGGTTCAGGGCATTGCCGGTGAAAACGGCAAGCCCCGCTGTCAGCAGAAGGGCAGGCAGGGCCACCCGCAGACGCACCCTGTTATGGAACGCCAGCCAGCAGAGCCCGGCCAGCAGCAGGCAGACCACGGCGGCATAGGCGGTGTCGAACCAGATCTGTGCCCCGGGCCAGCCGGACACCCAGAGCGCCCAGCGGTCCAGCACCTCTGCCAGAAATTCCGCGCAGCACGAGCATACCCGCTGGGCCGGGGCCAGTGCGGGCGCAAGCCCCAGCAGGGCCGCCCCCAGACCGGTGAGCAGGATGGGTTCCACCAGCCAGAGCACTGCCGCACCGGACACCAGCGCGTACAGGCTGGTGCTCATCCCCCGCAGCACCAGCACCGGGAAGGTGGCCATAGAGGCGCAGGCCGAGATGCAGACCATTTCCCACAGACTTCCCGCAAGCCCAAGCGCTTTCCGCTTCCAGAACCGGAGGCGGGGGCGCTTTTTCTTTGCCCGCTGCTTTTCCCAGGCTTCCTGACTGCGGCGCACCACGGCCCCACCGGCCAGGGTGCCCACCACCGCCGCAAAGGAGAGCTGAAAGCCCACGTCACAGACGGCGTAGCTGTTGCCCGCCGTCATCAGAACACCGGCCACGCCCAGCGAGGTCAGGGCATCCGGCGGGCCGTAGACCCAGACCCCCAGCGCACTGAGCCAGACGGCCCCCGCCGCGCGCAAAACAGAGGGCGTAAAGCCCGTCACGCCCACCAGCAGCAATGCCAGCACCGCACTGAACAGCGCCCTGACCCGGCGGCCGGTATAGCCGCGCAGTCGCTTTTTGCGGTTGGGCAGCAGCCTGCCCAGCACATCGCCGCACAGGATCGAAACATGCATTCCGCTGACCACCAGCACATGGGAAAGCCCCGCGCCCCGGTAGGCTGTGCGCAGTTCCTTCGAGAGATGGGTGCGGTCGCCTGTAACCATGGCGGCCAGCATGCCCGCCGGGCCGGAGGCCATCCCCTGCCGCAGGGCGGCGCTCAGCCGCTTCTGGAGCCGGGCCGTCCGGGCCCGGAAGGAGGTGCTCTGCCCCAGCGGTGCAAAGCCTTTCTCATAAGCAGCGTTCAGGGCAATGCCATCGGCCAGGGCATTCAGGCGGGCGGTGTCATCGGGTGTTTCCAGCGCAAAGCGGCCCTTGACCCGGTCGCCGGGGCTGCAGGCGGGCAGGCTGGCGCACTCCACCCGGAGGGAGGCCGCCTCCCGGTCCACCATTTTCACCTGCAGGACCGCCCGCACCCTGCCGGGGGAATAGGAAGAGGTTGTGCTCTCCACCTCCGCCTCCAGCAGGACACTGCGGCCATCGTAGGCGGTCTGGATCGCATCCCATTTTGCCTGCGTGGAGCCGGTCAGCACAAGGCCCAGCACTGCCCCCAGGATCAGGCAGATGCCATAGCCCCAGGCCGGGCTTTTGCGCAAACGGCCCGCCAGTGCCCACAGCAGACCGGCAATAAAAAATGCCGCAAACGGCACAAAACGTCCCGTTTGCGGCAAAAAGGCGCACACCAACTCCAGCCCCAGCGTTCCTGCGCAGAAAACACAGAGCGGGCGGCGCATCTTACTTAGTGGAAGAACAGGGGCAGCGGTTCAAGGAAGATGATATCCTTGCGCTCGGCTGCATCGCCCTCGGCCAGAACAGCGGCCTGGCCCACAATGGTGCACTGGGTCTGCTCTGCCAGTGCGTCCAGCGCCTTCAGGGAGCCGCCGGTGGAGATGACATCATCCACCACAAGCACACGCTTGCCGTTCATCTTGTCCAGCTCCTTGCGGTCGATGACCAGCTTCTGCTTGCCTGCGGTGGTGATGGACTGATCCTCCACCACGACAGGGTCGGCCATATAGAGCTTTTCGCCCTTGCGCGCGCAGATGTAGGGCTTGCCGCTCTGGCGGCTCATCTCGTGTGCCAGAGGGATGCCCTTGGCCTCAGCGGTCAGCAGGATATCAAACTCGGGGCACTTTTTCAGCAGCTCGGTGGCAGCAGCCACGGTCAGCTCTGCATCGCCCAGCATGATGAAGGCCGCAATGTCCATGTGGTCGTTCACCTTGCAGATGGTCAGTTCACGGGTCAGGCCCGCAACATTCAGGGTATAGGTCTTTGCCATAACAATTCCCTTCCTTTTGTTCGATCCGTTATTTTTATGCGCGGCTCAGACAGGCAGCTTCTCGCCGCCCAGCACATGGAAATGCAGGTGCTTCACGGTTTGGCCGGCATCCTCGCCGACATTGGAGATCACGCGGTAGCCGTTGTCCAGGCCGACCTCTTTGGCCAGCTTGGCGATCACGGCAAAGATATGGCCCAGCAGGGCACCGTCCTCCTCAGTCAGGGCAGCGGCACTCTGGATGTGCTTTTTGGGCACAACAAGGAAATGCACCTTGGCCTGCGGGTTGATATCGTAAAACGCCACGACCTGATCGTCCTCATACAGCTTTTTAGAGGGGATCTTGCCCTCGGCGATCATGCAAAACAGACAATCTTCCATGGGAATTGCTCCTTTCGGGTTTTTATTTCTTCCCCATTCTTGGCTCCCCTATTAGGGGAGCTGTCAGCGCCTGCAAGCGCTGACTGAGAGGTTTCGTTTCAGCCCAGCTGCTTCTCAACGATGCCCTTGACAGCGGCCAGAGCCTCGTCGATCTTGGTCTCGTCCTTCAGGCCAGCCATTGCAAAGTCGGGCTTGCCGCCGCCCTTGCCGCCTGCGATAGCGCTGATCTCCTTGACCAGCACGCCAGCCTTGAGGCCCTTTTCCTGTGCCAGCTTGTTCACGGTGACAGCCATAGTGACCTTATCCTCAGCCTTGCCCACCAGAACAGCGACCACAGGGTTGACAGCCTTGTCGCGGATGCTGTCGCACATGCCGCGCAGAGTGTCGCCGGTGGTGCCGGTGAAGTAGGCGGAAGCGATCTTCACGCCGCTCACTTCCTCGGCATTGTCGAACAGGCTGTTGACCTTGGAAGCGGCGACCTTGGCCTTGATCTCCTCCAGCTCGCGGCTCATGGCCTTGTTCTCGGCCATGACGGCCTCGGCACGGATGGGCAGGGAGGTGATGTTGTTGGCCTTCAGGGTGTTGGCCACGGTGTGCAGCATTGCCTCCTGCAGATTTGCACGGACGAGCAGGTTGCGGCCGGTGACAGCCTCGATGCGGCGGATACCGGCGGCAACAGAGGATTCGCTCACGATCTTGAAGCAGCCGATCTGGGCGGTGTTCTTGACGTGGGTGCCGCCGCAGAACTCAGTGGACCAGCCCTCGATGTCAACCACGCGGACGACCTTGCCGTACTTCTCGCCGAAGAGGGCCATTGCGCCCAGCTTCTTGGCCTCCTCGATGGGCATCTCCTTGACGGTGACGTTCATCGACTCGTAGATCTTATCGTTGACGATCTTCTGCACCCGGGCCAGCTCCTCGGGGGTGACTGCGCTGAAGTGGGTGAAGTCGAAGTGGGTGATCTCGGCGTCCTGATAAGAGCCTGCCTGATGGACATGGTCGCCCAGCACCTCGCGCAGAGCAGCCTGCAGCAGGTGGGTGGCGGTGTGGTTGCGGGCGATGGCCATACGGTATTCCTTATCCACGCAGGCGGTCAGGTGGTCGCCGACATGGACGATGCCGCTTTCGAGGGTGCAGGTGTGGACGTAGTAGCCCTTGGGGGTCTTCTTGACGTCCTGCACCCGCAGCACGCACTCAGGGCCGGTGATGACGCCGTGGTCTGCGGCCTGACCGCCCATCTCAGCGTAGAAGGGAGTCTTGTCCAGAACCACCAGCACGCCTTCCTTGGCCTGCTCGTCGGTGGCGATGGCGTCGGTCAGGGTCTCCTCGTCGCTCAGAGCCACGACGACACTGTCGCTCTTGAGGCTGTCGTAGCCCACGAACTCGGTGAGGTCAGCGGTCAGAGCGCCGAACAGATCCTCGCTCCAGCCGGAGATGTTCTTCTTGAGGCGCTCGGCACGGGCACGCTCCTTCTGCTTGGTCATCTCGGCGTGGAAGCCCTCCTCGTCGATCTCGATGCCCTGCTCGGCGGCGATCTCCTTGGTCAGGTCGAGGGGGAAGCCGAAGGTGTCGTTCAGCTTGAAGACGTCCAGACCCTTCAGCAGGTGCTGGTGAGCCTTCTCCAGACCGTCGATCATGTTGTTCAGGATGTTCATACCGGCATCGATGGTGCGGGCAAAGTTTGCCTCCTCGGTGCCGATGACCTTCTTGATATAGGCATCGTGCTCACGCAGCTCGGGGTAAGCGGACTCGCTGGACTGGATGACCGTCTCCACCAGCTCCACGAGGAAGGGGCGGCTGATGCCCAGCATCCGGCCATGGCGGGCAGCGCGGCGGAGCAGGCGGCGCAGCACATAGCCGCGGCCCTCGTTGGAGGGCAGGATGCCGTCGGACACCATGAAGGTGCAGCTGCGGATGTGGTCGGTGATGACGCGGATGGAGATGTCCTCCTTGGGGTCAGCACCGTAGGTCTTGCCCGCGATGTGCTCCACATGGTGCAGCACGCTCTGGACGGTATCGACCTCGAACAGGTTGCCCACGCCCTGCATCACGCAGGCCAGACGCTCCAGACCCATGCCGGTATCGATGTTGGGGCGTGCCAGACGCTCGTAGTGGCCCTTGCCGTCGGCGTCGAACTGGCTGAACACCAGGTTCCAGATCTCCATATAGCGGTCGCAGTCGCAGCCCACGCCGCAGGTCGGCTTGCCGCAGCCGTACTCGGGGCCGCGGTCAAAGTAGATCTCGGAGCAGGGGCCGCAGGGGCCGGAGCCGTGCTCCCAGAAGTTGTCCTCCTTGCCCAGACGGACCATGTGGTCGGGGGCGACGCCCACCTTCTTGGTCCAGATGTCGTAAGCCTCGTCGTCCTCCTTGTAGACCGAGATGTGGAGCTTGTCCTTCGGGATGGCCATCCACTCGTCGCTGGTCAGGAACTCCCAAGCCCAGGGAATGACCTCCTCCTTAAAGTAGTCCTGGAAGGAGAAGTTGCCCAGCATCTCGAAGAAGGTGCCGTGGCGGGCGGTGATGCCCACGCGCTCGATGTCAGGGGTGCGGATGCACTTCTGGCAGGTGGTCACGCGGTGGCGGGGAGGCTCCTCCTGAGCGAGGAACCACTTCTTCATGGGGGCCATGCCGCTGTTGATGAGCAGCAGGCTGGGGTCGTTCTTCGGGACGAGCGGGAAGCTGTCCAGACGCAGATGGCCCTTGCCCTCAAAGAAGGTAAGGTACTTGTCACGCAGTTCGTTCAAACCGGTCCATTGCATAGTTTTTATCTCTCCTCGTGTATCGGCGTCCTCCTCCGGACGCAGTTTGTTATGGCAGGCTGACAAAAAACAAAAAACAGCCCTCATCCCGAAAAGGGACGAAGGCTGTCTGAAAAGCTCCGTGGTACCACCCAAATTGCAGAAAAGCCCGCCGGGCCTCTGCCGCTTTGTGCGCTGTAACGCTGCGCAGCGTCCGGTTCGTTTCGCCGGAAGCTCCGGGGTGGCGTAAAAAATGCTCTGCCGGAACGCCTTTCAGCCAAGGGCGTTCTCTCTGGGCGGCGGCACACATCCTTCTGGCCCCATCCTTGCCATTTGCCATAATTTCCGTTCACACGCAAAGGGGCACCCTGCTCCTCTGCGCTCATTTCAGATTATAGCATAGTCAGGCCATTTGTCAACGGGTTTTACAAAAAACTCCCCTTACGGCACCCAGATGCGGAGGATACTGCTCACCTTACCGTCGGTCGTGGAGACGGTGGTGTTGTACTCCGTCCAGCTGTCCAGATCCGCACCGACGGCGCTGGCCACGCCGTTGGTGCCGTTGGTCTCCACCGATGCAGCGTCCACACCGGAAGAGCTGTCGCTGAGGGTGATGTTCTCATCCATCGGCAGGACAAACTCGCCCACCATATAATAGACCGGGTAATCGTCGTAGGTGACGGTGCGGTAGACGTCATTGCTGCGCCACAGGTCCACACCGCCCTGCTCGATGCCGCCGTTGATGGAAACGATGCCTGTTTCCTCGTTCCGCTCGATGCTCTCGACGGTCAGGTCCTGTGCCTCCACGGCCCCGTCCGGATGGATGCAGATGGCCTTGCCTGCTTCCAGCCCGTCGATGTCCTCGGCCCGGTAGCTGTCATAGGCATAGACCGTCATGGTCATCTGGCGCTTTTTGGCATCCACGCTCGTAATGTCCGCCGCGAACTGATCGGAGCCGGTCTTCATCTCTTCCAGACTGCCTTGAGCGATGGGCAGGACGACGCCCTCCGCCGTTTCGGGCTGGGAGACGACCTCACTGCTGGCGGCAGGGCTGGCCGCAGCCATCGAAGCGGCCATACTGCTGGTGGCGCTGGCCGCGCTGGCAGAGCTGCAGCCGGTCAGAACACTCAGCGCCAGAACGCCTGCAAGGAGCATCCGTTTCTTATCGTTCTTCATATCGATACCTTCTTCCCTCTCTATAATAGGTATTTCATGCCTAACTTGTTTTGCACTGGCACAGTATACACTTGTTTTGGGAAAAAGTAAACTCCCAACTTGACGCAGGAAGTTGGATTCGCTACAATAAAAGCAAATCTTAACTCATTCTTAACCTTAGAGAGGAAACTTCCGTGAAAATATTGAAAGTAAAATGTCTCGCCCCCACCCGGCTGGACAACTATCTGATGCAGCAGTTCCCCGCGCTGAACCCCGGTCGGCTGAACAAGGCCCTGCGCGAAAACAAGATCAAGCTCAACGGCAAAAAGCAGCCCCTCTCCACCCGTGTCATGGCGGGCGATGAGATCAAGCTGTTCATCCTCGACGATGTGCTGGACGCCGACAAGCGGGTGGAAGGCCCAGCGTGGAAGAACGCCCGCGGCCCGGCACAGGTGGTCTACGACTGCCCTCAGATCCTCATCGTCAACAAGCCCGCCGGCCTCGCTGTGGACGGCCCGGACGACGACACCCTGCTCAACCGCGCTCTGCTCTACCTCAGCCAGCAGGGCGAGTATAAGGAGAACGACATCTACACCCCCGCCCTCTGCCATCGTCTCGACACCGGCACCAGCGGCCTTGTCATCATCGCCAAGACCCCCGAGGCCGAGGAGCTGTTCCTCGCCGCCATCAAGAGCCGCGAGGTGAAAAAGACCTACCTCTGCGTCACCTTTGGCCGTCCTACGCCCCCGGACGCCACCCTCGGCGGCTATCTGCTCAAGGACGCCGACCGCGGCATCGTCAAGATCGTGGAGGACAAGCAGCCCGGCGCGAAGGATGTGGAGACCCAGTATGAGACCATCGCCGTCTCGGGCCGTCTGGCCCTGCTGAAGGTGCGGCTCATCACCGGCCGCACCCACCAGATCCGCGCCCACATGGCCAGCATCGGCTGCCCCATCCTCGGCGACAGCAAGTACGGCAACAATACTGCTAACCGCGAGCTGAAGCTGAAGTATCAGGCCCTCTGCGCGTGGGAGCTGACCATGCCTCACTTCAATCAGCCCGATTTCGAGTTCCTCAGTGGCAAGACCTTCCACGCCCCGAAACCGTGGTACTATCAGCAGGTGCTGGATGGGACTCTGAAGTAATTTTTAATCATACAAACAAAAGCGGCGTCGCAGTTTCAGTCTGCGACGCCGCTTTTCTCTTTGGATTACCGGGACTGTGTAATGTCTCGGATATACTTGCACTTTGGATAGTTCGAGCAGCCGTAAAATTTTTTCGAAGCATTGGCCGGATTTCTCGGAGTTCTCAACACGAGCCTTCCGCCGCACCAAGGACATTTCAACGCATCCTGTTCATGCATCTTTTGCAAATTTCGGATGTGCTCTTCCTTCTGTTCTTGTGTAACACAAGCGTACGGCAACAGTTTCTGATAGCACTCCTCAATCATTTTATTGGATAATAACTGTCCATAGCCTACAGCATTCTCTGAAATTTTTGCCAAGAGTTCTTTCAGCTGTACCACATGACAATCACGCCTGCTCAGTTGAAGACTCATCAGCTGGCAGTCATCTCCGAATACGATGTAAGAATAAATGTTAACCCGGCTGTTTTCAAGTATTTTTTGAACCGCTCGAATATGCATCTCATTCTGCCATAGCGGATTATAAAATTTATACTTTTTGCTTCCGCCTCTTCCGTCCGAAAAGCTCTGCGTCCAGAATTTCTGAGTATCATTTCCAAATATCCAGCCACCAAAATTTTTCGATTCAATCACATAGATACCGGATTCATGAATCAGAATCAAATCGATTTCTGTTGTTTCCCCATTTTCCAGCGGCAGATAGCAATTCGGAAGCATTCCCTTACTGCCTTTCAGATTTTCAAGAATCGCATAAATTTTTCTCTCCCCGATGGTTCCTTTTTTCTGTCGTTGCTCATTTTGTGCTTGAGAAACGTCTTCGCTTAATGTAGTCTCACCTTTTTCATTCGGGCCTTTATAAACTATACCAGCTACTATCGCAATAACGACGACGGCTAGAACAATCAGTATTGCTGTTTCTGTCATTATCCCAATCGTCAAATTCATAATCTTACCATATCTGCGGTGATCTCCTCGATGGAGTGCGCACCGCACATCTGCATGGTGTCGGCCAGCTCACCGGCCAGTTTGTCGATGTAGCACTTGACGCCTTCCTCGCCGCCGCCGTAGACAGCCGTGACGAAGGGGCGGCAGATGAGGACGCCGTCGGCACCCAGAGCCAGTGCCTTGAAGACATCGACGCCGGTGCGGATGCCGCCGTCCACGAGGACCTTGACGCCAGTGCCCTTGAGGGCGGCGGCGATCTCAGGCAGGACCTCGGCGGTGGCGGGGCACTGGTCGAGGACGCGGCCGCCGTGGTTGGACACCACGATGGCAGCGGCACCGGCCTCCTTGGCCTTCAGCGCGCCCTTGACGGTCATGACGCCCTTGACGATGAAGGGCCGCTCGGCCAGCTTGACGATCTCAGCCAGCTCGGCCACGCTCTTGCTGCCTGCCGGAGGGGTCATGTTTTTGAGGAAGGGCAGGCCGGCGGCGTCCACGTCCATGGCCACGGCAAAGCAGCCGCTGGCCTTGGCCTGCGCCATCTTCTCCTTGATGGTGTCGATGTTCCACGGCTTGATGGTGGGCACGCCGCAGCCGTCGGCATTACCGATGGCCTTAGTGGCCATGGTCATGACGTCGGGGTTGGTGCCGTCGCCGGTGAAGGCGGCGATGCCGCTCTCGGCGCAGGCCCGCACCAGCACGTCGTTGTAGGTCATGTCGGTGTAGGTATCGGAGTAGTGGAGGTTCACCGCGCCCACCGGGCCGGCGAAGAAGGGATACTTAAAGCTGCGGCCAAACAGCTCGACGTGGGTGTCGGGGGTGCCGTTCTCGCACAGGGTGTCCATGTTCACCCGGATGTCGGCCCACTTATTATAATTGCGGATGGCCGTGTCGCCCACGCCCTTGGCACCGGGGCCGGGGATCTGGTTCTTGCAGG
>OOIG01002176.1_pt1 | contig 13531 bp, 9 predicted proteins | sample 1692091 | NCBI WGS metagenome assembly OOIG01 (sample SAMN06348188, study PRJEB24527) | human gut metagenome | biome: human gut; feature: ankylosing spondylitis patient; material: feces | host: Homo sapiens | place: China | collected 2015-10
AGCGGAAGATTAACCGTTCCTGTTTGCGTTCTTTCACATGAACCCGCAATTCCGCGTTCAAACTCCGGCTGAATCATCCGGGCAGCGAGATTTGAGAAAAAAACCATAGGGAGCTTCCGAAAAATTATTGCGCGAACAACAGCTTGAAATCGGGGTATACTCGGAATTTGCTGCGTATCCGCGCAATAAGTCATCGGCAGCTTTTCTCAATCGAAACCATGCTGCAAGCGCAGGTCTTTTGCCTTGTTTCTCGACCTGCGGCTTTCAAAAGAAGAACAATGGCAGTGTTTTCAACAGATTTATCGCAGACGGTGGAGGTTCTGCTCGAACGCAAGAATTATAACAGCGTGAAAGATATTCTTTCAACCGTTAACCCGGCAGATATTGCCGTGATTTTCCGTGATCAGCCTGCGCAGCGGCTGCTCATGCTTTTTCGCCTTTTGCCAAAGGAAACGGCGGCGGATGTTTTCGTTGAAATGGAACCCGTGCTGCAGGAGCAGCTGATAAATGCTTTTTCCGACAAAGAGCTTGCTGATATTGTGAATGAAATGTATGCGGATGACGCGGCGGATCTTGTGGAGGAGATGCCCGCAAGCGTTGTTAAGCGCATACTGAAGCAGGCTTCGCCCGATGTTCGACGTGACATAAACGAATTGCTGAAATATCCGGAGGACAGCGCAGGAAGCATAATGACTCCGGAATTTGCGGATTTGCATTCATCCATGACCGCCGCGGAGGCACTGGATCATATTCGGCTGACCGGAGTAGATAAGGAAACGATTGACATCTGTTACGTAATCGAAAAACGCAGGCTTATCGGCCTTGTTTCTTTGCGGACGCTTGTGCTTGCCAATGCGAGGGCCGTTGTTTCCGATCTGATGGATGAGAATGTTATCTCCGTCGGAACACTTGATGATATTGCAGTTGTTGCGGATATGTTCGCAAAATACGACTTGACAGTCATGCCTGTTGTGGACGGCGAAAACAGGCTGGTAGGTATAGTTACGGTTGACGATGCAATCGACGTTATGCGCGATGAAGCGACTGAAGACATTGAAAAGATGGCTGCTATCACCCCGTCGGACAAACCGTATCCGCGGCTCAGCGTGACGGATCTGTACAAAAGCCGCATACCGTGGCTGCTGCTTTTGATGCTTTCAGCGGTTTTCACACAGCTGATAATCGGAAAATTCGAAGCTGCGCTTGCAGCAAACATCATCCTGACATCGTTCATCCCGATGCTGATGGACACGGGCGGCAATTCCGGCAGCCAATCGTCCGTAACGATTATACGCAGCCTTTCTTTGGCGGAGATTCGGTTTTCTGATATTTTTCGGATCATGTTCAAGGAGATGCGCGTTGCATTGCTTTGCGGCGCAACGCTCGCTGTTGTAAACTTCGGAAAACTGATGCTGTTCGACAGACTGGGGGTTTTTGTTTCGCTGACGGTAAGCCTGACACTCTTGGCAACGGTCGTTGTTGCAAAGTTTTTCGGCTGCACGCTGCCCTTGCTTGTGAAAAAAATCGGACTCGATCCCGCTGTCATGGCAAGTCCGATTATTACAACAATTGTTGATGCGATTGCGCTGCTTATTTATTTTGCAATCGCTTCCGCAATGCTCGGCATTTGAGCAAAACAAAAAAGTATGTTGATTTTGTGCAAAGCACAGCAAAATACGGAGGATAAATGGTAAATCTCGGCAACGATTGGGACGAAATTCTTAAAGACGAATTTCAGAAAGACTACTACAGGAATTTGCGGAAGTTCCTGGCCGATGAATACAGAAAATGCGTTGTGTATCCGAATATGTATGATATTTTCAATGCGCTTCGATATACATCGTTTGAAAACACGCGGGCAGTGATACTTGGACAGGATCCGTATCACGGGCCGCACCAAGCGCACGGGCTTTGCTTCTCCGTTTTGAAAGGCATTGCCCCGCCTCCGTCCCTGAAAAATATTTTTCGGGAACTTTCCGACGATGTCGGGTTCATTCCCCCGCATCACGGAGAGCTTACCGAGTGGGCAAAGCAAGGCGTTTTAATGTTGAATTCGGTTCTCACGGTGCGCGAACATCAGCCGAACAGCCACAAGGGAATGGGCTGGGAGATTTTTACGGACAGGGTAATTTCCGAGCTTAACAAAAAGACGGAGCCGGTTGTTTTCCTGCTTTGGGGAGCGAATGCGCGGCAAAAAGCAAAGGTCATCACAAACCCGATTCATGTAAAGCTTGAAACGGTGCACCCGAGCCCGCTTTCGGCCTGCAACGGATTTTTCGGCTGCAAACATTTTTCAAAGTGCAACCAAATCCTTGCCGATTCGGGACAGAGAACAATCGAGTGGCAGCTTTCGGATTAAGCTTTGAACAAAAGTCAAAGGAGCTGAAGATTTTGGACGAGCCTGCCAAGCCCTTTGAGCACCTGAAATGGGCCAACGGCCGGACGCCGGATCTGGCAACCTATATGAAGGAGCACCCCTATATGTATGCCGGTGACAATGTCCAGGCGGTGTTCCGGGTGACCATGGAGCAGTTTGCCCTGAATTTCGCCCCGGATGTGACGGTGCCGGAGCCCCAGTGCCTGCGGGAAAAGGTCAAAAACGCTTTGAAAAAAGCGTTGGAGAAATATGAATAATATAAGCAAAGGAGATAGCACTATGAATCAGCTTGCCGACAACAAAAAACTAATGGATTTTCTGCTTTATAACTACTTTGGATTCGGCAGTGGAGACCTCGACCAAACAAGGAAAATAAAGTGTTCGTACCGTGCATATTTAGATTTAGCTCGCACGGTCAAATATACCTATTCTTCAACAGAGCTGGAAAAAGCAACGGTCGGTACTGATGCACATGCGTTCATTGATATTCGGAAAAAACGAATTGAAGATGTCTGCTCGAAACTAATTGAATCCATCGAGGACTTTCCGAATTGTCCCGACGATTTCGACACATGGCATGACGGGCGGTGCGCTCAAATCATTTGTCAAATGAATACGCCTTATGATGATGGTAGGAAAAAATTTCTTAAAGACGGTTTTGCATTTACATACGGGCAAGCACAGAAATGGGTGAATATGACGCTGAAATATCTGTGGCTGCTTGATATGCTGCCAAATGGCCTTTCTGAGGCAAAGTTGCATGTACCGGTTGACAGCTTTATTCTTGAAGCTCTAAAAGAGACGCAGCAGTTCAACACCGAGGAAAACAAGATTACCGGTTCCGGCAAATCCTACTATTATAACGGCGAAGCGTGGAGTGCCATATCTGAGTCCAAAAACTACAAAAAGCTGCAAGATGGAATTAGGAACATTGCGAAGAAACAGGGAATTTCCCCTATTCAGTGGGAAGGTTCTGCATGGATGGATGTAGCTAAAAAGAGAAGCAGCAAATTAATAAACCTGCAGGGGCTGTTGCATTAGTCCCCAAAACAAAACCGGGCAACTCAAGAAGGGTTGTCCGGTTTGCTGCTTTCGTGTATAATTAAATTGATCAGAAACCAACAAAAAGCGAGCTGATTATACAATGAAAACGAGCAAAAATCAGGCGGTGGAGAAAGATTGACCCTGCGGTTATGTTTTCGATTGTTGCATATGCAAACATGCAAGGAATTTTCTCGAGCAGAGCTATAGAAGAAGCGTGCAAAACCGACATCAGGTTTATGTGGCTGCTGCAAATATGACTTGATTTTGCAACAGCCCCTTTTTTATTTTTTATAGAGAATCTTTGACTGAGCTGCGATAGACGACGGAACGGTTATTGATGCCGAATCCGTGCGTGTGCAGCGAAAAACATGCAGAAAGCAAACCGACTTAAAACCTATCCTTGCCGCTGATCCAACGGATATAGTCTTCCGATTCGGCAAGCCCGAGACGGCGCTGCATCGCAAGGGAAACATCATTATCGAAATAAACCTGTCCGTAAACGGTCCATCCTCTGTCGGCATGATAGTTGTTCATGTGCGACACAAGTGCACTGCCGACGCCGCAACGGCGATATTTTTTAAATACTTCAAGCATTCCGACGCTGCCGTCGGTGTGCATTCCGATGAAGCCGGCAAGTTCTCCGTCAACCTCGGCACCGAACATCAGCCCGTGTTCAATCGTTGCGGCTATTTCTTCCTTGGATTCAAGCTTATAGTGCGCGGCAACTTGGGGAAGATCGTCCGTTGTCAGTTCCCGAATCGGAAAAGGCGATTTCGCCTTGTGCCGCTGCATGGAGTAGCGGCAGAATTGCTTGCAGGGTTTTTCGACAGAAAAACCTTTTCGTTCGCAGCGAATTGCCTCAAAAGCAGCTTGCCCGTGAACAACGCAAACCTGCATTTCGGGAACCTCGCGAAGGGCAAGCCTTCCGGCTTCAACGGTTGCAGCCCAAAGCATGTAAGCTCCGCATGAGTGCTTGATAAGCACCGCATCTTTATTGGAAAAAATAAGGGCGTCAACATTGCCGCGGCGGAAAGCCTCCTGAATATCAATTGTTAAAACACCCTGCTCTTTCAGCACATTAACAACTGTTACGACGTTTCTGCATCTTCTTCTTTTGCTCATTATGCGCGGATTCCTTCCGAGTTAAGTTTATTAAAGAGTATCGAAAACAATTCGGAGAACAAAAAATATGAGAGCCGTGTCCTGATGCAGGTTTGTCCTGCGTTTGCCCAAAAATCAGGGACGGTCAGCCGGAGTTTTGTCGAACGTACCGTTCGTATCATTGAGCTGCGTCCTGTAGGCGTTTTTGGCACCGTCATTCCCGTCTACAATGTCTTTGCCGGTGTTTGAACTGTTGCTTCCGCAGTCAACTTTGCTGCTTCCCGGGCAGGGAGAACTGACCCTGTCGGATTTCCCGCAGACCGAACTTCCGTTGACCTTTGCCGATGTGCCGCCGATTTCCGCCGATTCGGAGTTAAGGGCAAAACCGGGGATTTCCCCGATTGCATCGTAGCCGGAGTCCGATATCTGCTCAAAAGGAATATCAACTGTCGGAGCTGTTCCGATGGGAGCAGCATAAACCGGTGCGGTTTCGGCAGGTGAATTGTCGATGTAAGGAACACTGACGACAGGCAGCGTACCGCCTTCGGACGGTTCGGAATCGCCCGAGCTGATAACGGAAGGTATCCATGGGGCAGGTGCGGCCACGACAGCAGCGGTTTTCCCGCTCGTGCCCGTTATCTGGCCTGAAAGCTGGTTAAAGAGCATTTCAGCGGTTGCCTGCTTAAACCCGAAGAAACGAACGCGCAAGCATGTGCCGCTTGTTATCTGCCAATAGTAAACAATATCCACGCCGTCGGAAAACGAACCGACCTGGCCGACAGAGAGCTGATACGGCGCGACATCAACAACTTCGCAATCGTAATAAAGGCGGTTGCCGTTTGCATCAAAACCTTCGGCAGAAATGCGCAGGGAATCGTTATCAACCTTTTTGTGCATTTCGGAAGGAAGATTCTGCGGGAACATGTTTGTGTTTTTTATCGCCTCATCGGCGACGGTTCCGGCGTTTTGAAAACTGTCATATCCGGACGGCAGGTTCATCGGATCGGAAAACGGTTCGGGTGTTGCCCCTGCATTCGGCGTGAGGCCTGCACTGACCTGCGGATCTTTTGCGCAATCGTTGATTTTTCCGATGGTGAGTGCAAAAACAAACAGGATCAAAAGAATGGCCGCGCCTGCTGCCGTCAACGCACGGATTCGGCGTATGCGCTGCATTTTGGACTTTCGGCTGCTCTCAACAGCGCGCAGACGAATCGATTCGAAATCAATCTCGGCCGTGCTTTCGTTTGCAGCCCAACGAAGAAGCTCGTCAATTGTGCGGGAACTGTCAAATTCCGTGCATGTGTCGGCGGAATGATTGGAATCCGCTGCTTCGAGATTCACCGTATTCGAACAGAAATAATCATTTTTTCTTCCGCTTTTTTTCATCCGCTGCCTCCTCTCCGAGCATAACCGCAAGCCGCTTTCTTGCCTTCATAAGCCGCGATTTAACCGTTCCTTCGCTGATGCCCGTGCAAGCCGAAATTTCGCGAACGGTCATACCGGCGTAATAGTGCAGCAATATGATTTTGCGGCTCGTTTCGTCAAGTTTGTCGATCGCACTTCGAACTTTTGCCGCTTTTCGGCGCCTTTCAACTTCCTCATCGAGCGGGAGGGCTGAATCCTCGATATCCTCGCTTATCGGCGCATCAACCGGCGTTTCGTGTTTTGCACGGCGCAGATGATCAAGCGCGATGTTTGTGGACACGCGGTAAAGCCAGCTTTTCAACTGTCCGTCGTCAAGGCCGGCCAGCCTGCCGAGATTGGAAAGAACACGTTCAAAAGCAATTTGCGTAATATCTTCCGCCGTCTCCCTGTTTGGCACAACACGATATGCCGCCCAGAAGACAAGGCGTGAATAATCACTATATATGCTGTCGAAACTGCGGTCGGACAATTTTTGTCTCCATTCATATAACGCAATTCGCGCCGATTCGGTTGCGTTATCTTTCAAAAAAATTTCTGCTGCGGAAAAAATCCGAAGGATAATACTCGGAGAAGCGGAAAATAGCTGCTTCTCCGTTCACAATTTTAACACAATTCGCGCATCTTTGCAAACTGAATTTTTACTTTTGACAAAAGGCACGGGTACGGAAATGCAGCCGAAAAGGCCGAATGCTATTTGTCGGATCCCGATGCAGAGCTTTCCGGCTCCGAATCCGAAAGCGCTTCGGGAGTGCCTCCGGGGGTGCTTTTTTCATAAAGCAATGGGAAATATTTTTTATCGGTAATGCACATTGCGGCGGCACAGAGTATGAGAAAAATTCCCGCAATGCCGATAACGAGCCACGCGGAATCAAAGCCCGAGGTGTCCACAAGCTTGCCGATAAGCAGGTTGCCGACTCCGGAAAAAGCACCGGATGCAATGGATATTATCGAGTTCATCCTTCCCCAATGCGTTGAGGGAATGCGCCGCGTCACATAGGGCTGCACGCCGATGGTGTTGAATACTTCACCGATGGTGAAAACAGTCATTAAAACGAAATACAGCGGGATGATTCCCTGAACGAACCGATAGCAGAACAGCCCGACAACTATCAGCGTTTCGCCCAGAAGTATCTTTCGAACATCACGAATCCGCCCGAAAAAGGTCGTTACAACGGGTGTTGCAAGGATTACAACGAGGGCGTTGACGCTTGTCATAACGCCGAATATTTCCGCGCCTTCCGCACCGTAAAGCGCACCCATGTTAAGCGGAAGGAGGTAGTTGAATTGAGCATACACAAACCCGCCGATTCCCGCAACAAGCAGATATATAAGAATCGTTTTCCTTTCGCGCAGAAGCGAAAAAACGCCTATGCCTTCACGCTTTTGTTCGTATGCGCTGATGTTCTTTTTCGGTATGCTGAGCGTTTTGACAAAGAAAAGAATCGGCAGCGTTGAAGAAAGCGTTGCAATGCCCGTGATAATGAACGCAAGCCACAGATAGTCTTTGAACAGAAAACCGCCGATTGTGGGCGCAAGCACAAGCCCGAGGTTCATTCCGAGATACTGAAGGCTGTATGCCTTTTCCCTGTCCTCTCCGTCACTCAGATCGGCAATCAGTGCATCGTATGACGGGCCCTCGATGGTTGCAAAAACGCTTGCAACATAAAACAGCCCGATGCTGTATGCCGAAAGCGGAATCAGACCGCAGATGATATAACAAACAACCGTCACCAGATCGCATATGACAATGACGTTTTTGCGGTTGCGCTTGTCCGCAAGCCTGCCGCCGAGCAGAAGCATCGGAAACTGCAATATCGACATTGCAAATGAAATTCCCGCAATAAGAGTTGCATCATAGCCGAGTTTGTTTTCAAGAATCAAAGTCAGCAGCGGCCAGATAAGCGAGCCCATGCTTGTTACGATTCGTCCCCAGAAAAGGATATATATCTCCTTTCCGAGGTGTTTGTATTGTTCCAAAAACTTCAGCTTCATTTCTATAACCTACTCCGTGTTAATACTGCGAAAACCCGGGAACGGAAACCGCATTTGCAGGTTTTATTTTCCGCGGTGCTTTTGTTTTTTTATTTCCCTGCCGCAGGGCAAACACCGACAGGCCCCGTGCCGACGGAAAAGTTTCAAAGCAGTTCCTGCCGAAAGCAGCCGTTTAAGCTAAATCCGAATCGGGTCGGGATTTCGTGAGGCAAGGAACGGACAGCCAAACGGCGGCAGCCGATCCCGAAAGGGGCTTTCGAACTGCCGGCAGGGACAGGGGTTCATCCTTGCTCTGTATATTTAGTTTTGAGGAAATATCTCGCAGAATAAAACAAAAATCGCAAAAATTCCTCCGAATTGATTATATCACTTGTGATGTTCGGTTTCAACAGAAAAAGAATGCGGAAAAGGCAGCCGACACGCAAACCCTGCATGAAGGCTGCCTTACGAACGTTGAATTTGAATGAGAAAAGCCGAATGCGGTGCCGCAATTATGCGGCTGTTATAGGGGACTGAGAAGGATCCTGAAGCTTTATTTCGGGTTTGCAAATCAAATTACCGTTCTCATCCGAAATTTCGAATGACACGGCAATTTCCCAAATTGCGGAAAGCTCGGTTTCAAGTGAAGCCGCATCAATTTCAATTTCAAAAAGCATACGATCATCACTTCGCAGAATTTTTGAAAAACTCACACATTCGACGGGCCGCCCGTTGATGAACAGACATTTTTCAAAGCTTGAAATGTTTATCGTCTTCCCGCTTTCGTTTTTGACGTAAACGAGGATAAGCGGATTTTTGTTTGCAAGATCAAAGTTCTCAATGGGTCCGGCAACCAACATGCAAACTCCGTTTTCATCATAATTGGCATACTGATTGGAAAAGTCAAAGTTTCCGACTCTGCCGGGAATCGCAACGGAAGCCGAACCGCGTGAAAGAATTTCGGCGTTTTCGTTTGTCAGCGTGATATCAAACTGCACATCCGCAATTCTGCCGATGCTGTATAAAAGCAGCTGTGCTTTCGTGAAAAGCGGAATGCTGATAACAGCATGTTTTTGCGGATGAATACGGAAGGCGGCATGATCAAATTCGTTAAAAACAACAAGGTTGTTGATTTTGATATAACCGATGTTCACCTCTGCGGGCTTGGCAGCGGCGTTTTCAAATTCAAGCAGCACACGGTATTTTTCGTTGACGGTGATGAGCGCGGATGAAGCAAGGCTCAATCCGTCGGATTCAAAACCGGGAGAGTCATTGAAAGCGTTCAACTTATCATAATGAATGGCCTGAGCAATATCGCCTGCAATATAGCCGCTGTAATCATATGCGCCCGGCTCCCGCGGCTGTGCGGAAGCGGCGGACAGGTGGGTAAGCTCTGTAAAGTATTTTTCGCCCGAAGCGGCTGCAATGCGGAATTCAATGTCAATGGAGGAAATTTCCCGAATGCCGTACAGCATCATATCAAGAATCGGCATGTACAGACTGAAATCTTCGGCTTTGCCCGCAGCAAATTTGTGCCTGAAGTCAACTTCAACAAGGCAGTCGTTCACATAAATCGAAACATCGGAAACAAGCAAGTCATCCGCCGATTTATTTTCCGCCGTAAGCTTCAGCACGGCAAAATCATCGATATAAACCAGTTCGTTCGCCGAAATCGATATGCGATCATCATCGTGAAGAACCGCCCGGCTGACGGTCGCTGCCCTTGAAAAGGGTTTGGTCGAAAACTTTTTGTATTCGATCGCGGAATCCGTCGGAGTGGGCTGTGCGGTATCGGCCGCGCTCGGGAGCAGGGTCGGACTTTGCGACGGGATCGAATCCTCTCCCCCGTTTGCGCCGGGCGTGTCGCAGGCAAAAAAGCTCAGCAGCATAATGAGCGCAAGAAGAGCGGCGGCGGTTTTTTTGAACATGAGTGCTTCCTCCGTGAATTTGTTTGCAAAAAATCAATCGGTCTGAAGTGAATTGCCGACTTAAGCCTGCGGTGTGCAGCAGGGGTAAGCGGAACTCATTCGGAGCATTTCCGAAACCGATGTTGTATCGCAAGTCTATTATATCATTTAAGACGGGCAGACGCAAGTGAAGGAACATTTTCGCGCCTTAACTTTTTAAAAAAACGATTAAAAGGTATTCGGACAAAGCAAACGGCGGAGCCGAGCCTTTCGGAAAGCGAAGCATCGTGAACGCTCCCGATGCTTGACACGGACGCGGGCGGGTGGTACCATATCAGCGGCGCAGGCATACGGCAGGCGGAAAAAACGGAACGGAGAGGGCAAACAATGGCATACAAAAACTCACGGCAGAATGCGGCCGAAACAAAAACTTCAGCCGAAAAAAACGAAAAGAAACTTAAAAAGCTTGTTTACGGGCTGCGCATCGGTGCGGCGGCATATTTACTGTTGGCATTATTCGGTGCGGCTGCCGTGAACGCAAGCGGAGCAGCGGCATCAGCGGATTGGAACACTGTGAGCAGACTGTCCGAAATCATCGCTGCGGTTTTCTTTCTTATCTTCGGCGGTTCAATATTGGCAAACGCTTTCCGCAGGCGCAATTATATTTCCCCTGATTTGAAAAAACTTTTCGAACAGGGAAAGGTCACGGAAAAATATGTGCGCACAACTCCGAAAACAAACTTTGTCTGCCGCTGCGTATTCTCCGGAATTGTTATTGCTGCGGCATCGGTTCTGCTGATAACGGCGATCGTTCGGCTGTTTTGAATTGCAGAAGATTGCTGCGGAAAGCTCCCCAAAAAAGGCAGCCGCTTATTCGGCTGTTTTTTGTTTTTCGGCGGCGTATTTTCGACACATAATATGTGCAGCCGTGCCCGTCTTACGTTATTGTAAGGCACGCTGAAAGCTGTTCGTAAGGTTTTTAATTTACAATAAGGGGTATAATCAGCAGCAAAGCGGACAGCGGGCGGAAACCCGCTGTCGGATCGGAGGCAAAAATGGAGTGTTTGAAGCTGGCGTGGCAAAGCGTTTGCGGAAAAAAGCGCAGCAGCGTTCTTATGAGCGTTATCCTTGCAATATCGTTTGCATTTGCGGTTATCACGCTGTCCGTTTCGGGAAGCATGATAAAAACAAACGATGTGTTCAGAAAAACGACCTACGGCGAGTGGCAGTTGATTCTGCCGGGCATCAATTCAAAGCTTAAGGGTGCAGCCGCAAACAGCGACTGGCTGGATGAACTCGGCGTCATGAATGTTTACGGAACAATCGGGGAGGACGGCATCGGCACAGTGGACGAAACGCTGAAAAAACTCGGCCATATTACGGTTAACGAAGGCAGATTTCCCGAAAGTGACGGCGAAATCGCGATGGAAGCGGATCTTTTGAGCAAACTCGGCATCGATTACACCCTTGGACAGGATGTCACGCTCTCCGTCAGCATTGCGGCGCGGGAAAACTCCGCATTGGGAACGTCGCACCCCGTCAACGTTGTCAGAACATATCAGCTTGTCGGCATTATTAAAGAATACACGGATGTTTGGACTTGGGCAACGAAGCCCGTTTGCGAACTTGACGGCACAAGTTCACGCGCCGAAAGCGGAATTTCCGCAACCCTTTGCAGCGCACTCCTGACGGAAAATGCGTGTGCAGAAATTGTGCGGCAGGCGCAATTGCAGGCGGAGGCCTTTAATAATGCAGAGAAGGAGCAGGGTTCCGATCTGCGAATAAAACTTTGCGATGCACCGACAACCAATTTTTTCTGCACCGGGTTCGACACGGACAAAACAAACTTTATTGCAAGAGTGTATCAGACCGTGGGCAGCGTTCCGCTTGCATTCAATGCAACAAAGTTTGCGCAGCAGGAGACTCAAACATACAACATTTTCTTTACGGCATTGATTTTTGCCGTCACGCTGCTTGCGGTTGTCTGCGTCAACATAATGCAGATGCAAAAACAGATAAGACAGATTGCGCTTTTCCGCAGCATCGGCGTAACAAAACGGCAGCTTCGGCAAATGCAGATTTTTGAAATGCTGTTCATCTGCATTCCGTCGGTTGCCCTCGGCATTTTACTCGGCGCGGGCGGCACATGGCTGCTGCTTCGCACGGCGCTGTTCAAAAACGGCGCGGAAATTCTTGTTGATATCCCTTTCAAACAAGTGGGGCTCGCCGTGCTTTGCTGGCTGTTCGGAATCATTCTGATGCGGCTGATCGTTTTCCAAACCGCTCTGCATCAGCCGCTGACGGGCAGGCTGCATATTGCACGGAAAAAAGCGCGCCGCATTGCGGCGGCAAAGCGTGTGCTGACCGTTGCGCTCGCTTCCCTGTTCTGTGCGGCAGTGTTTTTCATGGCGGTGGAATCCGCATCGCCTTTGAGCAATAAACATGAAACGGAACGGTTCCCCGCATATCAAATCTATTGCAGCAGCGATTTTGACTACGAAAACGATGTGATGCATGAACACCTGATTCCCGAAAAGGCAGTTGAGCAGATGCGCACAATTCAAGGCATGGTGCGGGTCGATCCGTACATACTTATGAAAGTTGAGCTGAATTATGCGGGTTCGGCATCCTCCCCTGCGTTTGCCGCTTCGCGGGCGTCGGACAAAGCGGAGCTTCGCGACGGATACTATTATGTGCCGTATGATGACGGCATACACTCAAATCTGTATGCATACCCCGAATTCATAACGGACAGGCTTCTTGCACGCGATGATGTTGAACTTGACCTTTCGGCATTCGACAGGCAGGCTTATGAGCGGGGTGAACAGGTTCTGCTTTTTGCGGTGCGCGGTTCGGACGGAAATATCATGATTAACTATGGGATGTATGACGATGAACTGCGCGAAACATACGGGGATATTGACAGTATCGGAATAAAGCCGGGCGACAAAATCGAACTTTCGTTTTACGGAGCGGCGCAAAAAAACTATATAGGGGACGAAAGCGAACATTCGCTCAAAACTTTTTCCTATACGGTCGGCGGAATCGTTTATTGTTCCGATATTTCAACATCCGTTACCGAAATTGAGGCCTACGGAGCAAGAACTTTCAACGTTGCCGCTTCAACCGCATTGATTAAAAATGCCTTTGCGGAGCTGACGGATGAATTCCGCGATTACATCGTTGACGGCAGTTATGTAATGAACGGGGATTTTGCTTACACGGGCGCATTTTGCTATGCGGATATCCGCTCCGGATACGCTGCAACGGACTATGTGCTTGCGAAAAAGGCGGCGGACCTCGGAGTGCGAATGTCCAACCGCCGCGAGTCGCTTGCGGCGAATCTGCAAACAAGCATTCAGCAGATAACGCTGATCCTGTCCGTCGGCGGATGCATTGCGGTCATAATGCTGATGCTGCTTATGAACGCGCTCACGCTGGAGGCAAGGGAGCAAATGCGAAGCGTCGGAATATTGCGCGCAATCGGCATGTCGAGCAGGCAGGCAGTCGGAAAATTTGCAGGCACGGCATTAATAAACGGCTTAATTGCCGCAGCGGTGGGCTGGGTCGTGTATGCGGGCTATGCAGTGCTTTCGGCGCGGAGGCTCGTGCAGCAATTCCCGGAAGCGTATAACAGCCTGAATTCCGCACTTGCGTCAAAACTGTACGGACTGCAGCGGTTCGGTGCAACCGTTTGGACAATGCT
>OOIG01002183.1_pt1 | contig 13509 bp, 17 predicted proteins | sample 1692091 | NCBI WGS metagenome assembly OOIG01 (sample SAMN06348188, study PRJEB24527) | human gut metagenome | biome: human gut; feature: ankylosing spondylitis patient; material: feces | host: Homo sapiens | place: China | collected 2015-10
TAAGCGCTGCAGTGGTGAAAATACTTGGTTGGAGACGACCCGGGAAGATAGCTCAACGTCGACACAAAAGAATAAGGATTCTGTCAACAGATGGAGTCCGAGTCGGTTATTTTAACGCAGTGGGTCCACCCGTTCCCATACCGAACACGGAAGTTAAGCGCTGCAGTGGTGAAAATACTTGGTTGGAGACGACCCGGGAAGATAGCTCATAGCCGACATCTTTGAAAGGGAAACTGAATAAGTTTCCCTTTTGCTTCATATTCCTTCTTAGCTCAGTCGGTAGTGCGGACAGAGATGTTTACACCAAACGACTTTGCATAAGAAAATAGAAAATAGCGGTTTGACTTTGGTCAAATTGCTCATATTCCTCCTTAGCTCAGTCGGTAGAGCGAGTGATCCTCGTTATAACCGGCAAAAGCAATAGAGGACATCAAAAATACGGACTTGGATTTGTCAAATCCGTCATATTCCTCCTTAGCTCAGTCGGTAGAGCACCTGACTGTTAATCAGGGTGTCACTGGTTCAAGTCCAGTAGGGGGAGCCAAAAAACCCTTGTAAACACTACGTTTTCAAGGGTTTTCAATTTTTTATAGTAGTGTTAAAATAGCCAAATAAGTCATTCGGTTGAAATTTCGACCGTATGACTGTTAATCAGAGAAAATCAAGAAAAAAACGGGAAAACACGGTTTGCTTACTGTTAACAGTTCTACGGTTGCAGGGAACTTTCGGAGACTTTAATGATGGATTTGCATATTTGCAGGTTTGCCTCTTTTCTGATATAATGTAGACAGAACAGGAGGATAAACCCATGAAAAAGAAATATACTATCGTTTACAAGATTAAAATGAAAGAGTTTGATTACCGCATTCTGATCAGCGCCATGAGTGCTTACCGACAGAAGCAGATCGCTAATGGAGAAGATACCACCGAGATCAATAAACTTCTCTTAAAGGTTCTGGATGCTTACGGTGTCTGATTACATTGTTATAATAAAGGAAGAATGAGCCGACTTTATACCGTCCCAATGAGGGCGAGATAAGGTCGGCTTTTTTATTTTCTTAAATGATTTTACGAAGAATAAAGGAGGATATAGAAAGAATGATCTACCATAAGACGAAAGACGGATTATCTCTATCCGAGATATTGTCCGCAACAAAACGCCAAATTGAACCGGGCAGTGGATTCCCATATACCAAGGAGGTATGCCGATGTCGATACTGCTTGTACTGCAAAAAGAGCAAATGTGCCTTGCAGTCCTGTTGCTGTATGCCCGAACGCATCCGTGCCCGTTCCTGTTCCTTCGCGGAAATCATGAATACCTGCTTTGAATCCATCGGAGATTCGGTATTTCGATTCCGCCTGCGACTTGCCACTGAAAGAGCAACAGAACTGCACACCTGTTTTATTGACAGAGAACAAAAGAAAAGATTTTATGAGGGTCTGAACCGATCAAGGAGAAAAGATAACTCCTTTGTGGCTCAGACCTTTTTGCTTTCCTGCTCCCAAGACCTGTGGGAAAGGGCAAAGGATGTGCTTTGCACGGGTGGGTATGCGTATGACTGCATGGACTTGAAAAACATTCAGCCGAACGACTATACCTTATTCTGTGCGGCGATGGATATTCAGTATGGCGGTCATCACTGCAACCTTGAGGACTTATCCAATGATGAAGTTGTAGACTTTGATGTATTCCGTGCCATCTGCTATGCGGTCTGTATTCATGTGTACGGTCCGGATGTCATCGTGATTGCGAACCGGAGAAAGAGAACCCGAAAGAGCAAAAAGCCGGAGGTAAAGTATGAGCGAGATTGAAAAGCAACCTGATACCAATGAACCCAAGCGGGAAAAGGTGCGTGTCGTATCCCTGCAATATGTGGACGATTTTCCAGACCACCCATTCCAAGTCCGTGAAGATGAGGACATGGAAAAACTGATCGAGAGTATTCGCAACAACGGCGTTCTGAATCCCATTATTGTCCGCAGAAAAGAGGACGAACGCTATGAGATCATTTCGGGACACCGAAGAAAGTATGCCTGCAAGAAGCTCGGTATGGACTTGATCCCCATGATCGTCCGTGACATTTCCAGAGATGAAGCCGTGATCGCTATGGTGGATTCCAACTTGCAAAGGGAAGTGATTCTTCCAAGCGAAAAGGCGAGGGCGTACAAAATGAAGATGGATGCCATGAAACGGCAAGGGAAAAGGACGGATTTAACTTCCTCTCCATTGGACAGGAAGTTAAAAGGGATTGAAACGGCGGAACTTATAGGTCAACAAAGTGGTGAAAGCCGGGAACAGGTGTATCGGTTTATTCGCCTGAACGAACTTACCCCCGAACTACTTGAATTTGTGGACGATGGAAAGATCGGTCTGCGCCCGGCAGTGGAACTCTCCTACTTGCAGGAGGAAGAAATGCGGGACTTAGTGGACTTTATCGACACCGAGGGGACTTTCCCGTCCCATGCCCAAGCCATCCGTATGAAGGAATTGAGCCGTGACGGAAAACTGGATACCGATACCATCAACGAGATTATGGGCGAGGAAAAGCCGAATCAGAAACCGAAATTCAAGATCCCGATGGAGCGCTTGGAACGGTATTTTCCAAGCGGAACACCGCAAAAACAGATGGAGGATACGATCTTACAGGCATTGGAGTTTTACCGCCAACGCAAACGGGAGGACAGGGATGCAAGATAAGAGAATGTCCCCGGGGATTGCTTCATACCCCCCTTTCCCATACCCTATCCCCTATATACTGACAGACTGACAGGAAAATAGAGATTTATTTTATTAAATAAATTCTATATTCCTGTTTTTTTATTGCCCGAAAAAGGAGAGTGATGCCTATGTCCTGCCCCAAATGAGCCGTAAAACCAACCCTTACGAAAGGAGACCCCCATGAGAAAGCAGATTCCAAAGATCAAGACCATCCTGACAGGGAACAGTGCCGAGGGGTATATCGATACAGCGGTGCTGATGATCATTTCCGTAGTGATCGGAGCGTTATTACTCGGCGGTTTGTATTACCTGTTCAATTCTGTCATCCTGCCCGGTCTTGCCGAACGCATTCAGGATATGTTCGGATTCAGCGGCGGTGGCGGCACCCCCGCAGGCGGCAGCGGAATTGTTTTGCTGTAAAGCAACCCAAAATTCAAACTTAAAAACAAAAATTCAAATTCAGAAAGAGAGAACAAAACCATGAAAAAGATTTTCAATATGATTCAGAAGAAGTGCAACGACCTTGTCATCCGTACCAAGTGTGTCATCAGCGGTAACGCAGGTGAAGGGTATATTGACACCGGAGTCAAGATCATCATCGGTGTGGTCATCGGCGGTGTGATCCTTGCCGGACTGTATGCTTTGTTCAATACCACGATCATTCCGTCCATGCAGTCCAAACTTGCCGAAATGTTCAATTACGCAGGCTGATCTTATCAGCCGCAGAATGGGGAGGGAAACCTCCCCATATATCATTACGAAACGGAAAGGAATTATTTGAATGGAAAGAATCAAAGCAACTTTGAAAAACAAATCGGGAGAAGGGCACATTGATACCGCAGTGAAGATCATCATTGCCGTTGTGATCGGTGCATTATTGCTTGGCGGTCTGTATCTGCTCTTTTCCAATGTCATTCTGCCGCAGCTGGACACCGAAGTGGGAGATATGATGGACTACGGAGAAAACGGAACCACTGTCCGCCGAACGCTGGATGATGCAACAGGCACTTATGTTCTGGAATATTCCTACGACGGGAAACACTGGCAGGGAGTAGAGATGCCGAACTATGGCACGGGTTCTTCGGTGTATCAACTGATCAGCGGTGGTGAATCCGGCAATGAACAGGCGGCGCTTGTCAGGTCGGGAAGCACTTACTATCTGATTGCCTCTGCTGACGGTATTAAATGGACGGAGCAGTTCAATTTTACCGCCAATAGCATAACACACTTTTACTACGGAACCTCATCGCAATTACCGAGAGGCGCAGGCTCATTCAGCGGCGAAAAGTTTGTTGTGCGATGGCATTCCGGTGGTCAGACATATTTTACCGGAGTTGCCGCAAATGCAACCAAATGGTCAAAACCGACATGGTCGGATATGATTCTGCTCTGAAAGGTGGGAAAAATGAGAAACAGATTATCGAGTAAACGGGGTGAGGGACACATTGACACGGGCGTTAAGATTATCATTGCCGTTGTGATCGGTGCCTTGCTTCTCGGAGGCCTTTTTCTGCTTTTCAAAGGGGAAAACGGAATTCTGAAACAGTTAAACAACAAAGTTGATGACATGGTGAATATGGGTGGAACCGTTCAGGTCAGACAAAACGACGGAAAACTGGAATACAGCTATGACGGCGAATCGTGGAAGCAATCCAATGTTGCAGGTCTTGCATCAGATGCAAAGGTCAACTATTATGTCACGGTTGAATCCGGAGATACCACGGTTTGGCTGATTTCCTGTTCATCTTCTGTAGGAGCAAGACTCTATATCAGCACAGACGGTTTGAATTGGACACCGAGTTATTCGGATAAAAGTTCTTTGTACCTGGCAAAAAGCGGATCGGGAGCAAGGATCTCTTGTGGGGACGGCAGATCGTATACGACACAAGACGGAATCAATTGGACGATGACGTCAACAAAACGGTATTAAATAAATTATGGGGAGTAATATGCTCCCCTTTCAGAAAGGAGAGTTGAAATGAACAATTATGTGACACATCCCATTGTTCCATCCATACTTCCCAAGAGGTTTCCGTTGACATTGGTGTCAGCGGAAGTGGGGTTATATATTCTTTTATTACTTGCCACGGTCGGGCTTTCCGTATTGGTTGGCTGGATTCTGACCAAAGTTATGCAAGGAAAGGGATTCAAATGCAATTTGCCTGTCAATCTCACTTTGTCAGGAGGAATCGCACTCTTGGCAGTACTCCGCTATGGATTTACGCTCACGACATTACAGGGGATTCTTCTGACCTTTGTTCTTCTGTACGCATCTTGTTCTGATTTGACAGACCATACCATGGACGATTTTCTGTGGGTGATGGTGGTCATGCTCGGTCTTTGCTCGGTGGGAACGGTCGGACTTCCGTCTATGCTCATCGGTGCGGTGATGGTATTTGTACCGCAACTGCTTTCGGCACTGCTTTGCAAGAACCCCATCGGCGGGGCTGACATCAAGCTGACAACGGCGCTTGCTTTCCTGCTCGGATGGCAGAAAGGTCTTGCCGTCCTGATTGCGGGAATGCTCCTTGCCGTGGTGTCAATGCTGATCGTTCAGAAAGTGAAAAAAAGTAAGAAAAAACAGCCGTTTGCCCGCATCCCGTTACACGCGGTGGCGGCAATGGTGATCTTTTTAATTTAATATAGAAAGGAAAAGCGTTGAAAATGCAGTTTTTCAAGAACAACAATAAGCCCCTGAAACCCAAAGTGGTTTCAGGTAAGAAGATCGGCAACCGAACTGTTATCGGCATGGTGTGCATTCTGGTGGCATTTGCTGTGTGCTTCGGTGTTGCACCGCTTGTCAACGGCGTGTCTGACGCACAGACAGAGATCGTGCGTGTCGTGCAGACGGTCACAAAGGGAAGTCAGATTGCCGATGGAGATGTTGAGGTGGTCAGAGTCGGGGCATATAACCTGCCGTCCTCTGTTTTCAAAACCAAAGAGGATGTGATCGGAAAGTATGCCACAGGAGACTTGTATCCGGGCGAATATCTGCTCCCGGCAAACCTCACAACCGATGTGGGTACTGCCGCAGACATTCTGGAGTCTCTCGGCGGTACACAGAAAGCACTGTCTCTGACCATCGGCTCCTTTGCACAGGGGTTGTCCGGCAAACTTCAAACAGGCGACATTATTTCCGTGATCGTCTATTCCTCCAAGGATGCCTTTGCCTATACACCGCCGGAGCTTCAATATGTAAAGGTCATTACAAGCACGACTTCCACAGGCGTGGATAAGGCGGATGTGACCGATACCACACAGCCTGTCACCGTCACACTTCTGGTCAATCAGGAGCAGGCGGAGCTTCTGGCACAGTTTGAGAAAACCGCTTCCATGCACTTTGCGCTCGAATACCGGGGCGAAGCGGAAACCGCACAGCAGTATCTGAACAGACAGAACGAATATTTTGCCAATCAGGAGGGCTAAACCGTGCCGAATCAAAGAATCATTGCCGTATGGGGTTCCCCTCATTCCGGCAAGACGGTGTTTGCTACCAAGTTTGCGGAATGTCTGTATCGGGAGAGCCGTGGTACGGTGATCGTTCTTTATACGGACATTCTCACCCCGTCTCTGTCGGTGCTGTTCCCGAACCGTAAAAGCTCGGAGCTTTACTCGGTGGGAACCGTACTCTCCAAGACTGACATCTATGCCAATGATGTGGTTTCCAATCTTGTCACGGTCAGGGAGAGAATGAACCTCGGTTATCTGGGCTACCGGAACGGGGAAAACAGGTTCAGCTTTCCAAACTACAGCGATGCCAAGGTCGAAAATCTGCTGACGGTTCTTTGTGAGCTTGCAGACTATGTGGTAGTTGATTGTATGAGCAACTACGAAAACAGCATTTTGTCGGCAACCGCCATGAAACAGGCAGGGACGATGCTCAAAATATGCACTCCCGATCTTGCCTGTATGAGCTTTTATCAGTCTCAAATCCCGGTGCTGATGTCGCAGGGAATCATTCCGGAGCGACAGCTCGGGGTGATGAACATTGTCGATGCAGACTTCGGGATGCTGTCGGGGGATGTGGGAAGCTACCTTGGAAAGACAGTCGGAACAGTTCCGTACTCTCCCGCACTCAAAGAACAGTATCTGGAGGGGAATTTGATCTTTCCGACCAAAGACCGCAAGTATATGCAGGCACTCACGAATGTGGTAAAGGCGGTAATGACATGAGAGAGATCGAACTGTACCCGTTACTCAAACTCTCACAGGAGTATATCGCCGGGAATTATGCCGCCGCCCTCATTGACCGTTCCAAGCAGACAGAACTCAAAGCCTATATCGCAAAATATCTCTATGATACAGGATACACGGTGCAGGGATATACTTCCACGGCTCTAACAGAACGCCTTTTTACCGAAATGGCGCAGTATTCCATTCTGACACAGTATCTGTCTGATCCGAATATCGAGGAACTGAACATCAACGGCTGGGACGACATTGCCATCACGCATCTGAACGGAAGGATCGAAAAGGCAAAGGAGCATTTCTTTTCTCCGCAGCACGCTGTGGATGTGGTGAAAAAACTCTTGCAGCATTCCGGCATGATTATCGACAACGCTACGCCGATTGCCCAAGGGCATCTCCCGAATAATACCCGTATTACAGCCCTGAAAGAACCCATTGTGGATGCGGAACGGGGCATTGCGGCATCTATCCGTATGCTTCATCCTGCGAGAGTGGACAGAGCCAATCTGTTGCGTACCGAATCCATTACCGATGAAATGCTTTCATTTCTTGAAATGTGCTTGCGCTACGGCGTTTCTTTTGTAGTGGCAGGTAGAACCTCATCGGGTAAAACCACACTGCTCAACAGTTTGCTTGGCTCTATCCCTGACAATAAGCGCATCTATACCATTGAAAGCGGTGCAAGGGAATTGTCCCTTATCAAGCGAGATAGCAATGGCAATGTGATCAACAATGTCGTACACACACTGTCCCGTCCGTCGGACAATCCCAACCATGATATTACACAAGAGGATCTGGTTATGGCGGCGCTTCGCTTTGACCCGGATGTCATTTGCGTGGGCGAGATGCGTGACGCCGAAGCCCATTCCGCAGTGGAAGCAAGCTCTACCGACCATATGACCGCATGCCCCTGATGACCGCCCTTGCCGCGCGTGTTGGCTTGCCCGAACGCTGTTACGGGGTACAGCCGTTCACGGGGGAACGCATTCTGATTCGCTACGGTGAGGATTCCTACGAACTCTTTCCGCAGTATGGGTGCAATGCCACCGAGAACCGGAAGAATGCCACGGAAAGAAACTGCGAGTTGGGCGTTACTCCCGCGCAGGTTGCCGCAATGGAAAACGGGTCTGTCTACGGTTGGGATACCCCGATGGCAGATGTGCGGAACTATGATAAGGACGGGCATTATTTCCCGATGGAAGAACAGAAAGGAGAAAAGAAGCGTTGAGCGAAGAAATCTATTTTGAACCCTGCCGCCTGTCGGCTGAAGAAAGTCTCTGCCTGACAGACCGGAACGAAACACGGGAGACGGGGTGCATCGGGCATCTATGCGGAGACTTCGGCGGGGGCGGTAAAGCGTTTCACAGCCGTTGGTCGGATCATCTCTGCGCAGATCGGAACGACGAACTTTTCAAAGCGGTATTCGGGAAGTTGATTGACACCCTGCGGGAAAAGGACAATCTGCTTTCCTGCCGCACGGCGCTTTACAACAACTGTATCCCGCATCCGGAATGGGAGGAAAAACGAACGGATTCCCGTAGATTCTGGAAGTTTCGCTATCTGACAAGGGATTATGCCTTCTATTTCCGTTGCACACCGAATCTCGGTGAGGATAACTTCTGTGTGTACGCCTACGACCGTGAGAAGCTGTTCGCTCGGATGGCAAAGGAACGGGGCTTGCCGCTGTATTGCTACGGTTATCTCCCGACTACGAATGAGGTCATCCGCATGGACTTCGGAGAGATGGGGTATTGCCCGATCAAGGTCATGAAAACGGGACGGTCGGAGGCGGCGGAGATGAACCGCGAGATCGGCGTGACACCCGCACAGGCGGAAGCCATGAAAGCGGGTTCCATGTTCGGTTGGATGGTTCCTGCCGCTTTCCCCGAACGGTACGATGAAATCGGCAGGGCAAAGCGGGAACGGGAGGTGCGCTGATGGCATATGAGATCAGGGATCAATACGGCGTTCTGACAGTCACGGAACCGGACAGCCCACGGGAAATCCGGTTTATCACACCGGAGTATCGGGAACAGTTCCGCATCCGGGACGGGGAAAGCGTCCTGCTGTCTGCGAACGGCACCCGCAGGGAAGTGGTCTGCCGTTACCTTGACGACTACCATCTGGTATTCGCAGGTCGCGGCTACCACATCTGCGAACTGGCGGAAGCCCTTCAGCGCATGGGAGCCTTGGTAGAGCCGCTTCCCGAAAAGCGGACAGTCTGGTCGGATCATGACCTGAATCTCCGGGACTGGATTAAAGACCTTGCCGCAGAGGAGCCGGGGCTGACGCGGGAAGAATATGATACGCGTATGGTGGAAACCAATGCGGGTTATCTCGATGACGAACGCGCCAATCTGGACATTCCGGTGGACGGGGATATTCTGGTCATCTGTGACCTCGGCTTGTGGAACGGTCGGCACAGCGGATATACCCTGATCCCGGACGGCAGTCTTTCGGATTGCCTTCAGTACCGCTACGATTCTGCCGAGTGGTATGTCACCAAAGACGGGGAGTTCTGCTCCTCCCAATGGCATCATGACGGATGCAATCACTACACCTTCCGCAAGTTTCGGGACGATGCCACCGAGGACGCGCGAGGCGATCTGCTTGAGAAGCTGTATGACGAAACCGCGAAGCAGGCGGATATTGACCGTGTAACCGAAAAGCTCGGCTACCGTGTGGGGGAGGTGTACGGGTGGCACTTTCCGGATGAAAAGACCAAAGAGAGAGGAAGGGAGAGATAAATGTCAAGAAAAACAGACCTGATCACCGATCTGTACCGCCAAACGGTGAAAACCGTTACCAGGAGCGAACGGGACTGGATGGCATTCCTGCGGACGGCGGCGTGGCAGTATAAGTACCCGTTTTCGGATCAGGTGTGTATTTATGCGCAAAAGCCGGACGCCGTTGCCTGCGCCGAGATTGCCATCTGGAACCGTCTGGACCGATGGGTCAACCGTGGCGCACACGGCGTCGCGCTCATCCGGGACAACGGAGGGCGACCGGTTCTTTCCCATGTTTTCGATGTGACAGACACGCACAGCCGCCGTCCGTTTGAACTCTGGACGATGGAGAACGGGATGGAGCAGTCGATCACAGAGGCGATGGAGAACCGGTTCGGGGAACTGTCGGAGAAACGGTCTTTTCCTGCCGCCGTTCTCTCCGCTGTCGGAAACCTCTGCGAGGATTCGCTCGGAGATTACCTCGACAACCTCGCCGCCGTCACGCACGGAAGCCTGCTTGCTGAGTACGACGCGGACAATCTGCGGGTTCGCTTTCTCCCCATCCTGAAAAACAGCGTGGCATTCACTGTCCTGACCCGCGCGGGCTACCATGCGCCGTCCTATGTGGATGCCGAAGCATTGCACGGCGTGTATGAATTCAGTACCCCGGATACGGTCAACTGCCTCGGCACTGCCACCGCAGACCTCTCGGAGATCTGTCTGCGGGAGGTAGAAAAGGTGGTCAAAGCGGAAAAGCGCCGCACAGTTGACGAAAAAACAAAAATGGGGTATCATGAGGGTGCAGAGAAAAAACAGAAAAACGGAGGGATGAATTATGGAAGCTATGAAAATGACCTATCGGGAAGCGGGAACGGTGATGCTCCCGAACCTGAGACTGCCGGAGAGCCAAGCCCCGGAGATCGGGAAATACGGCATGGAACGCCGGGCGTATCTGATGGCGCACCGGAGGGGGACTTATACGACCTTATTGACCGAGAACCGTCTGGCGGAACACCTTTCGGGGATCGACCGGACAGCACGGGATCAGGTGCGGCTGATGACCGGGCAGATGGCGAAGGACCGTGGGGTGAACGAACAGATGAAAGCGGAGAATCCGATACGCTGGACGCAGGAGATGAACAGCATCAAAGCGTCGGCGGAGGAAATCGTTCGGCATCAGCTGATCGAGGCGTAAGCGGACAGGAAACCGATCCAACAACAGAACAGAAGAACGAGCCGGCTCAAAGCGAGTCGGCTTTTTCCGTCCCGGATTATGATCTGCACCTCGGCACTGTCGTGTATATCGGGAAAAACGAGTGTGAGATCACCGCAATGGACGGTGCGCGTGTGGAGCTGTTCGACGGCACGCTCATTCCGCTGGAGTTGGAAACAGGCGCCTTCCTGCGCCGTCTGCGCGATAACCCGCTCAATGACAGGCTGCGGATCGGGTATGTTCCGCAACCGGTTGTCACGCCGCCGAAACCGTCCTCCGGGCGAAGCAGAAAACACCGTTCGGAGGAACCGACCGCATTTATATATCTTGACAAAAGAATTGCAATTTGTTATAATTGTTATAGATAAAATGTCATTCAGTGAGAAGAATGCTTGACTTAAAAACAGTGAGGTAAAAAATGTCGGAATTAAAAGCACTTTTGCTATCTGATGAGCAACAAAAAATGATTGATTGCGCAAAAAACGGAAAAAATGTTCTTGTGGATGCGTGTATCGGAAGTGGCAAAACGACGGCAATACAATATTTATGTAATGCTTTGCCTGAAAACAAAAGAATTCTTTATTTGACCTACAACAAGCTATTAAAAATCGATGCAAGGAAAAAGATTACAAATAGAAATGTTACGGTGACAAATTATCATGGTTTTGCATATGTTGCGTTGAATCATATCGGTGTTCGGACCGCTGTGTCGGATTTAATTCAGACATTCAACCGAAAAAAACCGCCAACTGATTCTTATGACCTTCTCATAATCGATGAATATCAGGATATTGAACAGGAATTTTCTGAAATGCTCCTTTGTATCAAAGATAGAAATCCCGATATTCAACTGATTGCGGTCGGTGATATGGAGCAGAAAATATATGATAAAACGAACAATCAGTGGCATGATCGGAGCCGGCTCACTGGCTCATAACAGACGAGATTTTGTAGCAGAAAATGTAAATCCAGACAGAGTACAACTGAACATTTGTTATAAGAATGAGAATCTGAAAGAAGTTTATAAGGAACTGTTTGACGATGCTGTGGAGAGATACAATGTCGGAAAAAGAAAGGATCGGCAGATTACAAATTACTATGAAAAAATCCGGCAGGGAAAACAAGAGAAGTTGTTCCACGAAGTGATTTTTCAAATTGGAAATCGAGAAGATATGGCTGTCGGAACAGTAGAAGGAGATCTGGCTGTAAAAGTGCTGGATGAATATGTAAAGGACTTCCAGAAACGGAATCCAACGCTACGGGTATTTGGGTGTTATCTACATCAGGATGAGTCTACTCCACATTTACATATTGATTTTATTCCTTATGTGACTGATTGGAAAGGAAAAGGAATGGACACCAGAGTTTCGTTGAAACAGGCATTAAAAAGTCTTGGATTTCAAGGTGGAAATAAGCATGATACAGAGTTGAACCAGTGGATGAACCATGAAAAAAAGGTCCTGGCAGAGATTGCAAAACAGCATGGCATTGAATGGGAACAGAAAGGTACTCATGAGGAACATTTGGATGTTTATAACTTCAAGAAGAAAGAGCGAAAAAAGGAAGTACAGGAGCTGGAGCAGGAGAAAGAGTATCTAACTGCAGAAAACGAAGAACTGACAGCACAAATTGCGGAATTCAGAGCAGATATCCAGATTTTAAAAGACGATAAGGAACAGGCAATCAGGGAGAAACAAGAAGCAGAACAAAGGGCAGAGGACGCAGAAAAAGAAGTAAAAAGTCTGGAAGAGCGTCGAGATGTGCTGCAGCCGATTATGGATAATGCCAGTAAAGAAATAAAAGAATATGGAATGATTAAGACGTTTTTACCGGAGGCAGGAACATTTGAACGTGCAGTACCTTACAGAGAAAATAAAATCAAGCCATTGTTTATCAAGATGAAGAATCAGATTGCTGCATTAGCTGGAAAGGTTGTAGAACTTAACAAAACGATAGAAAGCTGGAAAAACAAATATCAAAAATCTACGGAGAAATGTGATGATATCCAAACGCAGTTAGATGATGTGCGTAAAGAAAATGGGGAATTATTAAATGATAATCAACGTTTGCAAGAGATTTCGGACAGATATGACAGAGTGGTGCGTATTTTGGGATCAGAAACTGTAGAGGAGGTGGTGCAGCAGGATATTAAAGAACAAAGGACACTGGAAGAAAAACGGCGAATGGAGCAAATGCCAAAGGGAAGCGTTCTGAAACAGTTGGAATGGGCGACTCAAAAGAGTCAGATTGAAAACCAACAACGTAAGAAAAATAGAACAAAATACAAAGGATTGGAGATTTAGACTATGAAAAAACAAATTTATGATGAAAAAAATGGAATGAGCTATACGTTGCATGGAGATTACTATTTGCCGGATCTGGTTTTAAGAGAAGAAGAACCGATATATGGAAAATATGGAATGTTACGAAAGCAGTTCTTAAAAGAACACAGATCAGCAAGGTATCAGTATTTGTTATTGATTGGAAAGCTGAATGAACATCTGAATCAGACTGATCAGGAAGCTAGAGAACAGGTGGAAACGCTTATGGAACAGATGACAGAAAAACAGGGTGTAACTGAAGAATTAAAGGCACAGGATCAAATGGAGTGGGTCAGGCTGATGAATAATATAAAAGCTAGTGCAGAAGAAATTGTATTGAAA
>OOIG01002190.1_pt1 | contig 13482 bp, 9 predicted proteins | sample 1692091 | NCBI WGS metagenome assembly OOIG01 (sample SAMN06348188, study PRJEB24527) | human gut metagenome | biome: human gut; feature: ankylosing spondylitis patient; material: feces | host: Homo sapiens | place: China | collected 2015-10
GCAACTGGATCGGTCTTTACAACAAACCTGTGGGCTTTTTAAACGTCAACGGCTTTTTCGATACGTTTTTCGCCTTTCTCAAAGACGCCGTCAATGCGGGTTTCATGCCCAAACCCTGCTATGAGCGCGCCATCGTCGACTCAACAGCCTCAGGTCTCATCGACAAGCTTTTGGCTGCTCGCCTCGCCCCCGAGCTGCCTCGCAACGCGGACTGTTTTGACCACAAGTAACGCAAAATCTGTGGGCGTAATGCAGGACAAAGCGTGCGCTGCGCCTTAAAATCCAAGCGCGTGCGTTTACCGCCCCTTTTTCGAACAACTACTGAGTTTCAATGAGCAATCTACCCACTTTGGCCAAAGGTCCCGTGCTGCTGCCGGGCACCTTCAATAAGGACGCCATCGTCTTTATTGATGCCGAAGTGTCTCCTGAAACCGGCCAAATCGTTGATCTGGGTGCGTGCCGTGCCGACGGTCGTTTCTTTCATTCGAGCAATGTCGCGGCCTTCAAAGAGTTTTGCAAAGGAGCCGATTTTGTCTGCGGACACAATATCGTGGCCTTTGACATGCAGTATCTGCGCCCCGTCTTGGGCGACGGACCGCAAGCCGTCGATACGCTGCCGTTGTCTGCCCTTCTCTTTCCGCGCAAGCGTTTTCACAACCTGCTCAAAGACGAAAAGCTTCTGACCGACGAACTCAACAATCCTCTATCGGACGCCCGCAAGGCGATGGCGCTTTTTGAGGAAGAGGTCGCAGCTTTCAATGAATTGCCCGGCGTGCTGCAGCGCTTATTTTGCGCCATGCTCAAAAACCGGCCGGAGTTTGCGGGCTTTTTCCGGTGCTTAAACGTCCAAACACCGACCTTTGCGGATCCCGCAGGCGTCATCAAACGCCTGATGGCAGACAAATTGTGCATTCACGCCGATCTTGACGGCCTGGCCAAGCGACAACCGGCAGAACTCGCCTACGCACTTGCCTTCATTCGCGCTGCAGAACCCGCAGACGTCATTCCGCCCTGGGTCAACACCAATTACCCGGCCACGCAGTCGGTGCTCAATGCGCTGCGCTATACGCCCTGCAAAAAGGGATGCCCCTATTGCAAAGAACGCCTTGACGTCAAAGCGGCTCTTTCTCGCTTTTTCGGTTTCGACTCGTTTCGAACCTACAACGGTGAACCCCTGCAGGAAATGGCCGCGCGTGCGGCCGTGGGCGGCGAATCGCTCTTGGCGGTCTTTCCCACGGGCGGCGGCAAGTCGATCACGTTTCAGCTGCCCGCCCTGATGCAAGGCGAACTCACCCGAGCGCTCACGGTCGTCATTTCGCCCCTGCAGTCGCTCATGAAGGATCAGGTGGAAAATCTCGTCTCCAAAGGCATCAGTCGCGCCGTCACCATCAACGGGCTCTTGAGTCCGATCGAACGCTCCCGAGCGCTGGAAGCCATGATCAGCGGCGAAGCCACCCTTTTGTACATTGCCCCCGAGTCGCTTCGCTCCCGCTCGATATTGGCCGCTCTGCAGCAGCGTCGTGTGGCGCGCTTTGTGATCGATGAGGCACACTGCTTCTCGGTCTGGGGACACGACTTTCGCGTTGATTATCTTTTCATCGCCGACTTCATCAAAAAGCTCGAAGACTTTTACGGCGGCCAATGCAAGATTGCCGTTTCGTGCTTTACGGCCACGGCCAAGCAAAAGGTCATTCAGGACATCTGCGACTACTTTAAGCAAAGGCTCGGCCTTGAGCTGCGCATCCTTGCGACTTCGGCCGAACGCAAGAACCTGAGCTATCGCGTCATTCACGTTGACAACGATGCCGAGCGCTACGCACGTCTGCGTGAGCTGATTGAAGCGGCCGAAGGCCCCGCCATCGTTTACGTGGCCACCGTGCGGGAAACCAAGGAGCTCGCCGCGGCCCTCACAGCCGACGGTCTTGAAGCCGTTGCCTTTGCCGGACGTATGGATGCGGCCGAAAAAAGCGCCAATCAGGATGCGTTCATCGCGGGCCACGTCAAGACGATCGTCGCCACCAATGCTTTCGGCATGGGAGTGGACAAAAAAGACGTCGCTCTGGTGGTGCACTACAACATCTCGTCGTCGCTTGAAAACTACGTGCAGGAGTCGGGCCGCGCGGGCCGGGACGAGTCGCTTCAGGCGCAGTGCTGCATCCTCTTTAACGAGGAAGACCTCAACACGCACTTTGCGCTGTTGCGTCAATCCAAACTGACGCTTGCCGACATCCAGCTCATCTGGAACGCCATCAAGTCGATGAAAAGCAAGCGCTTTTCAATTTCTCCGCTCGAGCTTGCGCGCAAAGCCGGTCTCGAGTACGACGAACTGCAGCTTGACACCAAGGTCAAAAACGCGATTGCCGCTTTGGAGATCGCCGGTTACGTGCGCCGCTCTATGAACGCTCCGCGCGTATACGCCACCAGCGTTGCCGTCAAAAGCACCATGGAAGCGCGAGAGCGCATCGAAGCTAGCCCCCTCTTTGCCAGTGAGTCCGAGCGCAACGAAGCCGTGCGCATCGTCGCTTCGCTCATTTCCGCTCGCAGCGGGTACAAGACCAAAGGGGAACCGGCCGAAACCCGCACCGACTGGCTGGCCGATCGCCTGGGCATTGCACTTTCTCAAGTCGTTGCCGTTATCGGCAAACTGCGCCAGGCCGGCGTATTGCACGACGACAACGACATGGCCGCCACGGTCAGCAAACGTCACCTCAAAGCGGCTTCTTCCGTTCTCGGGACATACCAGACTCTCGAATCGCTTCTCATCCGTCGTCTGTCCGACGGCGGACGCGCCGACTTCAACCTCAAGGAACTCAACAACGAAGCCTTGGCCGGAGGTTGTGCGAGCGACGTCAAGAAGATCACGACCCTCTTGATGTACATGAAAGCTGCAGGGCAGCTTGACGAAATGCGCCGCACCCGCGGCTCGCAAAACGTTTCTCTCGCGACCAAACGCACGACGCAGGAACTTGAAGCCGCCGCGCAGATGCGAGCCGACCTGTGCGCCTTTATCGTTGAGACGCTCAAATCAATGGCCGCAAACGCTGTGAGCACCGCCTCGCCCGACTACGTCTCGCTCTCTTTTTCCGCCGTACAGCTGCTGCGCGACTACCGCCAGCAAAGCTGGCTTTCCGAGACGCCCGTCACGCTGCGCGACATTGAAAACGCGCTTTTGTTCCTGCACCGCACGGGTGTTCTGTCGCTCGAAGGCGGCTTTATGGTTTCGTACCAGGGCATGACCCTCGAGCGTGTTGAGCTCGACAACAAGCGCCGCTACCGCAAGCAGGACTACGCTCAGTTTTCGGAACACTACCGCCAGAAGGTGCAACAGGTTCACATCGTCGGTCGCTACGCCAACCTGATGCTGGCCGACTATCAGGCGGCATTGCAGTACGTGCGAGATTACTTCGAGCTCGACTACCAGGAGTTCCTCAACAAGTACTTTGCGGGGACAGCCGCCGACGAGCTCAATCTCGGCCTGACGCCCTCGCTGCGCAACCGCATCTTCGGTCAACTCTCCGAGAAGCAGCGCGCGATCATCGACGAACAAGCGCAGTTCGTCGTGGTGGCCGCAGGCCCCGGAAGCGGCAAAACGCGTGTCTTGGTGCACAAGCTTGCAAGCCTTCTCGTTCGGGAAGATGTTCGCAGCGAACAGCTCCTGATGCTCACCTTCTCGCGCGCGGCCGCCACCGAATTTAAGCGCCGACTCATCGAACTCGTGGGCAAAGCCGCTTATTTTGTCGACATCAAGACCTTTCACTCCTACGCTTTCGACATACTCGGCCGTTACGGTTCACTGCAGGAAGCCGACGGCATCGTTCTCAAAGCCGCCAAAGAGATCGCTTCGGGCAATGCCGAGCCCTCGCGCATCGGCAAAACGGTGCTCGTGATTGACGAAGCGCAGGATATGGACGCCTCCGAAGCCGCGCTTGTTGATGCGCTCATTGAGCACAACGAAACGCTTCGCGTGATTGCCGTGGGCGACGACGATCAGAACATTTACGCTTTCCGCGGCGCCGACGGTCGCTTCATGCAGGATATGCTTGCCAAGCGCGATGCCGTGCGCCATGAAATGACGGAAAACTACCGCAGCACGCCCGCGGTGGTTGACTTCAGCAACGCCTTCGTGAGCAAAATCAAGGCTCGCCTCAAGACTCACGCATTAACCGCAGTGCGTAACGAGACGGGTTCTGTGCGCCTCGTTAGCCACACGTCCGAGCATTTCGAGGAGGCTCTCGTCAAAGGCATCATTTCGGATCTTTCCTGCGGCAAGCTCTCGGGCAGTTGTGCGGTTCTCACCAACACCAACGAAGAAGCGTTTACGCTGTGCGCCATGCTGAAGAAAACGGGCGTTGCCGTATCACTTATTCAGTCGCAAAAAAGCGTCGGTGTCGCCAATCTTGCCGAGGTACGCGCTCTACTGAAATACATGACCGCACAGATGCACGGTCAAAAGCGTGCTTCCGTGCGTCTTTTTGCCGATGCCGAGCAATGGCTTAAAGCAAGCTACGGCGCCAGTATCTGGCTTGACAACGTCCTTCGCCTCATCGAATCCTTTACCGCCGTGTTGCCCGCCGAAGGTTTCTTCTACCTTGCCGACTTCGAAGAATTCCTTCGCGAATCGGTCCTTGAAGACACCTTTGAGCGCACGGCTTCGAGCATCGTTGTTTCCACCATCCACAAGGCCAAGGGACGCGAGTTCGATCACGTCTACATTCTTTACGCCTCGCGCTCCTTTGAAGACGATGACGCCAGACGCAAGCTCTATGTGGGCATGACCCGCGCGCGCTTTGACCTCACCATTCACTACCGCGGCGCGCTCTTAAACCAGACGCTGCCCGAGACCGTTCATCCGTCTGTCGACAAGACCGCGTACAACGCGCCTGACGAACTGACGCTCACACTCACGCACGAAGACGTTTGGCTCGATTATTTCGAAGACAAGAAGCGATTGATTCTGTCGATGCGAGCGGGCTTTCCGCTCACGCCCATCGAAGAGGGCCTCACGATTCGCACGTCCACCGACGTCGTGCGTCTGGTTGTTTATTCAAAAGCTTTCCAAGCTCGTCTGGCGCAACTCAAAAAAAGCGGCTTTACGGTTCAATCCGCCGAGATCGGCTTTATTGTTGCCTGGCGCAAAAACCCGGAAGATCCGGAGCTTGCCGTCGTTTTGCCGACCCTTCACCTCAAACGCGGCAACAGCGCCCAAACGGAATTGATTTTCTGAGATTCGACTCTCAAATTGGTCGTCGGCCGCAGTAAACTGAATCTGAGTTCGTACTGATTTTGCTGTGCTATTTCGCATTTTCCAAGCAAATCTTTACGTCGGCTTACTTTTGTCCGGAATAAGATAATTGCCAGGAACAAAAGTCTTTTTCAGTGATCTTCGATGTCTTCCCCAGGAGACAGCTATGACAAACATCTCATTCTCTCGTCGCCGCCTCATTCAAGGCGCTACGGCCGTTTTGGCAGTCGGTGCCGTTCCGGGCATTGCGCTTGCCAACGCCGACAGTCTTCTTGCCGATATTCTGATCGGTGTCGGAGACGCCATGAAGCGCGACTACATCCGTGAACACTACGGTCGCGGTCGTTGGGACGGCCACTACTGGCACTATGAAGGCCGCCGTTACACGCCGACCCAATATCGAGATTTCTGGCTGTCTCGCTACGAGCCGCCCGCTCCGCGTCCGCAGCCGCGTCCGGCACCGGGCCCAAACCGTAATCCCCCGCCCTGCGGCAACGGTCCCTGCGGCCCCGGCAATCCTCCCGGCCGCGGTCCCGGCAACGGCGGACGAGGTCCCGGCAATCCGGGTCAAGGCCCGGGGCCCGGCAGAAATGGTCCCGACAGAGGTCCAGGTAACGATCGCGGCCCCGGACCTCGTTAAACCGTCAATCTGATTGAACCGTTTGAGAGAACCGACAAAATGACCATACTGACTCGACGCCGTATATTGCAAACATCCGTTGCCGCTTTAGCACTCACGAGCGTGCCGTGTCTTGCATTGGCCCACTCGCATTCCGATCATCTGCTTGCCGATATCCTGATCGGCGTCGGAGACGCCCTGCAGCGAGAGTGGATTCGAGACAATTATGGTCACGGCCATTGGGACGGTCACTACTGGAATTACGGAGGACACCGGTACACACCGCTGGAATACCGCGACTATTGGCTTTCGCGCTACCAGCCGCCGGCTCCGCCGCCTCCACCTCGTCCGGTCGCTCCCCCGCCTCCGCCGCCACGTCGGCCTGGCCCGCCGCCGCACCATCCGGAACCCGGACCGCACCACGGCGCTCGTCCCGGCGGTTGGGGACCGGGAGGTCCCGGTCCGGGTCCCGGTCCGAGATAAGCTGCATTTCGATGATTCTTTCGAGAATGGTTGAGACAGATGTCCTTTGAGTTTCTTTCACGCCGACAACTTTTCGGATGCACCGGTGCGCTTATCCTGACTGCCGTAGTCTCGGAACTGGCCCGCTCGGCGTCTGAACCACCGATCAACGATGTTTTGAGCGGTGTCGGCGACGCCGCCGATCGGCGGCGCCTGCGTCAGGAAGCTCGCAAAGGACAATGGGACGGGCAGTATTGGAATGAAGACGGCAAGCGGTATACCTCCGGTCAATACCGCGACCATCTACTGGGCAACACCAGGCCACAAACAAGTCGTCCGCCCCAAGCTCCGGCCCGCCGAGACTACAGTCAGCCTTACCGTCCCGGTACACCTGTGCCTCGTCCGGGCATGGTGCCCAATCCGCCGGGCGCTCCGGTGCGCTACACCCCGAACAAAGCGTTTCCTCGTCAGCCGGCAGGTCCGGGACGCCGAGCCGGAGGCTTCGGCAGAGGCGGCGGGATGCGCCGATGAGTTCCTTTTCGTCGTTTTTTCCACAAGCACAAAACCGGCAAGGAATCTTTTGCATTCTTGCCGGTTTTTCTTCTCTGAATTTTTTAGCCGACTAATCAATAAAATTGTTCGCCCGGTCTTTCTCAGTACCATTCATGCTTTTCGTGACGATCAAGCGCTGCAATGGCCTTCATGTCCGAATCCGACAGCTCAAAGTCGAAAATCTCCGTATTCTCTTTTATGTGAGCCGGATTGCTTGATCCGGGAATCACGGAGACATTCCGTTGCAGATTCCAACGCAGTACAACCTGAGCGGCCGTCTTGCCGTGCGCCTTGGCAATTTTGACAATTTCAGGATGGCCGAGCACGGATTTCGTCCAGCCGCGGCCTCCGAACGGAAACCATGCCTGCACAACGATGCCCTTTTCTTGAATAAACGGCACAACGTCCTGATCCTGATAGTAAGGATGGATTTCGTTTTGTACCAGCGCAGGCAATACATCAACCTGCGGCAGAAACTCGGTGAGTTCTTTGACGTACCAATTCGATAAGCCAATTGAGCGGACGAAATTCTTTTCGACGGCTTTTTCCAATGCATGGTAAGCCGCCACATCACCGTTGCCTGGATGATGAAGCAGCAGAAGATCAACATAGCCGAGATCCAGTTTAGCCAATGACTCTTCAATGGCTTTCTGCGGATCTCCAAACTGGGTCGGATAGATCTTGGTCGTGACGAAAATCTCGTTTCGAGACAGACCGTTTTTCACAGCATCACGCACCGCCATGCCAACTTCGCGTTCGTTGCCATACATCGACGCCGTATCAATCAGCCGAACGCCGCAGTCAAGCGCTGCGCGCACGGCACGAATGCAGGTTTGACCGTGCAGCGAATAGGTTCCCAGTCCCAGCACGGGCATGGTTCTGCCGTTGTTGAATTTCACTGCCTTCTCCTTGAGGTTGAATGGTCTCGCCATCCGAATTTCGGTTTTCTGCACCGCCATCGTAAGACGAGGCGAACAGACAGCCGCTGCCAATCCTATTGCACAAACTTCCAGCATCGACCTGCGGCGCATATCGTTGTCTCCATGTGCATTTCTAACAAACCAAAAGTATCAAGTCAGTTCTATTTGCGTCAAATGCCTATACGCTAAGATTGACTATGCTTTAAAGGCATGGATTGATTCACTCTTTGACACGGGATTTCGCATGGACATTCGCGTTCTTCGGTATTTTCTGGCGGCGGCCGAACAGCAGAGCATCTCTGGCGCGGCTCAAAAGCTGCACGTCACGCAGCCGACGCTCTCGCGTCAGTTCATGGAGCTCGAAGAAGAATTAGGGCATACACTTTTTGTTCGCTCAAACAGAAAACTTCGCCTCACACCAAAGGGCGAACTTTTCTATGAACGCGCCCGCTCCATCGTCTGTTACGGGCGGGATTCACGGTGCCAACCGCCTGGGTGGCAACGCCATTGCTGATGTTTACACATTCGGACGCCAGGCCGGTGCCAGTGCCGCCAAATTCGCCAAGTAACTTCTAAACACTATGTTTTGATTGATCCGAACTTTTTAGTTCGGTTCGTACGGTGGGCATGGACAAAGTTTGTCCATGCCCAAATTTTTGCCTCTTTGTCAGATTCAGATTTGGACTTCCAGTTTCTTCCATTACGACTTGATGCTCGGTGTGTGCCAATACCGTGAGGGGAGTAATCGCTGCGAAGCAGCGGAGTAGCTCGTGCCAACGGTGACGTCCTTACCGACATGTGCATCAAGGACTATGTCGATTGTGTTCTTCCGCTCTTACAGAAGAGAATGTCATCTTCCATCTTTCTATAGAGTGGCGTCCTGGTCATCTTTTCAACGAGACCTGTTTTCTATGGATTGACACAAGGTGTTGTAATTTATCCTAGGGTTAATACCCCCCCCCGATCACTTTTTTTCATTCTTTTCTTGGTAGTCAAAAGTCTTAGGTGCCATGATCGACTCCGTCCTGCAAGGACTCCGCCGGATTGAGTTGCGTCTTTGCAAGAGTCCGCAACTCTTGTTCCAGTCCGGCGGTTTTTGCAAAAACTTGATCCTATGCAGAGGTCTGCATAGGTAGGAGAAAAAATCATGAAAAAGACTTTGGCTGCGGTTGCAGTTCTCGGTGCTTTTGCCGGCTCCGCTCTGGCTGCTGACGTTCAGCTCTACGGTATCGTTGATACTGGCCTTCGCTATCTGCACAGCGATCTTGATGTCGATAGCCCCGACTATGACGCAAAAGATACTTTCTCCATGGAATCGGGCATGCAGTCTGGCTCCCGCTGGGGTATCAAGGGTACTGAAGACCTCGGCAACGGCTTGACCGTCGGCTTCATCCTTGAAGATGGTTTTGCCTCTGATACCGGCGCTGAAAAAGACCAGATGTTTGATCGTGAATCGAGCTTGTTCATTCAGGGTGGTTTCGGTAAGTTCGCTATGGGTCGTATTGGCTCCATCAACGGTGGCGTTAGCTCCTGGGGCAAGCACGGTGTGATGTCTGCTTTCGGTACGTCGTGGGGTAGCTATGCTGCCCAGGCTGATACTGTTTTCGGCGGTTCCGGCAAGTGGGACAACATGATTGCCTACGAAACGCCTGATTTCGCCGGCTTCAAGGTTTTCGCACAGTACGGCATGGGTTCCGACTCTAACGAAAACGAATCTTCGAGCGATCGTTACTACGCTATCGGTGCTTCCTACGCAAACGGTCCGTTGAACCTGTACTTCGCTGTTGACTCCATTAACTATCAAACCGCCAAGCTGGCTTCCGACACCCCGATTAGCGGTGACGATGTTGATGATGCATGGACGGTTCGTTTGGGCGGCAACTACGACTTCGAGGTTGTTCAGCTCTATGCCGGTGCTGCCTATTTTGACGAAGCTAAGCTTTCCTCTTTCTCCGGTGCTGCTACCGACCTTGTAAACTACTACGAAAAGGATCTTGCAAAGTCCTTCAAGGTTAAGGGCTGGAGCCTCGGTATTTCGGCTGCTATTCCGGCTGCCGGCGGCAAAGTGTTGGTGGGCGCCTCCTACATGGATGCAGAATCTGCTGACAGCATGGCCAAGTACGATCAGGGTAGCATGGACAACATCGACATGACCCGCTGGATCGTGTCTGCCGGTTACGACTATCCGCTCTCCAAGCGCACCGACGTCTATGGCGTTGTGACCTACAACCAGGATAGCTTCGACTACAACACCAAGGGTGAAGCTGACGAAGATCCCGCCGTCTTCGGTGTGATGGTTGGCCTGCGTCACCGCTTCTAATCTGATCGCTCTCGCTTGAGAGTTTTCAGTTGACACAAACCCGCTTCGACTTCGGTTGAGGCGGGTTTTGCATTTTCGTGGCACACCTGAGATTCCGGTCGTTGACGAGCCTACATAGGCGTTTTGCAAACTCTTCGGTCTGATCGAAGCCTGTACCTATATTCTCGGCACGCTATCAAACCCACGGCAATGCAGAAGCCTCGTTGCCGTATTGTGTTTCGCCACAAAAAAATGGGAGCCTTGCGGCTCCCGAAACCCACGAATCTGCATTCCGTGGGTCCTGTCGTGCTGAAGAATCTGAATTCGACAGCGGTGAGGAGAGAAACAATGATGAATCGCATCAAGGTCGGACTTGAAGCTGAGAGCCTCAAGCCCGACGCTTGAATCAGAAGGAGTGAATCAGGCCGACCGTGGCGCTGTAGCGCGTGGCTTCAACAACTTGGTAGTCGTCCTGCGTCCAAGCGGCACCCAGATAAAGTGTCGTGCGCTTGCTCAGTTTGTCTTCCCAGCCGACCGTCACGTTGCAACGATCGACTTCAAAGTCAGCAGCAACCTGAGTCGACGGTTCGGCATTCATGTAAGTCAGAGACAAACGCAAATTGCCACCCAACACCGGAGCATTGATACCAGTATTGATGCCAAAGCCCTGAAGGTCTTCGTTCTTGAATTCTTCACCGTCGACCGTGAACTTATTTTCGTCACCGAAGAAACCCATGGAAAGCGGCATGTGGTCGAAATACACACCCATCAGGAAGAGCTTGACGACTTCAAAGTCGTAGGCGCCGCCTGCCGACACCACCAAACCGTCGTCCAGTTCCCTCTCGTTTGCAGTCAGGTTATACGACTTCCAATTGAAACGTTCTACGACACCGGCCATATTGAACGGACCGTTTTTATAGCTCATACCTAAAGCGTAAAAACGATCGGTCGAAGACTGATTTTCGACTTCACCCTCGTCTTCATCAATGTCGTAGCCACCCGAATACTGCAGATAGAGCTTAAGGCCTGCAAAGTCCGGAGTCGTATACATCGCCACATTGTCATAACGCAGCAGGTTTCCGGCAAACACAGCGTTGTAGCCGGGAATCGAGTCGCCGTAACCCGTGGAAATCGGGGCGATATTGCCCGCATAGATGCAAGACGAACCGGTCGAACCCGTCAGACGAGTCATGCGGCCAAACTTGAGATTGCCGAAATTGCCTTCGAGATAAATCGTGGATTCGCGATCGAAAATCTTGCCGTTGGAGGGCAACGCACCGGTATCGGCACTGAAACCGTTTTCCAGGATGAAGCCCACCTTCACGCCGTTGCCGAGGTCTTCCGATCCTTTAAAACCGAAGCGGGAACCCAGATTCTTGCCGGACGTCATTTCCGTCACATGGCTCGTATTTGAACCGTTATCCGTGCCGGTATACATCAGACCGTAATCCACCAGACCGTAGACGGTGACATCGGCAGAGCAAGCTGCAGTGGCTCCTAAAGCCGCTGCAGCGGCAAGCATTGTCTTTTTCATCGCGTGCATTTTCTTTCCTTTCTTTTGTCAGCGATAAAACAATCGATCAACCTTTGGTTTGAGAATTTGATTTGTTGCCTCAGCGCACCTTGAAGTCAAACTGGTGGCACTGATTGCAGAAGTTTTCGGGTTCCATATGACCCATATGGCAGTTCGTGCACTCCAAGTCCTTGCCGTAGTGCGGAGAAACGTGCGGATTGGTAGGTTTGACCTTTGCGGTCTTTTTCACAAGTGCGTCCTTCTGATGGCACGTCGTGCAAGTTTCGATCGTGGGCGTCTGAGGATTGTTCGCGTCGGGCCCGTGGCACATCTGGCAGCTCAATCCTTTGGCCTTGTGCCGATCGGCCAGGAAGTTGTCGGCAGCTTGGGCAGGAAGCGAAACGGTAAAGAGCGCACAAAGCGAAGCAAACAAAACAGACTTGGCGGTCCCGGTCATCTTTGACATCTTTTTTTCTCCCGGAAATGAATTCAAATTAGCCGTCACCCAAATGCGCGGCTTCAATAGAAGTGGAGGTCGGGAGCAATTGTGAAGAGCCGTTCGGGCTACCACTACATCCCTCGGTATGCATCCCGCGGGATGTATTCAGAAAAAGCGCATCGGTCGAGAATTCCGGTCAATGGCAAAAACGCCGGGGCGCAAGACGCACAACAACAAGAACTGCTCCTCACACCCGCGGCGCAGCCGTTTTATAAGACACTTCAAACAACCACAAAAGGATTCACCATGGAAAACGTTGACACTTCCCGCCGCGGTTTTCTGAAATCGGCCGTCGCCGCTTCCGGCGCCATCATGGCCGCAGCTGCTGCCAATGCCGGCATCCCCGCTTCCGCCGTCAAGTCCTATGAAGAAGAATTCGACGTCGTCATCATCGGTTCCGGTTTCGCCGGCATGGCCTGCGCTCTCAAGGCCGGCCGCGCCGGTCTGCGCGTTCTGATGCTCGAAAAGATGAGCGTCGTCGGCGGCAACTCCGCCATCTGCGGCGGCAACGTTGCCTGCCCCTGCAATCCGGTACAGAAGGCTCAGGGCATCAAGGACAGCAAGGAACTCTTCATTGAAGACTGCTTGCGCGATGGCCTCGGCATCAACCACACCAATCTGCTTGCCACCATCGCCGATCGCTGCAACGACACGATCAAGATGGTTGTCGACTGCGGTTGCGAATTTGTGCCCAACCACATGCTCTTCGAAGGCGGCCACTCCGTTCCCCGTTCCTACGAAATCAAGGCTGGTTCTGGCTCCGGCTACATTCGCCCGATGCACGCTGAACTGAAGAAGATCAAGAACGTCGTGATCCGCACTCGCGCCAAGTTCGACGACTTCATCGTGAGCGACGACAAGAGCGAAGTGCTCGGCGTCACCTATCGTTCCGGCTATCGCTTCAACAACAAGCTCGTGAGCGACGACCTTGAAAACAAGACGGGCAAGAGCCACACCGTTCGCGCCAAGCTCGGCGTCATGCTCGCCGCCGGCGGCTTCTCCCGCGACATCTGGTTCCGTCAGATCCAGGATCCGCGCGTGGTGCCCTCCACCGACTCCACCAACCAGCCGGGCGCAACCGCTGGCGTTCTGATCAAGGCTCTGGGTATCGGCGCTGCACCGGTTCAGCTCTGCTGGCTGCAGTTCCTTCCCTATTGCAACCCGAACGAAAAGGGTTTCGGCGTTTCCGTGAACTTCACCAACCACGCCTGCATGGACTTGGGCCTCGTGGTCGACCGCAAGACCGGCAAGCGCTTCATGGACGAACACGCCGGCCGCAAGATCAAGGCTGACGCCATGTTCAAGGTCATCGGCAACGACAAGAACTACCCGATCGCCGTCTGCGACGACGCCATCGTCAAGGCCATCAACCCGTC
>OOIG01002192.1_pt1 | contig 13479 bp, 18 predicted proteins | sample 1692091 | NCBI WGS metagenome assembly OOIG01 (sample SAMN06348188, study PRJEB24527) | human gut metagenome | biome: human gut; feature: ankylosing spondylitis patient; material: feces | host: Homo sapiens | place: China | collected 2015-10
TGATCTTGTCGGCGAAGCCCAGCTGCTCCACCGCCGCCGCGCTGTCGCCGCCGCCGATGATGGTGATGGCGTCCGTACGGCTCAGGGCCTCGGCCACAGCCTCAGTACCCTTGGCGAAGGCCGGGAACTCAAAGACGCCCATGGGGCCGTTCCAGATGACGGTGCCCGCGTCCGCCACGGCGCCGCAGTACAGCTTCATCGTCTCCGGACCGATATCCAGGCCCTGCCAGCCGTCGGGGATCTCCCCGGCCTTCACCACCTGACTCTTGGCGTCGGGGGCGAAGGCGTCCGCGCAGACGGTGTCCACCGGCAGCAGCAGCTTTACGCCCTTCTCCCTTGCCTTCTCCACCATCTCATTGGCGTAGCTCTCCCAGTCGGCCTCCAGCAGGCTGTCGCCCACCTTGCCGCCCTGGGCGGCGGAGAACGTATAGGCCATGCCGCCGCCGATGATGATGGTATCGGCGATGTTCAGCAGGTTGTTGATGACGCCGATCTTGGAGGAGACCTTGCTGCCGCCTAAGATGGCCACCAGGGGCCGCTTGGGATCGGCGATGGCACCGCCCAGGAACTCCAGCTCCTTCTGGATCAGGAAGCCGGAGACGGCGGGCAGGTACGCCGCCACGCCGGCGGTGGAGGCGTGGGCCCGGTGCACGGCACCGAAGGCGTCGGACACATACAGATCCGCCATGTCGGCCAGCTTCCTGGCCAACTCCGGGTCGTTCTTGGTCTCGCCGGGCTCGAAGCGGGTGTTCTCCAGCAGCAGGATCTGTCCCGGCTGCAGGGCGGCCGCCTTGGTTTGGGCGTCGGGGCCCACTACGTCATGGGCGAAGATCACTTCCCGCCCCAGCAGCTCGCTGAGGCGCTTCGCCACCGGGGCCAGGCTCAGCTTGGGGTCGGGGCCGTTCTTGGGCTTGCCCAGGTGGGAGCAGGCGATGACCGCCGCCCCATTCTCCAGCAGATACTGGATGGTGGGCAGCGCCGCCACGATGCGCTTGTCGCTGGTGATGGCGCCGGTCTCTTTGTCCTGGGGCACGTTGAAGTCACAGCGGAGCAGGACCTTTTTGCCCCGCACCTCCACATCCCGGACCGTCTTTTTATGGGTATTCATCTGAGATGTCCTCCTATCTGATCTCGTTCCATTGGATTCCTCATGATTCATTCCAACGCAGCCGAAGCCGCAGAGGCGTTCGGCGGCGGTGTCAGCGCGTTCAGGGACTAGTATGGACCGAAGGATGGAAATTCACCCCCGGCCGCCCCCTTGCAATGCAAGGCCGCTCCGCGCCCTGTAAAAGCAGCCGGGCCTCCCCAGCGGAATCGGCGCCGCCCGGCGGGGCTCAGCCCCAGGCCATCTCGCCGGTTCCCAGCAGGCCCGGAAACCCGTTCTGCCGCAGCGCCTCGTAGACGCAGACGGCCACGGTGTTGCTCAGATTCAGGCTGCGGGCCTCGCTGACCATGGGCAGGCGGACGCAGCGGTCCCGGTACCGCTCCCGGAGAGCCAGAGGCAGCCCGGCGGTCTCCTTGCCGAAGAACAGCCAGCTGTCGGCGGTGAACCGGGCCTCCTGATAGGACCGGGGCGCCTTGGTGGTGGTGAGCCACAGGTCCCGCTCCGCCTCGGGGCGGCGGCGGAAAAAGTCCTCCAGATTCTCGTAATCAAAAACCTCCACCAGGTTCCAGTAGTCCAGGCCAGCGCGGCGGACGGCCTTCTCCGAGATGTCGAAGCCCAGGGGGCGGATCAGGTGCAGCTGGCTGCCGGTGGCGGCGCAGGTGCGGGCGATGTTGCCGCAGTTCTGCGGGATCTCCGGCTCCACCAGTACGATATGAAGCATAGACAGCCGTCCCCCTCTTTTCATACAGTCAAAACACATTGTACCGCGTCGCCCCGGCAAATTCAACTGTAATGTGTGAAGAAAACCGGATTTTTAGAAAAAATCACGACAAATCCGGCTGGATTTCTGCAAAATGCCGGAAATGACAGAAGGAGGGGGCGCCGCAGGAGCGGATCTGTTGTCTCCCACAAAAAAACGTCCCTGTACAAGAAAAATCTGGAGGAAATTTCTTTTACAAATTCGCCGGAAATACTGGATTTTCCCAAGATATTTGTTATAATAAAAAATACGAACGAACAAGGAGGAGAAAACCCATGGATTTTCCGCAGCGCGCCGTGTTTTTTCTGGAAGAGGACTCCTCCCTCCCGGCGCACTCCAAACCGCTGATGCTGGAAGCCGTGTTATTTTGCCCGATCCTAAAATGGATGAGTGACAAGCTGTTGGCCGACGGCGTGCAGCGGTTTTTTGCTGTCTCCAGCCCCCGCTTTGCCCAGGAGGTCCGCGCCTGCTTCCCGGAGGACGCAGACGTGACCATCTCTGAGCAGCACAGCGAGCTGCTGGACTTTTTGAACACGCCGGACCCGGTGGCCGTGTTTGTCCGGGCCGCCCTTCCCATGGAGGAGGCGGGCCCCGGCTTTGTCTACGGCGCCGCCGGCTACGAGCTCCAGGCGGTCTGGCAGGAGAAGATGACCAATGCCGTCTCCGCGGCGGAGCTGATCCCCGGCTGGGTGCCGGTTTTCAGTCTGGAGACCGTGGCCGAGCTGGAGCCCCTGCTCCGGGAGCGGATCGTCCGGCGGCACATCCGCGCCGGCGTCCGGGTGCTGGACCCGAACGCGGTGTATATCGACCCCCGGGTCACCATCGGCCGGGGGACCATGCTCCTGCCCGGCACCATCCTGCGGGGGGAGACCGCCGTCGGCTGCGGCTGCACCATCGGTCCCAATGCCGTGGTGCGGGATTGCGTCATCGGCGATGAGACAGAGATCAATGCCTCCCAGGTGAACGAGAGCACCATCGGCAGCCGCACCCACGTGGGGCCCTTTGCCTACGTGCGCCCCGGCTGCGCCATCGGGGACGACATCAAGGTGGGCGACTTTGTGGAGGTGAAGAACTCCGCCATCGGTGACGGCACCAAAATCTCCCACCTGACCTATGTGGGGGACAGCGACGTGGGCCGCAAGGTCAACTTCGGCTGCGGCACCGTCACCACCAACTATGACGGCGTGAAGAAGTACCGCTGCACCATTGAGGACGGCGCCTTCATCGGCTGCAACACCAATCTGGTGGCGCCGGTGACTGTGGGCGCGGGTTCCTATATCGCGGCGGGTGCCACCATCACCAAGGATGTGCCCGCGGACGCGCTGGCCGTGGCCAGGGCCAAGCAGGAGAACAAGGAGGGGTGGGCCAAACGGCGGCGGAAGCTGTACGGGCAGGAGCACTGATGCTCCTTCGGCTGATCGATCCTACTGACAGAAACCAAGAACATTCAGAACATAGAAAGAGGGCGTTCAAACAATGATTTCTCACGGCAAGGACATCAAGGTGTTTTCCGGCAACGCGAATCCGAAGCTGGCGGAGGAGATCTGCAAGTTGATGGGAACCAAACTGGGCGAGGCGGAGGTCGGTACCTTCTCCGACGGGGAGATCTTCGTCTCCCTGTACGAGACGGTCCGCGGCAGCGACGTGTTCGTGGTCCAGTCCACCTGCACCCCGGTGAACAACAATCTCATGGAGCTGCTCATCATGATCGACGCGCTGAAGCGCGCCTCCGCCGGCCGCATCACCGCGGTCATCCCCTACTACGGCTATGCCCGGCAGGACCGCAAGGCCAAGGCCCGTGACCCCATCACCGCCAAGCTGGTGGCCAACATGCTCACCGCCGCGGGCGCGGACCGGGTGCTGACCATGGACCTGCACGCCTCCCAGATCCAGGGCTTCTTCGACATTCCTGTGGACAATCTGGCGGGCAACCCCATCTTTGTGGACTACTACGCCAAGAAGTACGGCTCCGAGTGCGAGAACATGATGGTGGTCTCTCCCGACGTGGGCTCTGTGTCCCGGGCCCGGGCCTTTGCCCAGAAGCTGCACATGAATCTGGCCATCGTGGACAAGCGCCGGCAGAAGGCCAACAGCTGCGAGGTCATGAACGTCATCGGCGACGTGCGGGGCAAGGACTGCATCCTCTTCGACGACATGGTGGACACCGGCGGCAGCCTGTGCAACGCCGCCAAGGCCCTGATCGAGGTGGGCGGCGCCAAGAGCGTCCAGGCCTGCGCCTCCCACGGCGTGCTCTCCGGCCCGGCCATTGACCGGATCAACGACAGCGTCATCACCGAGCTGGCCCTGCTGGACACCATCCCCGCCATTGATCCCAAAAAGAGCAGCAAGATCAAATACCTGCAGGTGGCCCCCATGTTTGCAGAGGCCATCGAGCGTATCTACCAGGAGATCTCCATCTCCAAGCTGTTCCGCTGAGAAGCGGCGGAGCTCCGGCATTTCTGCGTATCAATAATGGACTGGTCAAGGCGGGGAAGGGAACTTTCCCGCCTTGGCTGACGTTGCAAAGGAGTTTTTTTCATGCTGTTAGGCGCCAAATCCGCCGCCGTGGACTGGCTGGTGGTGGGCCTGGGAAATCCCGGGGCCAAGTATGAGCACACCCGCCACAACATGGGCTTTCTCACCGTGGACCTGCTGGCGGAGCAGGCGGGGGTGAAGCTGAACAAGGTCAAGTTCAAATCCGCCTATAACATCATCCCCTTCGCCGGGTCCAAGTGCCTGGTGATGAAGCCCCAGACGTATATGAACCTCTCCGGCGAGGCGGTGCGGGAGGCAGTGCAGTTCTACAAGATCCCTGCCGACCACGTGCTGGTGATCTATGACGATGTGTCATTGCCGGTGGGGAAGCTGCGGGTGCGGCCCACCGGCTCCGCTGGGGGGCACAACGGCATCAAGAACATCATTGCCCACCTGGGGACCCAGGACTTCCCCCGGATCAAGATCGGCACCGGCGCGCCGGGCGAAGGGGGCGACATGATCGACTGGGTCATCGGCGTGCCCTCCCAGGCGGAGCGGAAGGTGTTGGTGGAGAGCTTCCGCCGGGCCATCGACGCGGCGGAATGTATCATTGAACATGGCTGTCAGAAGGCCATGAATGACTTCAATTGAATGAGGGCCGTCCAATGGGGCGGCTCGCCGCGCCTCTTTTTGCCGCCGGGCATGGCGCCCGGTAAAGGGGAATACACTAAGGACGGATCCATTTTCCCGGATCGTGCCGGTGGATATGACCTGGGTGGGAGAATCATGTCCATCCGCTTTACAGCCCCTGCCTCCAAACAGGCGCCGGGCGGAGAACGCCCACCGGGCCATGCGCCCGGAAGCAGCCCGGCGCCCAGAGAGTCTTCCCAATTTTTCATGTTGACAAGGACCACATCCTATGGAACAGTTTCTGAGACAATTGCAGACTATCCCCGAGGCGGCGGAGCTGATCCGCCGGGTGGAGGAGGGCGCCCGGATCCCGGAGACCACCGTCCGCACCCAGGAGAACCTGGTGCACCTCTACAAGCGGGGGCGGATGCTGGTAGCCTCCTATGAGGCTATCCGGTTCCAGCGGCTGGACCTGTTTTCTGTGACTCTGCGGCAGATCGGCGCCTACATCGGCCGGATGCACCTGGAGGACGCCATCGAGGTGCTGCGCAACGGTGACGGAAATCAGAATGCCGCACAGCAGTACACCATCGGCACGAAGCCTATCACCGGAACCAAGGGGACGCTGACCTATGACGCCCTGCTGGAGTTCTGGAGCCAGTTCGACCCCTACACCATGAACACCATGCTGGTGGGCGGCGATGTGATGCTGGCCATGCTGAAGCTGGATGAGTTCCAGAATCCCCTGACGGGGCTGAACTTCCAGGGCACCGGCACGTTGACCACGCCCCTGGGGGCAAAACTGCTGCGGACCTCTGCCATGCCGGCGGGGATCCTGATCGGCCTGGACAGGAACTACGCCCTGGAGCAGATCTGCGGCAGCGAGATCACGGTGGAGTATGACAAGCTCATTGACCGCCAGCTGGAGCGGGCGGCCATCACCTCCATCTCCGGATTTGCCAAGCTGTTCACGGAGGCATCCAAGGTCCTGGTGGTATGAGTGGGACACAGGAGACGGCCCTGACCCTGGCCCGGGAACTCTCCGGGGCCGGGGAGGCGGAAGAGGCTTTGCTGGAACTGCTTTGTCAGGCGGCGGAGCAGCAGTGGGAGAAGCGGCTGCGGCCGGGAATGACGACGGAGGACTGCGGCAAGGCGTTCCCCTGCGCCGTGGCCTTCACCGCCGCCGCGGACCTGGCGGCGGCGCGGGGCGGTGAAGGCGTGTCCGGCTTCACGGCGGGCAGCGTGTCCGTGCGGATCCGCGGCGCGGCGGAGAGCTGCGCTTTGGCGGAGAGCCTGCGGCGCACGGCGGAACGGCTGATGGCACCCTTTGCGGTGCCGGACGATTTTTGCTTTCGGGGAGTGAGAGGATGACAGACTGGGTTCGGCAGGTCCTGGAGCGATATGGACAGGATGTCACCGTGGACACGGCGGACGGAGAGCGGACCGTGCGGGCGTTTTTACAGCCGATGACGGAGCGGGATGAACGGGCCCGAAGTGACGTTACCTCCATCGGCTGGGTGGATGGGCGGCTGTGGCTGTATCTGGGGCAGACGGCCCTGGAGGAGGGGGAAGCCCTGGCCTGGGAGGCCACGCGCTTCCGGGTGCGCAGCTGCAGGCCCTACTACATTGGTAACGCGCTGTCCCACTACTGGGCGGCGCTGGAACAGGAGCGGGAGGCGGCGGAATGCGGGAGCTGAGTCAGATCCGGGATGCAGTGGTCTCCGCCCTGGCGGCGGAGGGGGTGGCGGCGCTGGACGCCTATCCGGACCAGCGGGCCAGGCGGTATGGCTGCCCGGTGGCAGCGGTGGCTGTGGAGACCGCAGAGAGCCGGACCGTGGGATTCTGCAATTATCTGGGCGAGGTCTTCGATACCGAGGCCGGCGCACCGCGGGAGCTGTATGGAAAGCAGCTGGAGGCGGTGATCTCCGTAGAGATCCGGGGACAGCGGGCTGCGGACTGTGAACAGGGCTGTGAGACGGCGGCGGAGGTACTGCTGGAAAGGCTGCCCGCCGGCATCCGCCCCGGTGAGCTGAACTGGGAAGCCCTGACCTGGGAGCGGGAGACAGAGCTGTTCCTGCGGCGGGGAAGGCTCCGGTGCCGGGCGTATTTCCTGGCCCGGGCGGAAGAGGGCGACACGGTATTTTTGGACTTTCGATTGAAGGGAGCAGTGACCACTTGAGCGAGACAATGCATGAGCGGCCGGGGGTGTACTCCAGCTATGACGCGTCAACGGTAGTATCCGCCGGGCGGGCCGCCAAGGTCATTGGCGTGGCGGCCAAGGCGGTGAAGGGCACCGCCGGAGAGGTGGTGACCCTGACGGGCTATGCCGCGGGCGTGGCGGCCTTCGGCGAGGACGCAGCGGATCCGCCGGGGATGAGCACCATCCTGCGGCTGCTGTTTGCCAATGGTGCCTCCACTGTGGCGGCGGTCCGGGTGGCGGAGGCCGGCGCGGTGAAGGACTACCAGGACGCCTTCGCGGCCCTGGGCGGGGAGGAGGCCCGGATTCTGGTGTGCGACAGCGCCGAGGAGACGGTGCAGCAGGCGCTACGGACTGCGGTGGAGGATGCCTCTGCCGCCCGGATGGAGCGGATCGCCGTGGTGGGCGGCGACGGTGAGTCGGCAGCGGAGCTGGTGACCCACGCGGCGGCGCTAAACAGCGAGCGAATGGTGCTGGTGGGGCCCGATGCCCTGGACAGCGGCGGGAAGACGCTGCCCGGCGTGTTCGCCGCGGCGGCCCTGGCGGGGGTCATCGCCTCCGGCCGGGACCCGGCGGTGCCGCTGAACGGAGCGGAGATCCGAGGACTGGGGGGCTTGGGCACCGCATACACCGACAATGACATCGACCTGCTGGTGCGGGGCGGCGTGACGCCCCTGGAGAGCACGGCGGGCACAGTATCCCCGGTGCGGGGGATCACCACCCGGACCACAACCGGCGGTGCAGCGGACACCACTTGGCGGGAGCTGACCACCATCCTGATCGTGGACGATGTGATCCCGGCAGTACGGCAGGCCCTGCGCAGCAAGTTCGCCCGGGCCAAAAACACGGCCCAAAGCCGCAGCGCCATCCGCTCTCAGGTGATTGTGGAGCTGGAGAAGAAGGTGGCCGAGGAGATCATCGACAGCTACGGCGAGGTGACGGTGACGGCCTCGGAGGATGACCCCACCGTGTGTCTGGTGGAGTTCAGCTTTGCGGTGGCCCACGGACTGAATCAGATCTATCTGACGGTCCACATCACGGTGTAAGGAGGAGACGGTATGGAAGCAACGGGATTTCCCACCAGCGCGGACATCTATCTGGAGCTGGATGGGAGAAAGATCGCGGTAGTGCAGGGCTACACCGCCCGGGCCAGCAAATCCAGCCAGAGCGTAGAGGCGTTCGGCGAGAGCGAGCCGGTGGCCACCATCGAGGGTCAGCGGAAGTACACCCTGGAGCTGACACGGCTGTACGCCACTGAGGACGCGGTGACGGACGGCATCAATTTCTATGACCTGCGGGATTTCTCCCTGGTGATCTGCAAGCCGGACCGGAAGGTCATTTACAGCAGCTGCCAGTGGAGCGCCATTCAGGAAGAGGGCCAGCTGAATGCCATGGTGGCAGAGAAGGTGACCGTGGTGGCCTCCAAGCGGATCGAGATCACGGCATGATGGAGGAACTGGACGAGCTGCGGCCGCCCACGGCCTGGCGGCTGCTGGAGATCTGGCGGGGGACCCGGGAGCTGGCAGAGGAGCCCCTGGAACGCGCCCTGCTGTGCAACGCCCAGGTGCTGGCAGAGAGCTGCCTGCGCCAGGGGAAGCCGGTGTTCCCCGACGGCGCGGCGGTCCTGGTCGGGCTGACCGCCGGGGAGATGGAAACACTGCTGCGCCGTCTGGCGGGGGAGGAACCCTCCCCCGCTCCGGCGGCGGTGAACCGGGACTTTGATCAGGGGCGGTTCCAGGCGTTGAAGGAGGGCTGAGATGGAATACATCCGGGAGATGCTGCTGCGGCAGCGGACCGCCCTGGGGCGGCTGATGCTGGGCGGCGGAAGCGCGGAAGAGCCGGAGACCGCAGCCGCCTCTCCGGCCACGGAGAGAACGTCTCCGGCAGCGCCTGCCCCATGGGAGACGGACGGGACGGCGTCTGGGACCGGCGGATGGGAGATTCGTGGGAACAGCTTCGCGGGCGCTGGGGCCGACAGGCAGACTGGCCCCACTTCGGCGGGGGAGACGCTGCGGCTGGTCCTGGCCCGGAAGCGTGCAGAATGGCAGTATACGGCCGCCTTCGGACCGGCTGGCACCGGAGAGACCGCCGATTCTGCCGGGAGGCGGAATCCCATGACGGAGGATGGCGGTCTGTCTGATGGAGGCGGGGCAACAATGCCCGGCGGAGGCGAAGCGGAGGAGACGTTCTATTTTCTGCCGGGACGCCGGGACTCCGGCGCGGCAGGAATGATGGAGAGCGCCAGGGCGCTGTCCCGCACGGTGCAGCGGGACGCCCGCCGGTATGACGGCGGATTCCCGCTGTATGACTGAGGAGGTGAGGACTTGCTGCTGAAACCCATGCGCTATAAGGACTACACCTGGCCCCACAATCCGGAGACCTGTGCGGTGGAGTACCGGCGGCAGATAGCAGCCCACAAGATCCCCCTGGGGGGCTGGTACCTGCAGGATCTGGGGCGGACATACCGCATTTTCCGGGGAGAGGGTACCTTTGCAGGGGAGCGGGCCTACGAGGAGTTCCAGACGCTGGCGGAGGTCTTTGACCAGACCGGGCCGGGGCTGCTGGTGCACCCGGTTTGGCGGACGGTCAGCGCCTATTTCGTGACCCTGGAGCTGATGGAGGAGCCGCTGCCGGACTATGTGCGCTACCGCTTTTCCTTCTGGGAGGACAGCACGGCCTCCGGCGGGCTGGTGGAAGTGCCCGTAGAAGGGGAGCCAGAGGGCGGAACGGACCCGGAGATTCCCGCCGGAGGCTGGGGTGCCGTCCATACAGTGCGGAAAGGAGAAACCCTGTGGGGGATCGCCTGGCGGTACGGCGTGGCGCTGACCGCCCTGATCGCAGCCAATCCCCAGATCAAGAACCCCAACTTGATCTACCCGGGGGATCAGGTGAGGATACCATGAGAGGACGGATCATCACCAGCGACCACCGGATTTTTGAGCTGCCGGTGCTGCTGCGCTGGAATATCACCTACACCGGCGGCGTGCCCTGCGACAGCTATGAGGTCACCTGCGTGTACGACAGGACCATGGCGGAGCTGCTGCATCTGGCGGCGGGTTTCCTGGCGCTGGACGAGAACGGCGGGGTGCTGCTGCGGGGCATCGTGGACGAGTACGAGGTGAAGCTGACGGCGGCGGGACTGACGGTGACCATCTGCGGCCGGGGATACGCCGCCCGGCTGCTGGACAATGAGTCCCGGCCGGTGACGTACCAGGGAGCCACGCTGGCGGAGATCGTCCGGTGCCATGCGGCGCCCTACGGCATTTCCTGCGCGGAGATCGCGCCGGTGTCGGCGGACTCTGTTTACACCGTGGCCGCCGGCACCAGTCAGTGGAAGGCGTTGGAGGGTTTCTGCCGGACCTATGGGGGCTTTTCGCCCCGCTTCCGGCGGGACGGGCTGCTGGTGGCGGCGCCGGAGCGGGACGACGGGCGGCGGATCGTCATCGACGGGACCAGCCCGATCCTCTCCTGCACCCTGCGGGAGGACCACTACGGTGTGCTGACGGAGGTGCTGGTCATCGACAAGACCCGGAACGTGTCCTACAGCGTGCAGAACCGGGACATGCTGGACCGGGGCGGCCAGTGCCGCCGGGTGGTCTACACCCCGGGGCAGAGCACCTGGGCTGCCATGCGGTATACCGGGGAGTATCAGATCCGGCGGTCCCGGGAGGAGGAACTGACCATTGAGCTGGGGCTAGCCGGGTGTTTCCCGGCGTTTCCCGGGGACACGGTCCGGCTGGAACTGGAGGCCATGGGCCTCTCCGGCGAGTACCGGGTGGCCGAGGCGGAAAACACGGCCTCCCCGGAGACGGGAGAGGTCTGTACATTGATACTGAGGGAGCGGATATGAGATGTGGCTATCGAGACAGATGAAAGCGCCGGCGCCCACGGCGGACGCGGATCTGGGCATGACCACCATCACCGGAGACAGCGTGGGCGTGGTCACCCGGGGGGAGGTACGGGCGCTTCCAGTGTATGGCCCCGGCGGCTATGTGTGGATGCCGGAGAGCGGCGCTGCGGTACTGGTTATCAAAGGTGGCCCTGGCGGGGAGGAGCAGTGCGTGGCGGGACAGCAGCAGGCTTTGATCCCGGAAGGCATGGGGCCGGGGGAAGTCTATCTCTTCACCCCCGGCGGAAACAGCGTGTACCTGCGCAGCGGCGGCGAGATCGAGCTGCAGGGCAAAGTGCGCATCCAGGGCAGCCTGACGGTGAACGGGGAGCCCTATGCGCCCTGCGAGAGCTGAGGGGGGATGGAGATGGGACTTTCCCTGCGGAATGGAGATTATGTGCCTGACGGGACCGGTGGCCTGCGGCGGACCGAGGGCCGGGAGGCCCTGTTGGAGCAGGTTCTCTTCCGCCTGACAGCGCGGCGGGGGACCTTCCCATTCCTGCCGGAGCTGGGGAGCCGGCTGTGGCAGCTGGGCCGGCTGCCCGCCGCCAGGCGGCAGAGCGCGGCGGAGCAGTACGTGGCGGAGGCCCTGGCGGCGGAACCGGGGCTGACGGTGGAGCAGGTGATTTTGACGGAATCCGGCGGCGGCCGGGCACAGGTGACGGTCGGCCTCACCTGGCAGGGAGAGGCTCTGTCCGTCACCGTGGAGGTATCGTGAGAGGAGCGGTTGTTTGAAAACGACAGAGGAGATCTACCAGACGCTGCTGGCGGCCTTCGCCCAGCGGGCGGGCTTCACACCGGAGGCAGACTGCGATCTGGCCGTGCGGCTGTACGCTGCGGCAGCGGAGCTGCAGGCCCTGGGCATCCAGAGCGAGTGGGTGCTGGACCAGAGCTTTCCCCAGACGGCCCGGGGCGTGTATCTGGACTACCACGCCCAGATGCGTGGCATCGCCCGGACGGCGGCCACGAAGGCGGTGGGAACGCTCCGCTTTTCTGTGGAGCGGGCGCCGTCCACGGCTCTGAGCATCGCCGCCGGAACGGTCTGCATGACGGAGGGAGAGACCCGGTTCCAAACCACGGCGCAGGCGGTGCTGGCAGCAGGGGAGCTGTCCGTGGATGCTCCGGCGGAGGCCTTGGAGCCTGGGCGGAGCGGCAATGCCGCCGCGGGGACCATCGTGATCCTCACCGCCTGCCCGGTGGGGATCACCGGATGCACCAATCCGGCGCCCTTCACCGGCGGCAGTGACCAGGAGGACGACGCGAGCCTGCGGAGCCGGATTTTGGAGAGCTATCAGCGGCTGCCCAACGGGGCCAACGCGGCCTGGTACGAGCAGACCGCCATGGGCCATGAGGGCGTGGCGGCAGCCCGGGCAGTGGGCCGGGCCCGGGGGATCGGCACAGTGGATGTATACATCGCCACGGCGGCCGGACTGCCGAATGGGACACTGCTGGCGGCGGTCCAGGCGGACCTGCAGGAGCGGCGGGAGATCGCCGTGGACGTGCAGGTCAAGGCCCCGGCGGCGGTGGAGATGGACGTGTCCGCGGAGCTGGCCGTCCGGGAGGGGGCGGACTTCTCCGCGGTGAAGGCCGCCGCAGAGCAGGCTCTGGCGAGCTTTTTCAGCGGCCGCAGGTTGGGCGGGCCGGTACTGCTGGCGGAGCTGGGGGACCTGTTGTACCACGTGGAGGGCGTGGAGAACTACCGCCTGCTGGCCCCTGCCGCCGATCTGGCGGCGGAGGACGGAACGTTGCCCATGCTGGGCCGGGTGACGGTGACGGAAATGGAGGCGGACGACGATGTATGAGGCGCACCTGCGCAGCCTGCTCTCACCGCTGGGAATCTATGACTTGGAAGAGCACTCCGCCAGCGGCGCGGCCGTCTGCGCACTGGGAACAGGGCTGGACACAGTCAGCCGCCGGCTGGAGGAGATCGAGCGGGAGGCGCTGACTGCCACGGCGGAGGGAGAGGGGCTGGCCCGGCGGGAGGCCCTGTTTGCCCGCCGCCCCGCCGCCGTCACGGCAGAGGACCGGAGGGCCGCCATCGCGGCCCTTCTGCAGATTGACGGGGACAGCCTGACGCCCGCGGCCATCGACCGGACGATCCGGGGCTGCGGAATCCGCGCCCGGGCGCTGGAGATGGGCGGGGGACAGCTGCGGGTGATTTTCCCGGAGGTGGCCGGAGAGCCGGAGGACTTCGACCAGATCCGAAAGATCATTCTGGACATCCTGCCCTGTCACCTGGAAGTGGAGTTTTACTTCCGCTATCTCACCTGGGCGGAGTGCGAGGCCGCCGGGTACACCTGGGCCCAGGTGGAGGCGGCGGAACACACCTGGGAGAGCTTCCAGCTGGCGGTGCCGCCGGAGCGATAGTACAACGGAGAAAGGCCGCTGCCCTTACGGGCGGCGGCCTTTCTATGCGCGGGAAG
>OOIG01002202.1_pt1 | contig 13428 bp, 16 predicted proteins | sample 1692091 | NCBI WGS metagenome assembly OOIG01 (sample SAMN06348188, study PRJEB24527) | human gut metagenome | biome: human gut; feature: ankylosing spondylitis patient; material: feces | host: Homo sapiens | place: China | collected 2015-10
GGCGTCCGTAGAGCGTGAACAGCGGCAGAGAAACGCTTTCCTCTGACAGTACCCGGATACCGGCGTCCTGCAAAAACGCAAGCTGTTTGGGGTCCTGTTCGCCGAAGCGGTCGTGGTTTCCTCTGCACATATAGAAGCCTTCAGGGGCACGCAGGCTCCGGAGCATCTGCAAAGCCTCTTCCGGGTGGCGGATTTCCGACAGTTCATTGTCGAAAAGATCGCCTGTTCCTGTTGAATCTTCTCACCAAGACGCTGAAGAAAGCCTTTTGTAGTGGTATATCCCAAATGCAGGTCGGAAAAGAGCACCGCTTTGCAACTTCCTTTCCGGGCACCGTTTCCCTGCAACCTTACGGAGTAGTGCTTCACCGAAATTTTTCGTGCGTGCAGGATGGCAAGGGTGAGCAAAAGAGCATACAGGAGGAACACAACAAGAAAAAGGAGGGGCAGAGAAAGGGAGAAGGAGAAAACACGGGCGGCCAGCAAAAGAAGTCCGCTGGGCGCCAGCAGGAGGAAGAGATAGAAATACAGTTCCACGAAAATCTCTCCGTACCGTCCGCAGAGCCGCCGGGCTTTGCCGGGTTTGAGAAAATCGGTGAGCGGCAGAAGAAGCGGAGGCAGGGAGGAAAGCTCCAAAAGGATATTCGCCCAGACAGGCAGGGAAATGTGCAGATTCAGGCAGTAGAGAAAGAGTGAAACGGCGAGAAGGGACAGGGGAAAGATCAGCAGTTTTTTCAGCATGGCACAGAATCCTTTGATTGGATTTTGAAATATTTTTGCCGGGAGGGCATTTTCGAAAATGCATTCCCGGCAAAGAAGTATATGCACAAGGTCAGAAGGAGGCTCTTCCGGCAATTACCAGCAAAAGAGCAGTCAGGTCTTTTACCGAGCAGAGACCGTCTTCATTATAGTCTCCGCCGCAGGCAAGGGCGGAATACGGAATCTTTCCGGAGAAATAATCCAGAAGGAGAGGTACATCGGCAACCGTAACTGCGCCGTCCCCGTTGCTGTCACCCTTTCCGGCATCAAAATATCCGGCAACATGAGTTTCTCCGCACAGCTCGCAGACCGCCGAATATTCCCCTTGAGAGGAAGAAGTCGCATTTTTGGTGACCGTATAGGAACCGCTGTAAGAGTGCACTTCAGAGTTTACAGGCAGGGAGACCTGCTTGACAGCACAGCATCCGTCCACATTGCAGTAGGTGTAAGCGGTGCCGTGTTCGGTGCAGTTACTTCCCTCCACCAGGATTTGCTGGTCGCTTGTGTAGGAATGGGTATGCTCCGAACAGCTTGAGGAGAATCCGTCAAGAGTGGGGGTCAACACAAGAGACCCGGAGGAAGCATACTGAGGAATGCCGTTGCGGCAGATCTGCACAGTCACGGTGTAGGATGTGCTTGCTTTCGTGAAAAAGCCCTGGTCGCTGACTGGGAACCGGAAAAGCATATCGGAGGTAAAGGAATATCTGCTGGCAGGGATCCGAAGCGTGGCCATGCTGATGTGCGGTGTGGTGGTGCTGGGGGCGGTGGAGAGTCTGGTGCCAGACCGCCGGGGAACTGTGGGCCGGGGAGTGACCCTGTGCGGAGCCCTGTGGGTCACGGCGGTGTCCGCCGGGGACCTGGAGACTCTCATGGGCCTGGGGCGGGAAACGGTGACAGAGATCTCCCAGTTCAGTAAAGTCCTAACACCGGTGATGGCCTCAGCAGCAGCCCTCAGCGGCGGCGTCACCAGCGCCTCGGTGCGGCAGATGGGAACGGTTCTTTTCTCCGACATACTACTTACCGCTATCGACGCCTTGCTCCTTCCGGCGGTGTACCTCTATGTGGGGCTTGCGGCGGCGGGAACAGTGCTGGAGGGCGAGACTTTGGACAGTGCCGGACGCCTTCTGAAGAAGGGAATCGGATGGGCACTGGGAGGCCTTCTGCTCCTTTTTACGACTTATCTCACCGTGTCGGGTGCAGTGGCGGGGGCAGTGGATGCACGGGCTGTAAAGCTGGCCAAGTCCGCCATTGCCGGGGCGGTTCCAGTGGTGGGAGGTATTTTGTCAGAGGCGGCGGAGAGTGTCCTGGCGGGAGCCAGTGTGCTGAAGGCGGGTGCCGGCGTGCTGGGCATGCTGGCGGTGCTGGCCCTGTGCCTGACTCCCTTCCTGCGGCTGGGAATTCAGTACCTTCTCTACCAGGGGGCGGCGGTAGTGGCTGCCGCCGCGGGACCGGGACGGCTCACGCGGCTCATATCCATGCTGGGAGACGCCTTCGGCCTGGTCCTGGCTATGACCGGGGCCTCGGCGCTGCTGCTCCTGGTGTCTGTTCTGTCATCGCTGACGGCGGTGACGCCATGATGGAAGGGCTGCGGCAGTGGCTGCTGGGGATTGTGCTCACCGCCTTTGCTGCGGGCCTTGCCCGGCAGCTGGCACCGGAGGGCCGGGAGCAGGCGGCGGTACGGCTTGCGGGAGGGCTTCTGATGATTCTGGCAATTCTGGGCCCTCTGGGCAGCTGGAATTGGGAGGAGCTGGCCCTTCCGGCGGGCTCTTTTCGTCAGGCAACGACGGAGCAAATGGCGGATTATGAAGCGGAACGGACAACGGCTTTGGGAACAATCATAGCGGAGAAAACCGCCGCATATATATGGGACAAAGCGGATGAGCTGGGCCTCTCCTGTACGGTAGAGGTGACGGTAGCCGTAGGCGAGAGCGGGATTCCCCTGCCGGACACGGCCGTAATCACCGGACCCTACAGCGGGGAACTGGCGGCACTGATCCAGGAGGAGGTGGGGATCCCCGCCGAAAAGCAGATCTGGCGGGAGGAGAGCGTATGGAGCGAGGCAGCGGAAAGTGGATGAACCCCCTGGCGGCCCTGGGCCGCTACAAGTATGTGCTGGTGGTGGCGGCCCTGGGCGCACTGCTGCTGGCCTGGCCACAGGGAGCCAGGAGCAGTCCGGAAGAAAATTCCGCGTCGGAGAGTGCAGCGATCCTTCAGGATGATCTGGCTGCCACAGAGGCGGCTCTGGAGGAGATCCTTGCGACCATCAATGGTGTGGGGGAAGTCAGAGTGATGCTCACCCTCCAGAGCGGAGGAGAAAAGGTGCTGGCTTCCGACAGCTCCCTGCGCTACAGCGGCAGCGTCCAGGCCCCCGATGATTACCAACGGGATACGGAAACGGTGGTGGTCTCCGGAGGTGGGGAGAACGGAGTGGTGGTCACCGAGGAGCGCTGTCCCCAGTACCGGGGAGCTCTGGTGGTCTGCGAGGGAGGCGGCAGCGACACGGTGCGCCTGCGGGTGACGGAGGCGGTGGCAGCCCTCACGGGCCTTGGCACAGACCGGATCGCCGTGGTGCAGGGACACAGCGGCGGCACAAATTGAGGAAAGGAACAGGGACATGGGAGGAAAACGTGAAATGAGAAGACAGTGGAAGCGCAACGCCGTGGTGGCTACAGTGCTGCTGTTCGTGTGTGCGGCGGTGTATCTCAACTGGCGCTACGCCGGAGAGGCAGCGGTGGACCAGGCGGCGGAGGTATCCGCAAACCAGCAGGAGGACAACGGCAGCACCAAGGTCCTGGGGGATGCGGCTTTGGTAGGCGGTGAGGTGGTCTCCGCCCAGGAGGAGGGCACTGCGGCAGTGAGCGGATACTTTGACGCTGCTCGTCTCAGCCGCCAGCAGTCTCGGGACAATGCCCTGAGTCTCCTGCGGGAGGCAGCGGAGCAGGAGGGAGCTGATGAGGCCGCCGTGGAGGAGGCCAACCAGGCCATCCAGACCGTGGCGGGCTACACCATGCTGGAGAGCCAGATCGAGAATCTGGTGGTGGCCAAGGGCTACGCCGACTGCGTAGCGTTCATGGGGGAGAACAGCATCAGCGTGGTGGTGTCGGCGGCGGAGGACGGGCTCCAGACCGAGGATGTGGCCAAGATCACGGACATCGTCCTCAGCGAGACGGACTACACCGCAGATCAGATCAAGATCATGGAGGCCAATTAAGGCGGAATGTGCCCCGGGCGGAGGAGAATACTCCGTTCCGGGGCACATTGCTGCCGGGAAATTTTGTTCTCTGCCTCCTGCGGCGAAAATTCTGGTTGTATTTTATGGAAGATGGTGGTACAATAGATAAGCCAATTTGCTTACCTACTTTTACAAGGAGTGTCATAGTATGGGCGAAAACAAAGATTATATGACCCATCCTGAGGATTTGGGTTGTATTCACATCTCCGAGGATGTGCTGGCCACGATCGCCGGCGGCGCCGCCATGGAAGTGGAGGGCATCGGCGGGATGATGAGCCTGGCCACCAAGAAGTCCAACGCCCGTGGCGTACGGGTAGCGGTGGACGAAGAGGGGGCGGTCATTGACCTCTATGTGATGATCCGCTACGGTTACCCCATTCCTGAGGTGGCGGAGAAGATTCAGAACGCGGTGTCTACCGCTATTGAGTCCATGACCGGCTTTGCCGCCAAGGCGGTAAATGTTCACGTGGGCGGCGTCAGCTTCCAGTAAGGAACAGCGCCGGAGCGGATATACCGGCAGAGAGAGAAAGGAAGCTGTACAATGATTAGAAATGTGGCCCGGGAGATTGCTATGCATCTCTCCTATGAGCTGAGCTTTACCGACCTGAGCGCCGAGGAGCTGCTCAACGACAGGCTCAGTGCCAACCGTTTTGACCAGCTGGCCCCTGAGTACGAGGTGTATGGAAAGCTCCCCGGTCCCAGCCAGCAGGCCTATATCCGCAAGGTGGTCAAGGGGATTGCCGAGCACAGCTATGAGCTGGACCAGTATATTGAAAAATATGCGGTGGGCTGGAAGTTTGAGCGAATCCCTCTGGTGGCATCCGCCATCATGCGCCTTGCCATGTATGAGATCCTCTACATGCCGGAGATTCCCAATGGCGCGGCTATCAACGAGGCAGTGGAGATTGCCAAAAAGTACGAAAGCAGCGATGTGGTGCGCTTTATCAACGGTATCCTGGGCTCTTTCGTGCGCAAAGAGGCGGGAGACGTGCCTGCGGTACAGCCGGAGGCGACAGACGACGCGCCTGAGGTCCCGCCTGAGGACGGCGGGGCGGAAAGCTGAATGACAGTGGATAAGAGCGCACAGAGCACTGTGCGCTCTTTCTTTTTTGCCCGTGGGAGGTGACGGTATGGAGCGGCGGATCTTTGCGGTGTCAGAGGTAAACGAGCTCATCAAAGCTGTCCTGGACGATGTGCCCCTGCTGGGGGACATCTGTATCCGAGGGGAGCTGTCCAATTATAAAATGTACCCATCGGGGCATCATTACTTTACCCTGAAGGATGAACAGAGTGCGATTCGCTGCGTCATGTTCCGGGGACAGGCCATGCGGCTTCGATTTCGCCCGGAGAACGGCATGAAGGTGCTGGCACTGGGGCGGGTGACGGTGTTCCCCCGGGATGGGGCCTACCAGCTCTACTGCAACGAGCTGAGCCCAGACGGCGTGGGAGATCTCCATGTGGCCTTCGAGCAGCTCAAGGAGAAGCTCTGGAAGGAGGGCCTCTTTGATGAGGGCCACAAGAAGCCGCTTCCGCTCTATCCCCAGACCATCGCCATCATCACCTCCTCTGCCGGGGCTGCGGTCCACGACATGATCCGCATTCTCCGGCGGCGGAATCCTTTGGCGAAGGTGAAGCTGCTGCCGGTCCGGGTCCAGGGTGCGGAGGCCCCGCCGGAGATCGTGGGGGCCATCCGGTACGCCAACCGCTACAAAGTGGCGGACCTCATCATCACCGGCCGGGGCGGCGGGTCCATGGAGGACCTGTGGGCCTTCAACGACGAGCGGGTGGCCCGGGCCATCTACGACTGTGAGACGCCCATCATCTCCGCCGTGGGCCACGAGCCGGACGTGACCATCGCCGACTTTGTGGCGGATGCGCGGGCGTCCACCCCCTCCAACGCGGCGGAGATCGCCGTGCCGGACCAGGTGGAGCTGCTGCGGTGGCTCCGGGGCGCAGGGGAGCGGATGGCAAGAAGCGAGACGGCGCGGCTGGAGGCCGCCCGGCAGCGGCTCACCGCCCTGGCGGCCAAGCGGGTGATGACGGACGGAATGGCCTACGTCCAGGACAAGCGGCTGGACCTGGACCACTTACAGCAGCGGCTGGGGGACGTGACCGGCGCGGTGCTGGGGCGGCACCGGCAGAAATTCGCGGCCCTGGCGGCGTCGCTGGACGCCATGAGCCCCCTGGCGGTGCTGGGCCGGGGCTACGCCGTGGCCCGGGATGAACAAGGGAAGATCTTGAAAAGCTGGCGGGAGACGGCGCCGGGCAGCCGGGTGTCCGTCACGTTGGGAGAGGGCGGCTTCACCGCCGTGGTGGACAAGCCCTATACGAAGGAGGAACAGCCATGAGCGCGAAGAAACAGACGTTCGAGCAGGAGATCGCCCGGCTGGAGGAGATCGTGGCGGCACTGGAGAAGGGGGATGCCCCCCTGGCGGACTCTCTGGCGTTGTTTGAGGAGGGGACGAAGCTGATCGCCGCCTGCTCCCAGGAGCTGGACGCGGCGGAGCAGAAGGTGGTCAAGCTGATGAAGGGACCTGACGGCGCGCCGGTGGAGCTGCCCTTCGGGGAGGAGGAGCAGGGATGACCGAACAGGCGTTTCAGACCCGGTACGAGACCTACCGCACGGCGGTGGAATCGTATCTGGAGGCCCTCTTTGCCGGAAAGCCGGACTGGCGGGACCTGTATGAGTCCATGCGGTACAGCCTGCTGGCGGGGGGCAAGCGCATCCGGCCGGTGCTGACCCTGGAGTTTGCCCGGCTGGCGGGCCTTGCGGACTGGAAGACGGCCCTGCCCATGGCCTGCGCCCTGGAGCTGGTCCACACCTACTCCCTGATCCACGACGACCTGCCCTGCATGGACAACGACGACCTGCGCCGGGGCAAGCCCACCAACCACAAGGTCTACGGCGAGACGCTGGCCGTGCTGGCGGGGGACGCCCTCCAGCCGGAGGCCTACCGCCTGATCCTGACGGCGCCGGGGCTGGACGAGAGCCGCCGGGCCGCCTGCGGCCGCATCCTGGCGGAGGTCTCCGGCGCGGACGGCATGGTGGCGGGCCAGGTGCTGGACACCCTCCACGCCCCGAAGACCGAGGCGGAGGTGACGGAGGTCCACCGGCTCAAGACCGGGGCCATGATCGCCGGGGCCTGCCGTCTGGGCGTGGCCGCGGCGGGCGGAAGCGGCGGGCTGATGGCCGCCGCCGAAACGTACGCCCAGGAGCTGGGGCTGGCCTTCCAGATCCGGGACGACATGCTGGACGTGTGCGGCGACGCGGCGGAGTTCGGCAAGCCCATCGGCTCCGACAAAGAGGAGGGGAAGGTCACCTTCATGGACCTGCTGGGGCTGGAGGGCTGCGGCCGGGCGGTCCGCGCCCATACGGAGGCGGCCAAGGCCGCGGTGGCGGACTGGGACACGGACGGCTTCCTGGCCGCCCTGGCGGACTCCCTGGCGGAGCGGAACAAGTGAAGAGCGGGGGCCGCCGGACGGCGGCCCTTTTTCTGCCCGGCGCCGGGGGCTGTCCGCCCCGGGAGGACAGCCCGGCCGGTCACAAAAAATTTACGGACGCATATACGGAATATGTTGTATATTTATTAGATTTGTGATATACTGTATGGCGCTAAGCGGCGGCGCAGTATTCTAGTCAGATCATCCGTCTCCGAAGGAGGGGCTAAAAATCCTCTGAAGGGCACACCGATGAAACCTCTGGTGCCTGCTTGATACGCCCAGTTTCGGGTGGGTGCTGGGGGGAAGCCTGGCTTTGCCTGCGCTTGCGGACTCAGGGCGCTTTCCAATGGCATGGTGATGACGACCCTGTTTCCGTGGAGACCTGTTCTTGTGCGCGGACGTACTCCCAGTGTGGTATTCCGGGCCGCGTACGAAGCAGCTGATGAACCTGCAGCGCGGTGCATCGGCCCTGCGGGGCCGTAACGCTGTGTGCAGACGTAGCCTGCCTTGCGTGAGGCGGGTGGATGGGGGAACAACAGGCGGGGCCCTCTGGCCAGAGGGCCCGTTTGATCGCCCCCTGAAACCCGGTTTGCAAAAGAGGCTAAAGGGACGGATCGACTGGGGTGGAAATCACCTAGGCTGTCCTGACCGGGCTGAAAAGGGATTGCAGTGCGGACTAAGTGGCGATCGGGTGGCATGGCTGGCGACACTGTGCCGCGGCACCGAAGGGGGAACCGCCTCCATCGGCAACGAGAGGTGTGCCGCGGGGAAATCCAACCCGTACCTAAGCCGTAAGATTTACCTTTTCCGCCGCCGCCGACTTAGCCAACTTGAATTCATTCCCAAGTGGAGGGACTTTTTTTGAGCGATACCCCAAAGCGAAAGCGCGGACGGGAGCGGGAGAGGCCGGGCCCCTACCGGTGGGCCGTGCAGGTCTTTTTTCTTGCCATCGTCCTGTCCGCGGCATTGAGCCTTGCGTCGGAGACCAGTCTCAGCGGCGCGGGCGCGGCGGCTGCCGCGCTGGTGCTGGCGGTGTTCATCGGCCTGGGCATCCTGTTCGACATCATCGGCGTGGCGGTCACGGCGGCGGACCCCAGGCCCTTTCACTCCATGGCCGCCCACAAGGAGCCCGGCGCCAAGGAGGCGCTGGTCCTGCTGCGGAACGCCGGGCGGGTGTCCAGCGTCTGCAACGACGTGGTGGGGGACATCTGCGGCATCGTCAGCGGGACCACCACCGCCGTGATCGTGGTGCGGCTCCAGACGGCCTTTGCCCTGCCGGAGAGCGTGCTGCTGAGCGTGGCGGTGACGGCCCTGGTGTCCGGCCTCACCATCGGCGGCAAGGCCCTGGGCAAGACAGTGGCCCTGAACAAAAGCACCAGCGTGGTCTACTGGGTGGGAAGGTTTCTGCACCTGTTCCACCGCTGAGAGGAGGCTGGGTCATTTGATCTTAGAGAATATCCATACCCCGGCGGACGTGAAGGCCCTGGACCGGGAACAGCTGGAGCCCCTGTGCCGGGAGCTGCGGCAGTTCCTGGTGGAGCATGTGTCCAAAACCGGCGGCCATCTGGCCTCCAACCTGGGAGCGGTGGAGCTGACGGTGGCCATCCACCGGGTCTTCGACACATCGAAGGACCGGCTGGTGTTCGACGTGGGGCACCAGTGCTACGTCCACAAGGCCCTCACCGGCCGGCAGGCGCTGTTTGACACCCTGCGGCAGTTCGGCGGCCTCTCCGGCTTCCCCAAGCCCCGGGAGAGCGAACACGACGCCTTCATCGCCGGACATGCCTCCAACTCCGTCTCCGTGGCCCTTGGGATGGCAAGAGCAAGAACTTTACAGCACTTGGATTACAGTGTTCTGGCGCTGATCGGGGACGGCGCCCTGACCGGGGGACTGGCCTATGAGGGCCTCAACAACGCCGGTGCCTCCGGCGAGCCCCTGATCGTCCTTCTCAACGACAACGGCATGTCCATCAACCCCAACGTGGGGGCGGTGGACAGCCATCTGAGCCAGATCCGCTCCAAGCCTGCCTACTACCATTTCAAGAAGTGGTACCGGGGCCTGTTCGGACAGCACCCCATGGAGAACCCGCTGTACCGGTTCAACCACAAGGTCAAGACGTCCCTGAAAAAGGCCCTGTGGCCCGGCAGCACCCTGTTTGAGGACATGGGCTTCACCTACCTGGGGCCCATCGACGGCCACGACCTGGACCGGCTGGTCCACGTGCTGGCCTGGGCCCGGGAGCTCCAGTGCCCGGTGGTGGTCCACGTGAAGACCGTGAAGGGCAGGGGCTACTCCTTCGCGGAGCAGAACCCGGACAAGTTCCACGGCGTGGGGCCATTCGATCCGGAGACGGGCCTTGTGAAGAAGAGCGGGGGAGACGACTTCTCTGCCGTGTTCGGCAGGACGCTGGCCGCCTGCGCCGCGGAGGACGGGCGCGTCTGCGCCATCACCGCCGCCATGGCGGACGGCACCGGCCTGGCCCCCTTTGCCAAAGAGTTCCCGGACCGGTTCTTCGATGTGGCCATCGCTGAGGGGCATGGCGTCGCCATGGCCGCGGGCCTGGCCAAGCAGGGGATGCTCCCGGTGTTTGCCGTGTACTCCTCGTTCCTCCAGCGGGGCTACGACATGCTGATCCATGACGTGGCCCTCCAGCGGCTCCATGTGGTGCTGGGGGTGGACCGGGCGGGTCTGGTGGGGGCCGACGGCGAGACTCACCACGGCTGCTTCGACGCGCTGTTCCTGTCGGAGATCCCCGGGTTTACGGTGCTGTGCCCCGCCAGCTTTGCGGAACTGCGGCGGATGCTGCGGCAGGCATTGTTTGAGATCGACGGGCCTGTGGCGGTCCGGTATCCCCGGGGCGGCGAGGGCGATTACCGGGAGGACCGGTCCGGTGCGCCGGTGGTCCGGCTCCGGGAGGGGGCGGACGCCGCCATCCTCACTTACGGCGTGCTGGTGAACCAGGCCCTGGCGGCGGCGGACCTGCTGGAACGGCAGGGCGTCAGGACCGAGGTGCTGAAGCTGAATCAGATCTCCCCCCTGGAGTATGAGACGCTGGCGCCCTGGCTGGCGGGGAAGAAGCTGCTGGCAGTGGCGGAGGATGCCTTCGGCGCCGGGTGCGTGGGCCAGCGGACGGCGGCCATCCTGGCCCAGCACGGCCAGGCGCCGGAGAAGCTGGTGCTCATCAACCTGGGCAAGACCTTCCTGCCGGAGGGGACCGTGCCCCAGCTGGAGCATCAGGCAGGCATCGACGCCGCGGGCATCGCCCGGGCGGTACAGGAGGCGCGTACATGAGTGAAAAAAAACGGCTGGACGTCCTGCTGACGGAGCGGGGCCTTCAGGAGAGCCGCCAGCGGGCCCAGGCGGTCATCATGAGCGGCGAGGTCTTTGTGAACGGCCAGCGGGTGGACAAGCCCGGCACCGCCGTGGCGGAGGACGCCCAGATCGAGGTCCGGGGCGGCACGCTGGCATACGTCAGCCGGGGCGGGCTGAAGCTGGAGAAGGCCATGGCGGCCTTCCCCATCGACCTGAACGGCGCCGTCTGCGCCGACATCGGCGCCTCCACCGGCGGCTTCACCGACTGTATGCTGCAAAACGGCGCGGAGAAGGTCTACGCCGTGGACGTGGGCTACGGCCAGCTGGCCTGGAAGCTCCGCAGCGACCCCAGGGTGGTGTGCCTGGAGCGGACCAACGCCCGGTATCTCACCCACGAGCAGGTGCCGGACGAGCTGGACTTCGCCTCCGTGGACGTGAGCTTCATCTCCCTGAAGCTGATCCTGCCGCCCCTGAACGGCCTGCTGAAGGACGGCGGCCACGCCGCCTGCCTGGTGAAGCCCCAGTTCGAGGCCGGGCGCGAGAAGGTGGGGAAGAAGGGTGTGGTCCGGGACCCGGCGGTCCACCTGGAGGTGCTGGAGCACTTTCTGGACCACGCCGGGGACGCGGGCTTCACAGTGCTGGGACTGACCTATTCCCCCATCCGGGGCCCGGAGGGGAACATCGAGTACCTGGGATATCTGGAAAAGGGTCCCCGGCAGGAGCGTACATTTGATTTGAAGGCCCTGGTGGACGAGTCTCACCAGACCCTGAAGGAGCACGGAGAGGGAGGCAACCCATGAAAAAGATCATCCTCTGCCCCAACCCCAACCGGGACCGGGGCATGGAGACCACCCGCAGGGCAGACGCCATTCTGCGGCAGATGGGCTTCCAGACGGTGGTGTGTCCCCCCTTCAAGGACCAGAAGGACGGGGCCTATGGGGACTACAAGACCCGGCCCCTGACGGCGGAGCTGAAAAGCGCCGACCTGCTGATTACCTTCGGCGGGGACGGCACCATCCTGCATCTCGCCAAGCTGGTGGCCCTGAACAAGATTCCGGTGCTGGGCATCAACATGGGGGGCCTGGGCTTCATCGCGGAGCTGGAGGCCGGGGAGCTGGAGGCCCTGCGGAAGCTGAAGGACTGGGACTTCCAGACGGAACAGCGGATGATGCTGGACGTGACCGTCCAGCGGGAGGGCCGCCAGATCTACACGAATCTGGGCCTGAACGACGCGGTGATCCGGGAGGGTCCCATCTCCCATGTGATCCATCTGAAGATCTCCTCCGACGGGCGGCACCTGGCGGATATCGCCGGAGACGGCGTCATCGTGGCCACGCCCACCGGGTCCACGGCCTACTCCCTGTCCGCCGGGGGGCCGGTGGTGGAGCCGGTGGCCCAGACCATGGTGGTCTGTCCCATCTGCACCCACAACATGCGCTTTTCGTCCTATGTCCTCTCGCCGGAGCACACGCTGACCATCGAGCTGGAGCGCAACGGCCGCAAGCCGGTGTATCTGTTCGTGGACGAGAGCCGGGCCTTCTCCCTGAAGGCCGACGACAAGATCCAGGTCCGCCGGTCCAAGCACACCGTGCGGCTGGTGCGGCTGTCGGAGCGGAGCTTCTGTGAGATCTTTGCACAAAAAATGCTGCCAGGAGGATTTGAAGATGAAAAATGACCGGCAGAGCATGATCCTGGAGATCATCAGCCAGGAGAATATCGAGACCCAGGAGCAGCTGCTCGTCCGTCTCCAGGAGCGGGGGATCACCAGCACCCAGGCCACCATCTCCCGGGACATCAAGCAGATGCACCTCATCAAGGAGCCGGTGGGCCATGGAGTGTACAAGTACGCCGTGTCCGGCAACCGGACCCGGCTGAACTTCGCGGAGAAGCTGCGGACCATCTTCCGGGAGAGCATCACCAGCATCGACAGCGCACAGAACATCGTGGTCATCAAGACCATGCCGGGCCTGGCCAGCGCCGCCTGCGCCGCGCTGGACGACATGGGCGTCGCCTACATGGTGGGGTCCCTGGCGGGAGACGACACGGCCTTTCTGGTGATGCGGGACACGGAGTCCGCGGCCAGCTTCTGCGAGGAGATCAAGGAGATGCTGTGAGGCATCCCCGGCGGGAGCCGGTTCCTCCCGTCCAACGGGATGCGCCCTACAAAATATGGAACAGATTCGATATTAAGGAGATCACTGGATGTTCAAAGTGCTGAAAACCGAGGGCCGCGCCCGGCGCGGCGAATTCTCCTGCGCCCACGGCGGCGTGGTCCAGACGCCGGTGTTCATGAACGTAGGCACACAGGGGGCCATCAAGGGCGGCGTCTCCGCCCATGATCTGAAGGAGGTGGGCTGCCAGATCGAGCTCAGCAACACCTACCACCTGCACCTGCGGCCGGGCGACCATATCGTCCGGCAGATGGGGGGGCTCCACAAGTTCATGGACTGGGACGGCCCCATCCTGACGGACTCCGGCGGGTTCCAGGTGTTCTCCCTGGCCTCTCTGCGGAAGATCCGGGAGGAGGGGGTCACCTTCGCCTCCCACATCGACGGGCACAGGATCTTCATGGGGCCGGAGGAGTCCATGCAGATCCAGTCCAACCTGGGCAGCGACATCGCCATGGCCTTTGACGAGTGCGTGGAGAACCCCGCCACCTACGAATACGCCAAGGCCAGCTGCGAGC
>OOIG01002203.1_pt1 | contig 13410 bp, 16 predicted proteins | sample 1692091 | NCBI WGS metagenome assembly OOIG01 (sample SAMN06348188, study PRJEB24527) | human gut metagenome | biome: human gut; feature: ankylosing spondylitis patient; material: feces | host: Homo sapiens | place: China | collected 2015-10
CTTCCCCGGCGGCTGCGGCGTCCGGGTGGACTCGGCGTTGTACAACGGTTTTACCCTCTCCCCTTACTACGATTCCATGGTGGCCAAGATCATCGTCCACGCCCCCACTCGTCTGGGGGCCATCCGGCGGATGCGCCGGTGTCTGGAGGAACTGACCATCCAGGGCTACCCCACCAGCGCGGACCTGGCCTACCTTATCCTGTACCACGGGGATTACCTCCGGGGGAAGTATGACACCGCCTTTTTGGAGGAACATCTGGAGGAGTTGCTGAGCTGGCAGCCCGACAGCCATGAAGGAGCAGAGGAATGAACCAGCAATTTGAAGAGCGCCGAGCAAAGTTTCTGGCCATGGGGCTAAAGCGGAAGGGCAAGGGGCCGGTTTTCGCCCCCAAGCCCGGCCTGGACCCCCAATTTGAGAAGTGCCCCCAGTGCGGCATGGCGGTGCGCAAGGACCAGTGGCACCAGGGGTACAACGTGTGCCCCGGCTGCGGTTTTCACCGGCCCATAGGGGCCTATGACCGACTCCGCATGCTGCTGGACGACGGTATCTTCCGGGAGTTCAACAGCGCCCTCACCGGCAAGGACCCCCTGTCCTTCCCCGGCTACCGGGAGAAGCTCGCCGCCCTGCGGACGGCCACCGGCCTTCAGGAGGCGGTGGTCACCGCCGTGGGGAAGATCTATGGCTTTCCCGCTGTGGTAGCTGTTATGGACAGCCGCTTTCTCATGGGCAGCATGGGGACAGCCGTGGGCGAGAAGATTGCCCGGGCCGCCAAGCTGGCCCAGAAGAAGAAACTGCCCCTCATCATCTTCTGTGCCTCCGGCGGGGCACGGATGCAGGAGGGCATCCTCTCCCTCATGCAGATGGCCCGCACCGCCGCCGCTATCGAGGAATTCCAGTGCAGCGGTGGGCTGTACATCGCCTGCCTCACCAACCCCACCACCGGCGGCGTATCCGCCAGCTTCGCCATGCTGGGGGACATTACCTTGGCGGAGCCAGGGGCCCTCATTGGCTTTGCCGGGCCCCGGGTCATCGAGCAGACCATCGGCCAGAAGCTGCCGGAGGGCTTCCAGCGTGCGGAGTTCCTTCAGGACCACGGCTTCGTGGACGCGGTGATGCACCGGGGCGAGCTCCGTGACACCCTGGGACAGCTGCTGTCCCTCCACGGAAGAAAGAGGTGACGGCAATGACACAGCATCTTACGGCCCAGCAGCGGCTGGCCCTGGCCCGCTCTCCCCTGCGGCCAGGCCCCATGGATTACCTGCAAGGCCTTTTCACTGAATTTTTTGAACAGCGGGGCGACCGACTCCAGGGAGACGATCCCGCCATCTTTGGCGGCATCGCCCGCTACCATGGCCGACCCGTCACCGTCCTCGGCACCCGGAAGGGTAAGAACCTGGAGGAGAACCTCCGCACCCACTTTGGCATGCCGGAGCCCGAGGGCTACCGGAAGGCCCAGCGCATCATGGCCCAGGCGGAGAAATTCCGCCGCCCCATCATCACCTTTGTAGACACCCCCGGCGCTTACCCCGGTCTGGAGGCCGAGGAGCGAGGCCAGGCCGACGCCATCGCCCGGAGCCTCACCCTCATGAGCCGCCTGACAGTACCCATGATAGCCGTCATCTGCGGCGAGGGCGGCAGCGGCGGTGCCCTCGCCCTGGCCATGGGCAATGAGGTGCTGATGCTGGAGAACGCGGTGTACTCCGTCCTCTCCCCGGAAGGCTTCGCCTCCATCCTGTGGAAGGATGCAGGGCGGGTGGCGGAGGCCTGCGAGGTCATGAAGATCACCGCACGGGACCTCCGGAAGCTGGGGGTGGTGGACGAGGTGATCCCCGAACCGGAGAACCCGGAAAATCTGACTACCCGGCTGCGCCTTGTGGACGCGGCCATTACCAAACATCTGGACGCCGCCCTGCGGCTGAAGGACCCCGCCCGCCACCGGCAGGAGAAGTTTGCCGCCATGGGCCGGGCGTGGATCCAGGGAGGAAATCCATGAACGCCATCAAACTACTGGGGACGGGCCGCCACGTGCCCTCCCGCTGTCTGACCAACGACGATCTCAGCCGCATGGTGGACACCAGCGACCAATGGATCCGGGAGCGCACCGGCATCGTCACCCGCTATCTCTGCGGCGATGGGGAGGGCAACACCTCCTCTGCCCTGGCCGCGTCAAAAACCGCCATGGAGCGGGCCGGAGTGGGTCCTGAGGATATCGGGGTGTGCGTAGCCGCCACCTTTACCCCCGACCACGCCACCCCGTCCCTGGCCTGTGAGCTCCACCAGCTCCTGGGGTTTGCCGAGACCACTCCCGCCTTCGACGTCAACGCCGCCTGCACCGGCTTCCTCCACGCTCTGGAGACCGCTCGGTGCCTTCTGGCGGCGGGCCATCTTCAGGCTCCCTGCGCCCTGGTGGTGGGCTCTGAGGCCCTCAGCCGCATTACCGACTTCACCGACCGCTCCACCTGCGTTCTCTTCGGCGACGGAGCGGCGGCGGCGGTGATCCGCCTGACGGACGACGCTCCCTACGCCTGCGTGCTGGGCGCACGGGGAGACACTCAGATTCTCCGCTCCGGCGGCGCCGGGGAGACAGACCGCTTTATCCACATGGACGGCCAGGCGGTGTTCCGCTTCGCCGTGGACACGGTGCCCAAGTGCATCGACGCGGTGCTCACCCAGGCGGGGATGACCCTGGACCAGGTGGACCATGTCATCTGTCACCAGGCCAACAGCCGCATCATCGACTACGTGGTACGCAAGCTGAAGGCCCCGCCGGAGAAGTTCTACAAAAATATGGACCGCTACGGCAACACCTCCGCCGCCAGCATTCCCATCGCCCTGGATGAGTTGCTGGAGAAGGGCCTGGCCCGGCAGGGCCAGATCGCCCTGTGCGTGGGTTTTGGCGCTGGCCTCACCTGGGGCGGCGCGCTGCTGAAACTATAAAAGAGGTAGGAACTATGCGTCTCAACGATATGCTGGGGATCCAGTTCCCCATTATCCAGGGCGGCATGGCCAACATCGCCACCGGCGAGTTTGCCGCCGCTGTATCCAACGCCGGAGCCCTGGGCCTCATCGGCGCCGGCGGCATGACCGCCGACATTCTCCGTCAGCAGATCCACGTCTGCCGGGAGCGCACCGACAAGCCCTTCGGCGTCAACATCATGCTCATGCACCCCCAGGCCCCCGAGATGGCCCGGATCGTGGCGGAGGAAAATATACCCGTTGTCACCACCGGTGCCGGCAACCCCAGCGAGTACGTGGCCATGTGGAAAGCGGCTGGCTGCAAGGTGTTCCCCGTGATCCCCGCCGTGGCCCTGGCCAAGCGGCTGGCGGACCGGGGCGTGGATGGCGTTATCGCCGAGGGCACCGAGTCCGGCGGCCATGTGGGCGAGATGACCACCATGGCCCTCATTCCCCAGGTGGTGGACGCCATGGCGGAGTACGGCCTGCCCGTTATCGCCGCCGGCGGCATCGCCGACGGCCGTCAGCTCACCGCCGCCTTCGCCCTGGGGGCCATCGGCGTCCAGGTGGGCACCTGCCTTCTGGGCAGCGTGGAGTGCCCCATTCACGATAACTACAAATCTGCCATCCTCAAGGCCAAAGACAGCGACACCATCGTCACCGGCCGCTTTGGCGGAACTCCGGTACGGGTATTGAAGAACAAGATGTCCCGGGAGTATGTCCGCCAGGAGAAGGCGGGGGCCACCAAGGAGGAGCTGGAGCACCTGACCCTGGGCGGCCTGCGCCGTGCGGTCTTTGACGGCGACACCGACACCGGCAGCGTCATGGCAGGCCAGGTGGCGGGCATGGTCCGAGAGATCCGGCCTCTGCGGGTCATCTTCGAGGAGATGATGGCCCAGTCCCAGGCCTGCCTGGAGGCGCTGGAAAAGGAGAGCAGACGATGAAGCTTGCCTTCCTCTACGCCGGGCAGGGTACCCAGCAGGTGGGCATGGGCCGGGACCTCTACGAGGCCTATCCCGCCTTCCGGAACATTCTGGACAGCGCCCCAGTGGACTTCGACCTCAAAAAGCTCTGCTTCGAGGGCCCCGAGGAGACGCTCAGCGACACTCGATACACCCAGCCTGCCATGGTGGCCTTTGCCGCCGGGGTCACCGCCCTCCTCTATGAGGCGGGCATCCGGCCTCAGGCCGCGGCAGGCCTCTCCCTGGGGGAGTACTCCGCCCTCCACGCCGCCGGGGTGTTCACCGCCCCCCAGGCTATCGCTCTGGCCGCCTTCCGGGGCGCCGCCATGGCCGACGCGGTACAGGGCCGCCCCTGCGGCATGGCAGCGGTGCTGGGCATGGACCGTGACACCCTGGCCGCCTGCTGCCGCTCTGTCGCCGACCTGGGCGTCTGCGAGATCGCCAACTACAACTGCCCCGGCCAGATCGTCATCGCCGGGGACGGCGGCGCGGTGGAGGCCGCATGCGCCAAGGCTACGGAGCAGGGGGCCCGCCGGTGCGTACCCCTGAAGGTCAGCGGCCCTTTCCACACCAGCCTCATGAGGCCCGCCGGGGATGCCCTCCGGACACGCTTTGCACAGGAGACCTTCGGGGAGATGGCCTTCCCGGTGGTGTTCAACTGTCTGGGTCGGGCCAAGACTGACGAGGAAACTATTCCCGCCCTGCTGGAGCGGCAGGTCCAGAGCAGCGTGTACTTTGAGGACACCATCCGGTGGCTGGAGGCCCAGGGCTTCGACACCGTCATTGAGATCGGGCCGGGCAAGGCCCTGAGCGCCTTCGTACGAAAGACCGCCAAGGGCATCCGGGTCCTCCCTGTGGAGGATACCGCCACCCTTACAGCGGCCATCGAGGCGCTGAAAGGAGAACATCATGAGTGATACCATCACCCGTGCCGCCATCGTTACCGGCGGCAGCCGGGGCATCGGCCGAGCCGTGTGTCTGGCCCTGGCGGACCAGGGCGTGAACGTGGTCGTCAACTACGCCGGCAGCGCCGCCGCGGCGGAGGAAACCGCTTCCCTCTGCCGGGAGAAGGGCGTGGAGGCCATTGCCGTGCAGGCGGATGTCTCCGACGCCGCCCAGGTGGAGGCCCTCTTTGCCGCCGCCACCGAGGCCTTTGGCCGGGTGGACATCCTGGTCAACAACGCCGGGATCACCCGGGACAACCTCATCGTCCGCATCAGTGAGGAGGACTTTGACGCGGTACTGAATACCAACCTGAAGGGTGCCTTCCTCTGCTGCAAGAAAGCCGCCCGGCTGATGATGCGCCAGCGCTGGGGCCGGATCGTGAACCTCTCCAGCGTGGTGGGTCTCCGAGGCAACCCCGGCCAGGCCAACTACAGCGCCAGCAAGGCGGGGGTCGTCGGCCTGACCAAGAGTCTGGCCAAAGAGCTCAGCAGCCGCCACGTCACCGTCAACGCCGTGGCCCCCGGCTTCATCGATACCGACATGACCAGGGTCCTCTCCGAGGACGTGAAAAATGCCATTCTTTCCCAGGTACCCCTGGGCACCTTTGGTCAGGCCGAGGATGTGGCCCGGGCCGTGGCCTTTTTCGCCGCCGAGACCTCCGGTTACATTACCGGCCAGGTGCTGTGCGTGGACGGCGGCATGGCAATGTAAGGAGAAGTGTGCTATGGAAAAAAGACGCGTTGTGATCACCGGCATGGGGGCCGTGACCCCCATCGGCCACACGGCAGAGGAGAGCTGGCAGGCCGTCCGCCAGGGGGCGTGCGGCATTGCCCCCATCACTGCCTACAATACCTCTGCCCAGAAGGTGAAGCTGGCTGCCGAGGTGAAAGACTTTGACCCCTCCGCTGACATTGACAAGCGGGAGCTGCGCCACCTGGACCGGTATGTCCAGCTGGCCCTGGTGTCCGCCCTGGAGGCCTACCGCCAGAGCGGCCTTGCGATGGAGAATGAGGACCCCTACCGCTGCGGCGTATTCTTCGCCAGCGGTATCGGTGGGTTCAACACCATCCAGCGGGAGTGCCTGAAGGGAGAGGAGAAGGGCTATGACCGAGTGTCCCCCTACTTCATCCCCATGGTCATCGCCAACATGGCCGCCGGCACTATCGCCATCCGCCTGGGACTCAAGGGCATGTGCACCTGCCCCGTCACCGCCTGCGCCTCCGGCGCCTACGCCGTGGGCGACGCCTTCCGCCATGTCCGGGACGGCTACGCCGACGTAGTCCTCTGCGGTGGCGCGGAGTCGGCGGTAAATCCCCTGGCCATCGGCGGCTTTACCAGCTTGCGGGCTCTCACCACCTGCGACGATCCTGCCCGTGCCTCCATTCCCTTTGACGCGGAGCGCTCCGGCTTCGTGCTGGGAGAGGGCGCCGGAGCCCTGGTGCTGGAATCCTACGACCACGCCGTGGCCCGTGGCGCAAAGATTCTGGGGGAGATCGTGGGCTACAGCGCCTCCTGCGACGCCTACCACATTACTGCCCCCGCCCCTGGCGGCGAGGGGGCCGCGTCGGCTATGACCGGCGCCCTGGCTGACGCCGGTATTCCGCCGAAAGCAATTGATTATATCAACGCCCACGGCACCTCCACCGCTATGAACGACGCCGGGGAGACAGCGGCGGTAAAGCTGGCCTTCGGCGACCACGCCTATAAGCTGGCCATGAGCTCCACCAAGTCCATGACCGGCCACCTGCTGGGGGCTGCCGGGGCGGTGGAGGCCGTGTTCTGCGCCAAGGCTCTGGCTGACGGCTACATCCCAGCCACCATCCACTACCAGGTCAGCGACCCCGCCTGTGACCTGGACGTGGTGCCCAACGTGGGCCGTCAGGCAGATATCCGCTACGCCATGAGCAATTCCCTGGGCTTTGGCGGCCATAACGCCAGCCTCATCTTCAAGAAATGGGAGGAATGAGCCGTGGAACTCAATTCCAATGAGATTATGGCGATCCTGCCCCACCGCTACCCCTTCCTGCTGGTGGATCGGATCACCGCAGGTGAACCCGGCAAGTGGGCCCAGGGCCGTAAGTGCGTCACTGTAGGGGAGCCCTTCTTCTGCGGTCACTTTCCAGAGTACCATGTGATGCCCGGGGTGCTGATCCTGGAGGCCCTGGCCCAGGTGGGCGCGGTAGCCATCCTCAGTGAGGAGGAAAACCGTGGGAAGATCGCTCTCTTCGGTGGAGTGAAGAACGCCCGCTTCAAACGTCAGGTCCGGCCCGGCGATGTGCTGGAGCTGCGCTGCGAGCTGACCCAGCGCCGGGGCCCCGTTGGCTTTGGCGTGGCGGAGGCCACCGTGGACGGTCAGGTGGCCTGCCGGGCGGAGCTGACCTTCGCCATCCAGTGAGTCCCTCGCTTGCGTGGCGGCGGGATCTGTGGTATGATGAGAAAAAATACGAGGGTCCGGCCTTTAGGCCCGACATCTCCTCACAGGACGCCCGCTCCGCCGGCGGTCAGGAGGCTTCTATGCTGGACGTGGAATTTTCCAACGTGTATACCAAATTCAAGCTGCACTTCTATCAGAAGGTGTTCAGCCGCATTCATGACCGGGAGGCCAGCTTAACTACGGTGGAGGCCTTCTGCATGGAGATCATCCAGGCTTTGAACAAACCCACCATCAACGAGTTTGCCAACTTCATCAACATCTCCCCGCCCAACGCCGCTTACAAGGTCAACAGTCTGGTTAAAAAGGGCTACCTGACCCGGGAGCAGTCCGACGACGACAAGCGGGAGTATCACCTGTGCGTCACGCAAAAATACAACGACTATTACAACATCAGCTACCAGTACCTCTCCACGGTGATGGACCGCATCGAAAAGCGCTTCTCCCAGGAGGACGTGGCCCGGCTGGAGGAGATCCTCCATGTAATCTCCAGCGAACTGATGCCGGAGATCCCTATTCCGGAAATTCCCGGACCTCCAGCTGCGGAGGAAAATGGCGGCTGATCAGAAATTGAAAACTAAACAATGCCAAAAGGCGCGGACGATCAGTGATCGTCCGCGCCTCTCTATTATGCGCTATTACATCTCTGTCTTCTTCTGAAGATCGAGAAACGCGGATGCCAGGAACATCCCGTTCTCCCATCGGAAGTCCGCCTCGGTGGTTACGAACACCAACAGAGCCTCCCTGTCCACCTGCCGCATAGCGTCCACCTTTCCTATGCGAAATAGAGGAAAGCCCGCAGGATAATCCTGCGGGCCTTCCTTTATCTCCGTCTGCTTCCGCCGCCCGGTAGTTTTTCAACGAACCACCAGCGAAACGCCGTTTGGAATAATCATTAGGCGTGCCTGCCTGCCCTTGCGGGCTCTGGCTATAGCGTAGGCCTCTTCCAGAGAAGCGGCGTAGGTCATCTTCATCTCCTCAATGGCCTGGCGCAGTTCCGGAGCAGTAACAAAAATCACCTGATGCTTCTCCAGAATACGGGCCAGGATCTGGTACTGCCATTGGTCCGGAATGGTTTTATCCATGGGGATCCGGCGAATTTCCTCCAGCAGAGCGGCAGGATTCTCACAGCCCTTCAGAGCCTGGTAGAAGCTCTCTCCACCGATGCCATCGGCGCAGGCGGCACAGATAATCAGCACCGCTCCCTCTGCCGCCGCGGCCTCCGCCGTGGTCAGCCCTTTTACGGCCTGATAGACGTTCTGGTCCAGCGGCGCACCGCCGTTGGAAGTAATGACGATATCACCTTTCCAGTTGGGCGTTACCCGGCAGTATTCCTCCAGGTAGGCACAGCCGGCGTGGTGGGCAGCGATGGGATCTCCGGCAAAGGCCGCTGTGACATGTTTGTCCTCGTTGATCACCACATTGACAATATACTGCAGCTTCGCCATAACGGCGGCAGCCTCCATGTCCCTGTTGATGGGATTGCCCTCCAGGCAGCCCATCTGGGCCTTGGGGCTGTCGATAAAAGCAGCGCAGTGGTTTCCCAGAACCGTCACTCTGCTGCAGACCCCAGGCAGGATGCTCTTGCGTCCACCGGAGAAACCGGCGAAAAAGTGGGGTTCGATAAACCCCTCAGCCACTACCAGATCCGCCTGGGCCACCAGCGTATTGACCACCAGCTTTGCCCCAGACGGCAGCACTCCCAGCTCCGTCAGAGGCGATGTATCGCAGTCGTGGACAACAATGTACTCCTTTTCCACGATTTCCCTGCCCAGCTTCTGCTCCAGCTCCGCAGCCGTAGTGCCCCGGTGACAGCCTGTGGCCACCAGGAGAGTAACCTCGATGGCAGGATTGCCCTCCCGGAGTTCTTTGAGCATGTGGGGAATAATGTGCCGGCTGGGCACCGGACGGGTGTGGTCGCTGATAATAATCACCGCCGTCCTCTTATCCTGAGCCAGCTGCCGCAAAGAGGGGCCTCCAATAGGATTGGCCATAGCATGGAGAACGGTCTGGTCCTCATTAGCACAGGCCTCCAGGCTTTGGATCTTTGACTCCAACACCAGGGCGGGGTCATCTGTTTCCAGGATCTGCGTACCAGTTCCATACGGAATGGTATATTTCATAGCATTTTTCCTCCTTCGTATGTACGACGTCGTATCTTCTCTCATCTTCGCTGGATGGTGCGGATCTGCTCCAGGTCGTAGGTGCGGACAAAGGGTGCGATCTCCGCTCCTGACTGCAGGTGGTGCACCAGGATCTCTCCGCAGGCCATGCTGTCGCTGCCAGCCCGGTGGTGATCCAGCTCCAGGTTCAGGTAGGCACACAGGGTGCTCAGCTTGTGGTCCGGCAGCCGGGGCAGCAGGCGGCGGCTCATCTGGCAGGTGCAGACATAGGGCACCCGGGACCGCCACTCAATGCAGTATGCCCGCAGGCACTTGGCCAGCACCGAGAGATCAAAGGGGGCATTGTGGGCCACCAGCACACCGCTGTCAAAAAGGGGCTCCAGCTCCCGCCACAGCTGGGGAAAGGTAGGCTTGTCTGTCACCATCTCCGGTGTGATGCCCGTCAAACGGACGTTAAAGCTGTCAAAGTACGTCTCAGGGTTTACCAGTGTATCGTAAGTTCCCACAATCTCCCCGTTCTCCACCACCGTAACACCGATGGCACTCATGCGGTCATTGGCATAGTTGGGAGTCTCCACGTCAAAAGCAATATAGCGGCCCTCCACGGCTGTCTTCTCTCCTCCTGGGATCACTGATTACGGTGTCTGTTTCCTCCTCGGAACGCTGCGTTTTCTATGATACGCCACAAAGCGACGCCAGGCAATGGCCTTCTCTATCTTACATAAAATTTTCATAAGCTACCCCCTTCCTTTGCCCTATTGACTTTTTCGGGGAATAGTCTATAATCTGATATACAATATTAGAATAGGCGGGTTTTGAGATGACATATAAAATTATTGGTGACAGCTGCACAGATCTGACGGCGGAGATGATGCAGGACCTCCATTTTGTCAAGGTGCCTCTGAGCATCCAGGTAGGTCCGGAGACCATTCTGGATGATGAGAACTTTCATCAGGGAGAGCTGCTGCAGAAGATGCGGGCTTGGCCCACCGCCCCCAAAACCGCCTGCCCCGCACCTGCCCAGTACCTCGAGCAAATTGCGGAGGATGCGGACAACTACATCGTCACACTCACCAGCCGCCTCTCCGGCTCCTACAACGCTGCCGTCCAGGCAGTGTCCATCTACCGGGAGGAGGGCGGCAAAGCCAACGTGCACATCTTCAATTCCCGCTCCGCCTCCTCAGGGCAGGTCCAAATCGCTCTGCTGATCCGCGAGCTGGCAGAAAAGGGGCTTCCCTTCGACCAGGTGGTGGAACAGGTGGAGGCGTACATCAGCCGGATGCAGACCGTGTTCGTGCTGGAGGATCTGGAGAACCTCCGGAAAAACGGCCGTCTCACCAGGGTCCAGTCCCTGGTAACCGGTGCGCTGCGGGTGAAGCTCCTCATGGGCGCCACCCGGGAGGGGGAAATCGAGAAGCTGGGCCAGGGACTGTCCCTGCGGCAGACCCTGGTGCGGATGGTCTCCCGCATGGCGGAGCAGGCAGATCACGCCGGACGGCGGTTGGTTATCGCCCACTGCAACTGCCGGGAACGGGCGGAGTATGTCCGGGAGCTGGCCCTGGAGCGGTGCCATTTCAGCGAGATCCTTATCGTGGCCACCGGCGGTATTTCCACCGTATACGCCAACGATGGCGGTATTATCGCCGCCTATTGATCGGCGATGTTTTGATAGCAATCTAAACGCAAAAAGGTGCCCTGCGGCTTTGTCGCAGGGCACCTTTTCTTCATTTGTGATACACCGATGGGCAGTTCCTCAGCCCAGATAACTATTGATAATTTCACTTGCTGTATCACCGGAGGACACACACAGGGCCACATAGCACCCAGAGCATTTCAACGCTGCATTTTCCAGCCGTGTAGCCTCATCGGGCATATAGTTGGTAAAGTCCGCCTTCCGGCTCTCCAGCCGCTGCTGCAAAACCTCCTGAGCAGCCTGGGCCTCTTCCTCGGTGGCGAAGCGGAACACGGCCACCTCCTCGGCGGTAGCACCGCTGCTGAGGTATACCTTCTGCTCCTGGGCACCCTCTACTCCATAGAGGGCAGACACCATGCTCTCATCCAGCTCTGTCAGTTCGTCTTCAAATTCCACCTGCTCCAGCAGTTCATCGGCCAATTGATTCACATCTACTGCCTGCGTCTTTCCTCCACAGGCACTTACCGCTAAAGCCAGCAACAGTACAGCCCCCAGCAGCACCGCTTTTCTCATGGTCACACAGTTCCTTTCTCCGGCCTTGGCGCCGGCTCCGCTGCCGTATGCTCCCGCAGGTAGGTCAGCCATACCTGGCAGGGCTCCTTCTTCAGGTGGATCCCGTCTGCTGCAGCGTCCTCCGGCAGACTGCCGTCATCGGCCGCTATTGCTTCCGCCACATTGAGATAATAGACCTCTTTCTCCTGAGCCATCGTCTGAAGAAGCTGATTGTAGGTGTCGATCCGCTCATTTTTGATATAGCTGTGCGTGGCGGACACCTCGTTGGTTACCGGCAGAATCGATTGCACATAGATCACCGCGTCGGGATTGATCTCCCGGATGGCGTCGATGATCTCTCCGTATTTCTCAATAAAAATGCTGTCATACACCCACCCGGTCTCATTGATGCCCAGCATGATGTATACCTTACTGAAAGAGGTGGCAGCCAGGGCATCCATAACCGTGGTCTTCTTTCCACCGACACTGATGACCTCTTTGGTAAATACCTCGCTCACCGTCAGTCCCTGGTGGGTAAAGAAAGTGGCATTGGACAGTCCCGTATTGATAAAAAGGCCCTCTGTCCGGGAGTCTCCGATGAATACCGCGTCGTCGAAATAGCTCAGATCCACCGCTTCAGAGGCGGGAACCATTACATTGCAGTCAATGGCAGATGTTTCTCCGGTCTGATCGGTATCATCAAGGTCTTCGGCTTTCTCCTCCGTCTGATCCGCCTGCTCCGCCAGTCCATCGTCCGGAGCCGGAATCTCCGGTTTCTCGCCCCGCGAGGGTTCCTCTTCTACAGAATTTTCTACTTCGGGTACTTCCGGTATTTCCACTATATTAGTATCCGTCTGCTCCACTTCTGAAGCTGCAGGACTCTCTTTCTTGGCATTTGTCAAAAAAACCGCGCCGCTGACTGCCAAAGCAAGGACGAGAAGCATCAAAATCTGACGGCATCTTCTTCCGTGCTTGTGCTTGCGATATGGCTTTGTCATATATCGGCGATCCATCTTATTCGTGCGCATGTCCATGCCCCCTGTCCGCTCTGCGCCGCTCTCGTGTGTGTGCTTTCATAAACTAAGATTCCTGAGAAAAAGAAAAAGTTTTCCTATCCAACAAATTTATGTCGAATTTTCTCTTTACCGGTCGAACGTCAGCGGAAAAAAGGAGGGAGAACAGCCGTTCTCCCTCCCCGGGCTCTCTCATGCCGGATTTTACAGGTCGATGCTGCCGGTGGTCTTCTCGTTGATCACGTAGTAGGCCTTCTTCTCCTCGGGCTTGACATACAGGTTCACGGACTTGATGCCGGCGGCACGGTGGCCCTCAGCCACATAGGCGGCCTTGGCACGCTCCATGAGCTCGCTGCCCTTCCACTCCATCGCGCTGTACTGAATGACGATTTCCTCCATCTTCTCAGCAGCAGGAGCCTCCGCCTTGACTGCCTTCTTGGCAGGTGCAGCCTTAGTGGCCTTCTTGGCGGGAGCAGCCTTGGTCTCGGCTACAGGAGCCTCTACCTTTACCTCAGGGGCGGCAACGGTCTTCTTGGTTTCTACAGTTTCCACAGCCTTAGTCTCCTGGACAGGGGCAGTGTCCTTCTTCGCATTCTTCTGAGCAACCATTATTTTTTATTCCTCCTGATAGTTCAGAGCTATTAAATTCGTTGAGGTTTTTCCTCAAAACCTAAAATATTGTATCCCTTTTCCCATAGAATTGCAAGTAGTTCCGCAAATTTGGTGGTTTTCCGGCATAAAATTTGATTGATTGAACAACAGCGGCTTTCGTGCTATTCTATAGTTAGGCAATAT
>OOIG01002205.1_pt1 | contig 13394 bp, 12 predicted proteins | sample 1692091 | NCBI WGS metagenome assembly OOIG01 (sample SAMN06348188, study PRJEB24527) | human gut metagenome | biome: human gut; feature: ankylosing spondylitis patient; material: feces | host: Homo sapiens | place: China | collected 2015-10
AAATAAAGTCTTCTTAACCATAACTATTCCTCCATTTTCTTACTTCCTGATATATTCTTATATCTGTTACGAAATATGCATCTTTGACCTATTCATATATATTCCTGATTACATATCCTGATTCTTCTTAGGCTTAAATCCTATACTTGTATTGATAATGAGCTTATCACATAATACAAACAATGATGGAAGTATGAAGATAACTACGAACATACTTATAATTGCACCACGCGCCATAAGTGTACAAAGCGAACCAATCATATCAACTGAAGCTATACATCCAACACCAAATGTTGCGGCAAAGAAACCAAGTGCACTAACAATAATTGATGGTATTGATGTTGAAAGAGCTATCTGAATTGCTTCCTTCTTAGCGTATCCCTGACTTCTTTCCTTCTTATATCTTGTTGTCATAAGAATAGCATAATCGACTGTTGCACCAAGCTGGATAGTACCGATAACTACTGATGCAATAAATGGTATCTGTGTATGCGTAAAATATGGAATACCCATATTAACAAAGATAGCAAACTCGATTGCTGAAACAAGTATAATTGGAAGCGATATTGATTTAAGTACGAACAGGATAATAACAAATATAGCTACTATCGATACCGCACTGACTGTCTTAAAGTCCTTATCTGTTATAGTGATAAGATCCTTGGTACAAGGAGCTTCGCCAACTACCATTGCCTTAGAATCGTAAGACTTTACAATATCATTCACCTTACTAATCTGATTGTTAATTTCATCTGATGCTATTTTGTAATCTGTAGCAATCATCATTATCTGATAATCTTCACCCTTAAGCTCTGATACTGTCTTAGCCGGTAAGAATTCCTGTGGAATACCAGACTTAAGTGCTGTGTCAAGTCCAAGTGCGAACTGTACACCATCTACATCACCTAACTTATCAAGCATTTCGTTAGCTGTATCTGTAGACATACCAGAGTCAGCAAGTATCATATAGATTGAATTCATATCAAAGTTTTCTTCCAGCTTCTTGTTAGCCTGTGAGCAGGCAAGGTCATCTGGAAGTGTATCAGATAAATCATAATATACTGATGTATGATTCTGTCCATATATAGCAGGTCCTAATAATACAACAAAGACAATTACAAATATCCATGAGTGGTTTACTATAAATGTAGCAAGCTTATCGAAGTTTGGCATAATCTCACGATGCATTGTCTTCTCTAATGCCCTGTCAAATGTAAGTATCAACGATGGAAGGATTGTTACACAACCGATAACACCGAATACAACACCCTTTGCCATAACGATACCAAGGTCAAGACCAAGTGTGAAGCTCATAAAGCAAAGTGCAATGAAACCTGCAACTGTTGTTATAGAAGAACCAACTACGGATGTAAGTGTATTACCAATGGCAACTGCCATCGCTTCCTTGTGGTCATCCGGATATATTTCCTTCATTTCCTTGTAGCTGTGCCATAAGAAGATCGAATAATCCAGTGTAACACCTAACTGAAGTACAGCCGCAAGAGCTTTAGTTATATATGAAACCTCACCTAATAAAATGTTAGAACCCAGGTTGTATACAATTGCCATTCCTATACTTATCATAAAAAATACTGGTACAAGAAATGAATCCATAAATATAGCAAGCACGATACATACAAGAACTACTGCTATAAGTACATAAAGTGGTGTCTCTTTCTCCGAAAGATTCTTAGTATCCGTAACTACTGCTGACATACCACTTATAAACGCCTGACCCTCTGTCTTCTCTCTTATCTGTGTGATAGCATTCATAGTATCATCACTTGAAGTTGTATTATCGAAGAATATTGCAAATAAAGTTGTATCTGTGCTGTCATTCTCGAAATACTTTCTGAATTTTGATGGAACAATCTCAGATGGAACATCTTCACCAACTATTCCTGTGTAAGAAATAACCTGTGCAACGTGGTCTACATTCTCTACCTTCTTAATAAGTCTGTCAGTAGACTTGGTATCCATATTCTGGACAACGACCATCGCGTATGCACCCTTATTGAAGTCATCCATAAGAATGTCCTGACCCTGCATAGTCTCTATCTCATTCGGAAGATAATACAGAATATCGTAATTAACTCTTGTATTAAAGTATCCGATTGCAGATGGAATAAGAAGCAGGAAACTCAGAATAAGAATTGGAATTCTGAGTTTAACAATTACTTTTCCAAACTTTTCCATAACTCGCCTCATTTCTACGTCTGCGACGTAATTTTACTTTGATTGGACTGATAACCTCTCAATAATTAATAACTCTCTTAATTAATTACATTTATTATCAATTCAATACATATGACCGTCATCTCTCAAATATGACTTATGGTCATTTTCTTTGCAAGTGTTATTCTAGCACAAAATGACCGATAGTCAATACTCAAAATGACTAAAAGTCATTTTTTTATAGATTTTTTATTTTCAATATGGTAGAATATTAATTGACAGAATAACTAATATTAAACTTGAATTTATTGACAAAATATTTGCATCTGATAAATGAAGTACATAATACGTCATTTATAACCGCATGAATAATGTTATTTATGCCTGCATTAGATTGGAGATTTTATGGGAAAACTTGAGAACAACAAACAACAGAAAAGGACTTCCCTCTTAGATACAGCTTTTAAGCTCTTTACAACGCAGGGTGTTTCCAAGACATCAATTGCCGAGATTTCTCAGAAAGCTGGAATTGCCAAGGGAACTTTTTATCTGTATTTCAAAGATAAATATGATATAAGAAACAAACTCATTTCTCACGAGGCAAGCAAGCTCTTTAAAAATGCAGTGAATGCATTAGAGCTTCATATAAAAGAACAGCAGATTAGTGACCCTTCGTTTACAATTACATTTACCGAGGAGATTATATTTATTGCTGACAACATAATTAATGTGCTTAACACCAACCAGACACTTCTTACATTTATATCAAAGAACCTGTCGTGGGGAATATTTAAAGAGGCTCTTACAACCAATGTCGCTGATGACGACATTAATTTTAAAGATATATACTATGAAATGCTTGAAGACTCTGGTCTTAACCTCAACGAGCCTGAGATTATGCTGTTTATGATTGTCGAGCTTATAAGCTCAACATGCTACAGCTCAATCCTTTACAAAGAACCAGCTGATATTGACAGGCTCAAGCCTTATCTTTATAAGACCATTAAGGCAATTATCAACGAACATACAATAGAAGATTAGAAGATAAGAAATCCCCTTCCTTACCAGAAATATCATCTGATAAAGAAGGGGATTTGTACCACTTCACCTATATATTTTTAAATTTACTCTTAAATTTATTTTAGCTAAGACTCTCTTTTTAATCACTCTTTTATATAAGTTTTTAACATTTGTGTAACATTTTTCTTTTAAAAACTAATTTCCAAGAAGCTTATTATATATATCCCTCTTAGATACACCCCTGTCTCTGGCTGCTGCCTTCATAGCCTCTTTTTTATCAAGTCCCTGCGCTATATACATATCAACGTGTTCCTGCTCAGACATAGTAAGCCACTGTGCCTGTGCTTCCTCTTTAAGCTCATTTCTGTCTTTTCCAGCAATTACAAGAACATACTCGCCCCTTGGCTGATTATTTTCATAATAATCACAAGCCTCTGCAAGCGTTGTAACCATACTATTCTCATAGCGTTTGGTAAGTTCCTTGCATATAGTAACTGCCCTGCTTCCTCCTAACACCTCAGAAAGCTCTTTAAGTGTCTTTAAAAGCCTATGTGGAGCTTCGTATATAATCATTGTTCTTGTTTCATCTTCAAGCTCTTTTAATATGTCTTTACGCTCATTCTTGTCCGCCGGAAGAAATGCTTCAAATGCAAAACGTCTTGTTGACTGTCCCGACATTGTAAGTGCCGTTATACACGCTGCCGCACCAGGAACTGATGATACCTTAATTCCTGATGCAAGTGCCTGCCTTACAAGCTCCTCTCCCGGGTCAGATATTCCAGGTGTTCCAGCATCAGTTATTACAGCGACTGACATTCCTTTAAGCATCTTCTCAACAAGCACCTTTGCCTTATCATACTTGTTATATTCATGATAGCTTGTCATCGGCGTATTAATCTCAAAATGATTAAGCAGCTTTATGCTGTTTCTCGTATCCTCCGCAGCAATAATATCAACTTCCTTTAATATCCTTAACACCCTGAACGTAATATCCTCAAGATTACCAATCGGAGTTGCACACAAATATAACTGCCCAACTCCGCTATTATTATGAGAGCCATTAAATTCTTCAAGTGCCTGCACACTATCATAATCAATATCTGTAATATTATCTTCCATACTGCTCCTCTCTTAAATTCATACTAATTGTACATTTTTAAAAGTTCTTCCGTGTAACTTCCATCGCTATTGTATACAATAAGTGGTTCTTCCACTATAAGCTGTGAACGTCCGCCCTTTACCGCCTCTATAAGCACCATATTAGCTGGCTTATCTATATGCGGATACACAAGCCTTATACGCTTTGGCTCAAGGTGGTTATTCTTCATAGAAGTAAATATATCTACAAGTCTTGATGGTCTGTGAACCATATACATATGTCCCTTAACCTTAAGGCACTTTGAAGCTTCCCTTACAACGTCCTCAAGACTGCATAGAAGCTCGTGTCTTGCGATTGCCTTGGCACTCTCAGGATTAACAATTCCGTGATTTTCATTCATATATGGTGGATTGCTTGTAACCACATTAAAAGAAGCCCCACCTAAAATATGTGAAGCTTCTTTAATATCACCTTTTACAATATTAACCTTGTCTGACAGACTATTAAGTTCAACATTTCTGACAGCAAGGTCATAACTGATATCCTGAATTTCCAAGCCTGTATACATACTGCCTGGATTTTTCGCCTGCATAAGAATTGGTATTACACCATTTCCAGTACCCATATCAAGCACCTTCTGGTTCTTTCCGGCCTTCGCAAATGTAGACAACAACACAGCATCCATTCCAAAACAGAACACATCTGTATTCTGGATTAGTCTGAGATTATCCCTGCATAAGTCATCAATTCTCTCATTGGCATTAATACCTGCATTAATCTTAACATCAGTCATCATTAATATGGGCTTTTCCTTCCTTTTTCTCAAGCTCTTCGAGTTCTTTTAACTCTTTATCATCTATATTCATTCTGTCGTTTCTTCTCTTAGGCTTAAATCTAAGCTCAGCAACAGGATACTCTCTTATCTCTTTCTCATCTCCATCAAGTGTGACAATTACCTTAACAAGCTGTCTTAACACATTAACGCTTGATACCTCACCCTTTAACTTCTCAGGTGTAGTAACATAATCTCCCACATTAGGAAGGTGGCTGTTAAGCTCCTCGTAAGTTTCCTGCTCATTCTTAAGACAGCACATAAGTCTTCCACACACACCCGATATCTTTGATGGATTAAGCGATAAATTCTGTTCCTTTGCCATCTTAATTGACACTGGTATGAACTCTGGCATATATGTTGCACAGCACAATGGTCTTCCACAAGAACCAATTCCGCCTAATATCTTAGTTTCATCTCTTACACCAATCTGACGAAGTTCAATTCTTGTCTTAAATACTGCTGCCAGATCCTTTACAAGCTCTCTGAAATCAATTCTTCCATCAGCTGTAAAGTAGAACAATACTTTATTATTGTCAAATGTATACTCAACCTTTATAAGCTTCATTTCAAGATTATGCTTCTTAATCTTCTCAAGACATATCTTATACGCTTCTTTTTCCTTTTCCCTGTTCTTAGCTTCCCTTTCATCATCATCAGGTGTCGATATTCTGATAATAGCCTTAAGCGGCTGTACAACTGCTGAATCCTCAACCTCTCTTTCACCAAGAACAACGTGGCCATACTCAATTCCTCTTGCTGTTTCAACAATAACGTGCTGACCAACCTCAACATTATACTGTCCCGGTGCAAAGAAATATATTTTGCCCACCTGCCTGAATCTAACACCAACAACTTTAGTCATCTATTTTTAATCTCCAATCCTGCCAAATATTAATTCCTAACATCCGCCAATTATTCACTAACTGCCTACATATCCTCTTTCATAGCCATAATAAGAAGTTCTATGCATAAGTCAAAATTAACATTGGCCTTAAGTCTTACCTTTACTTTATCTATAGAATTAAGTATATCCTGAATTCCTTCGTATGACATAACCTCAGCCTGCGATTTGATAAGCGAAATCTCATCACTAAATATTAGATAATTCGTATCATTGGTACTCTTAAACATAAGCACGTCCCTGAACCACATAGCCATAAGATCAAGATAATCGTCTATTGTAAGCTTGTAATTAGTCACATCTTTAACAACTGCCATTATGTCTGCCGCCGTCATATCCTTCACATTCTTGATAACGTGCATAACATCATTCTTTAAATGTGCGAATTCCGTACTTTCTATAATAGTCTTAGCACGTCCAATCTTACCCTGTGCAAAATCAGCCGCAAACTTACGTTCATATTCTGACACGTCATAGTTATCCTTAAGATAATCCATAACTACGCTTTCCTTTAATGGCTTTAAATCAAGAAGCACACATCTTGATATAATAGTCTGTAAGAAAATGTCTGCGTTAGTCGTAAGAAATATAACAATACCATACGCTGGTGGCTCTTCTATAGTCTTAAGAAGTGCATTCTGTGCCTGCACTGTAAGCTTCTCAGCCTCATCTATAATGTATATCTTATAACGGCTTGAGTATGGTTTAATAAGCATATCTGATATTATCTGATCTCTTACATCATCTACACCTATACTTGCAGGCTTCTCGTGTCGTACCCATATTATATCAGGCTGATTGCCTGACTCTGTCTGTATACAGGAATGACATTTATTACAAGGCTTATTACCGCCTTCTGCCTCACACTGTAATGCTTTTGCAAATATCTTGGCAATCATCTTCTTTCCAGCACCAAGCCCTCCATTGATAATGTAAGCGTGTGATACCTTATCTAATTTAATTGCGTTCTGTAAATGCTCTTTAATTGTATCGTATCCATAAATATCTGAAAATGTGCTCATTATATACTCCAATCTTATGCTGATATATCAAGCAATAAACCCCTGATATCATCAATTCTTCCTACAATCTCAAGATGATTTTTCTCTTCTTTAACAAGTTCTCCTGCCAGCTCATCAAGATTCTTATCCACAAGTTTAACAATACCATATACTCTGTGTCTGCCTCGTCTATCAAGAAAGTTCTCTCTTGAGAACTTATGGGAACGGTTAACAACCTCGTTAAGAAATCCCTTAACAAGCTCCCTGTACTTTCGCATATCCTTAATATCCATATGCTTTGCAATCTTCTCACCCTGCTCAGTAATCTGTTCCATCATACTGCCAAGCTTTTCCTGAAGATCCTTTTCTTCTATATTACTAATAAGAGTAAACTTAAAACTACTATCCGTACTCTCTGTATTCTTCACCTGCTGAACTGAAGATGATGTCTGTATATCATTAATCTTTATATCCATAACTTTACTCTCTTTCGTGTCCACCATCATGTAATTGTATCATATAAATATCATTAATACAATTCAAGCCAACTCACTCTTACTGCATTTATAAAAGCTGCTGTTTAATTGCCTCTTTGATGTCCCTTATACAATCCTCTATTGTTCCATCGTTGCTAAATCTCTGATTAATTCCGGCTTCCTTAATCTTTTCCTCCGAGAAATCTTTACTGTCTGCAAGAAAACGCCTGCACATTTCCTCATACTGTGGTACTTCCTGCTTCTGTTCCCTGTTGATAGCTCTCATAAGCCTTATTCCATCATCGACTTCTATATATATCGGTAATATTGCTTCTTTTCCAAAGTATGCGCAAAATTTATTGTAAGCCTCAATAGTACCTATGACAATATACTTATCACCGCTTCCAAGAGTCTAGATCATCCTGCTTGTACCAAAAAGAAGATAATCCCACAATCGCATCAACTGTAAAATATTTCCATTCACCATATACCGTGTTATATGTCCTCATTTCTATTACTTTATCAGCCGCTTCAAGCTCCAATGCCTTCTCATTATCTACATAATAATACTCTACACCTTCTTTTTCTCCAGCTCTCATAGGTCTTGTTGTATACATAATAACAGTCTTAAGATTTAGCTCCTTATCACCAACTAAAGCCTTAAATATATTATCTTTACCACTTGAACTTTTTCCCATTAAAAATGCTATCTCAGGCATAACAAAGCTCCTTCTTTTACACCTACAACCTCCAGACCTGCCTCACCGGCCGCCTCAAGTATTGCAATAATCTTTCGTGTAATAACCTCTCCCGGACACAATATCGGTATTCCCGGTGGATATACATACACTGACTCTCCACTTATCTTACCATATATCTTCTCATTATTCATCTGAATTTCATCACAACCTGATAAATCCCGCCTGTTAAATGCCTGTGCAATTGTCAAAGCCTGTTCATCCCTGAAATCAGCAACATTTATCTTATTACCATTATCCTGATTATTAATTGAACTATAATTTAATCTATTGTCTGCCTCACCATTATGTATGCTATTAAATCTATTATCTAAATCCTTGTCTACTTTTGAATTTAGTATATCTTCCCTATCATATTTACTGATACTCTCATCTATTTCTTCGTCTATCTCCTTTAATGCCGCAAGAAATCTATCATAATACTCCTGCGAGTCAAATATTGATGTCATCGCTATTACATATTTTATAGATGACATTTCAAGCTGGATTTTATATTTATAAAATAGAGTGTCATATAACCATTTTGCATCTTTATATCCTAATACAAGCTTTGATATGTCGTCTGTATTTATTAACCTGATGTGCTTTAATTCTGACAATCCATTTCTTAAAATAGTGAGCTTATCAACATATTCAGCAAATAATTTATCACCGTCATTCTTAACAATGCTTAAGCTTCTTGCTATGGAAGACATTAATATATACGATGGGCTTGTCGACTGGTATATATTCCAATACCTTCTTATGCGTTCTACATCAACTATTCCATAATTAATATGCATAATCGCTGTCTGTGTAAGTGATGGAAGGGTCTTATGCACACTGTTAATTACTACATCAGCCCCACTCTTAACTGCTGACTGAGGAAAGCTTTCTGAGAAATTAAAATGTGCACCATGAGCCTCATCAACAATCAATGGAATATTATATTGATGAAGATACTCTGCTATTGATTTAATATCAGATACATTTCCCTCATAAGTTGGTGATGTAAGTATCACGGCTTTAATATCATTTCTGTCATGGTCTGAGCTGTATTTATCCACAATGACCTTTATTTCTTTTAATGTTATCCCCTTATAATACCCATATTCCTCATCATATTCTGGATAAATATACACAGGATTCAGTTCATTGAGGATAACTGTATTATACACTGATATATGACAGTTTCTTGCCATTATAACAACATCATTTTTATGGGTAACTCCGCATATTGCCGACATATTACCTGCAGTACTTCCATTTACCAGATACCAGCTCTCATCAGCTCCATAAAGCTCCGCCGCCTCATCAAACGCATCTTTAATAATAGTTTCGGCATTGTGCATATTATCAAAACCATTAATCTCCGTTATATCTTTCTCATATGGATTTCCCATATCACCCATATATAACTCAATTAATTCTTTATTTCTCTTAGCCCCCGGCATATGCATAGGTACTATATTTTCATCTTTATATTTATCTAACTTAGACAATATATCATTATATTTAACATTCGGTTTAATGTCTGAATTTTTATTTGTAGTTCCTGCATTGCCATTCAATAATATATCATCATATTTAATATCCTTATTTGTAGTTCCTGTTTTATCCGATTTTCCTGTTTTATCTAAATTCATCTTTATACTCTTATCTTCATTCCAATTCATTGTTACACTCTCATCTTTTATTTACTGTTATTTATTATTGGGATACAAAAAAACCATAGATACTACATAACGTAATACCTATGGTATAAATAAGTGCCTAGAACCGGAATCGAACCAGTGACACGAGGATTTTCAGTCCTCTGCTCTACCGACTGAGCTATCTAGGCTTATTGTGACTTCACATCATAATATCCTGTAGTAAACAATCAAGTTATTCACCAAAAGACTTGATTAGTTTACCACATAAATATCTTATCCGTCAACAATTATTTTAACTGTTATTATTGTTCTCAGCCATATATTTCTCATATAAGTCCGGTCTGTACTTCTTAGTACGTTCTAACGACTTCTCGTGCCTCCACTTCTCTATATTGCCGTGGTGACCTGATAATAATACTTCTGGCACTTCCATACCTTTGTAATTGGCTGGTCTTGTGTACTGTGGATATTCTAATAAACCATCCGAGAAGCTCTCTGTCTGGGCTGATTCATCATTATTAAGTACTCCCGGAACTAATCTTGACACTGAGTCGATAACAACCATCGCCGGAAGCTCTCCACCTGTCAGGACATAATCTCCAATTGACACATAGTCTGTAACTATGCTTTCAAGTGCTCTCTCATCAATCCCCTCATAATGTCCACACAGAATTACAAGTTCTTCTTCTTTGGCAAATTCTTCTGCCATATGCTGGTTAAATGTATGCCCCTGTGGTGTCATATACACAACCCTAGGTCTGCCTGAACATTTTGCTGCTATGCTCTCATATGCATCGCACACAGGTCCCGGCTGCATAACCATTCCTGCTCCTCCGCCATATGGGTAATCATCTACCTTCATATGCTTATTATTGGAAAAATCCCTTATATCAACAGCTTCTATAGACAATACTCCTGAATCTATAGCCCTGCCTGTTATACTTGTATTCAACCCATCCAAAATCATCTGTGGAAATAGTGACATTACATAAAATTTCATTAGTTAGACGCTCCCGATATATTATTAAGGAAGAATGGGTAATAGTTATGATTAAGGTTATATCCACCTGTTGATACATCTGTATTAAGATATCCAGACTCATCCTTAAATGCATCTGCTATATCTATAAATGTCATTCCATACTCTGTCGCCCTGGCTGCAAGTGTGCTGTTAGCTTCATCAATAGCCGCCTGTGTTATCTTTACATTTGACTTTGCCTCAAAGCTCTGTGTTATAGGAAGAAGTGACACTACATATACCTTTACTGATGGAATTGCTTCCTTAAGTGATTCTACTATTGAACCTATTCTCTCAGCTACATTCTCTCCTGACCTTGTTCCATAGTTAAGGTCGTTAAGTCCAACAAGGACATATACCTTAGATGGATTAGCCGCCGCAACACTTGACACTGAATTAAGTGCCTTATCTGTTGTAAGGTTATTATCTGAGAATATGCGTGATGTGTCAAGATAACCATATTCACCTATACCTGATACAATCATATCACCAAAGAATACTGCATCATCATAATTAGAACGTGATGTGTATTCCTGTATCTCTGCCTTAGTTGTAATCCTGGCAACTCCGCCTGATACCTGAGCTGCTGATGTTGTACTGCTTGTTGTGCTTTCTGTTACAGCTGATGTTGTACTCTCTGTATCAGCTGCACTTGTTGTTTCATTGTTAGACATCTCTATAGATGACTGTGTAATAATTATATCATTGTTATTATTATTGTTATTGGCAAGTGTTGTCGCCTTATCTTCCACTGGCTTTCCAATACTGCATAATTTAAGAACAATTGCAACAACTGCAATAACTACTACAGCCAAAATAACACCTATTACCGGCTTCTTATACTTGTTCCATAATCTCATCTTACGGTTAAGAACTATTTTATTCTTTTCCTCGTTATTATCTACTGCCATTATACATTACTCCTCATTCTTACTTCTGTGTATTATATTTTAACAGCATTATCTACCATCTAAGACGTCTTAACACTGTAGCTGAAGTCTTTCTTAAGCCTATATTAAGAATTCCGTCTTTAAGTCTGTAACCTTGTCTGTCTGTTGAATATCCGCCCTCAAATGTTACCATTATCTGCTCGACATCATCATCCATAGCAAGTCCAGTCTCCCAGGCAGGTATATTAACTCTTATCTCATCTTCCCCATTATTAACAACAACTATCACTGCATCATCTGATGTAAATCTTCCATATGCAATAACATTATGTGCTGAATAAAGCTGCTTATACGAGCCGGTTCTTAATACCTCATTCTCCTTGTGCATCTTTATTGCTGCCTTATGAAAGTCTATAAGCTCCTTATCTTCATGTCCCCATGGATAAGTTCTTCTGTTATCAGGGTCTGTGAAACCACACACTCCCGCTTCATCTCCATAATATACAGTTGGTGCACCCGGCCACGTCATCTGAATAATGACAGCCTCCATAAATACAAACTTATTCACATTCTGATTAGCCACTTCTGATCCAAGCTTATCAACCCTGCCAACAATATGGTTAGTTCTTGTAAGAAATCTTGAATGGTCGTGGTTAGAAAGCTCATTCATAGATATAGAATAACTTTGTCCACCCATTCTTGCCATATTATGGTGCATAGCGCCAAAAAAATAATCAGGATTACCTAATGAATCAGGGCGCATTTCATCACTATGCTTCTCCATTCCTGTAAGAAACCACGTTACAGGCTCCATAAAGGCATCATAATTCATAATCGTATCCCATTCATCACCCTGAAGCCAGTCATATGAATCACCATAATTCTCTGCAAGTATTATTGCCTCCGGATTAGCTTCCTTAACAGCCTGTCTGAACTTTTTCCAGAATGTATGGTTATATTCCTTGCTGTACCCAAGGTCAGCTGCAACATCAAGCCTCCAGCCATCTACATTGTACGGTGGAGATACCCATTTCTTTCCAATATCTATAATATACTTTTCAAGTGTATCTGAGTCTTCATAATTCAGCTTAGGAAGTGTATCGTGTCCCCACCAGCCGTCATATGAACCATTATCCGGCCACTGATTACCATAGAATTTAAAGAAGCTGTGGTATGGACTTTCATACTTCTCATATGCACCGCAGGCATAATCGTCATCACTAGAACTGTAAATGTGTTCCCTGTCCATCCATTTGTTAAATGAACCACAATGGTTAAACACTCCGTCTATTATGACTTTCATTCCTCTGCTGTGTATCTGTTCTACCGCCTTGGCAAAGAACTCATTACTCGCTTTAAGATTTTCCTTACTTGTAACCCTGTTAATATATCGTGTTGCATTAGTATTGTTCTGGTCACCTTCTTTTAAAAGTTCCCCATCATCTTTTACTATAACACCAAAATGTGGGTCTATATAATCATAGTCCTGTATATCGTACTTATGATTAGATGGCGAAACAAACAACGGATTAAAATAAATGACCTCGACACCAAGCTCGCTAAGATAATCAAGCTTATCAAGCACGC
>OOIG01002206.1_pt1 | contig 13393 bp, 5 predicted proteins | sample 1692091 | NCBI WGS metagenome assembly OOIG01 (sample SAMN06348188, study PRJEB24527) | human gut metagenome | biome: human gut; feature: ankylosing spondylitis patient; material: feces | host: Homo sapiens | place: China | collected 2015-10
TGTGCGCCCCAAGCGCCCATTCCCCGCGAAAAGACACGCAAAAAACAGTAGACTTTTTCCTGCGCCTGCTGTATGATAAAGGCGAAAAAATAGCATACCGAAGATGTGTAGCTGCGTCTTGCCGGGGTGTTCGGCAGGGGGCGGCGAAAAAGGAATGGACCTACTCGAAAGAACTGTGCGCGAGAGGGCCGCTCCGAAGCGCGAAAGCGCCGGGCCGAAAGGCAGCCATTGCGGGAAACCGTGAGAAGGTAGGAGCAGCACGCGGGCGGAAAGCCGCCCAGATCGCAAGTCAGGAGAATTGCTGTCTTCGGTTGGAACTGCGAACACCGGATCCGTCTGCGGGTCGGGTGTTTTTGTTTTGCACTGGGAGGCTCTATGAGAAAGCTTTGGACGATACGCTGGTTCCGTGTTCTGCTCGGCGTGGTGCTGACGGCGGCGCTGCTTGCGCCGGTCGTGCTCCCTGCGCTGCAGATGCAGCGGCAGGAGCCGGAAAACCCGATCCGAAAGGAGAATATCCAGCCGGTGCGCCGACTGAGCTTTGGCGACGGAGACGGCGGCACGCTTGCCGCCGCGCCGCTTACGCAGGAAACCGGAACAGGCGGCAGCCAGTCCGGGCAGGAGCAGAATCCTGAACAGCCGCCGGAGGAGCAGACCGGCGAGAACGTGCCCGAGCAGCTGCCTGAGCAGCCCCGATCCGACCCGGAGCCGCAGCCCGGCCAGGAATCCGGCGAGCAGCCCGGTGAGAGGACCGACGGCCAGCCGGACGACGCCGGAGACGAGACGCAGCCCGACGCACTCGACCTTGGCCTCGTACTCACCTGGTACCGCTACGGCGGGGAGCGCTATCGCTCACTCTGCCCGTCGGATACGACCGTGCGGCAGGACGTGCGCACTGCGCAGCTGCCCGATGGAAAGCTGCGCTATGAGCTGGAGCTGCGCGGCCTCGACGCGGTCGATTCCCAAATCACCAACGTAGAGATTTCGGAAAACAACGGCGCATTTACACCGGCGGACGAACGCGGCAGCATTGCCATGCAGGTCGGCCCGCAGGGCGAGGACAGCTACTATACGCTCCGCGTGCAGGCAGTCTGCACGCACGTGCTGGAGGACGGAGCACGGCAGGAGCAGGAGACGGAATTCTGCTTCGTGCTGGTCTATTCCGACGAGCTTGATTTGGAAGCGCAGCTGCTATGGACGCTTGCAGGCGGCGGTACGGCCAGCCTGCGCTGCCAGCCCGGAAGCCGGGCCGCGTGCACGGTCAGAAACGACGAGCTGGAAGAAAATCTTCTGCGCTACAGCTTCCGTCTGGGCGGGCAGAGCGCCGAGGATGCAAAGCTCCTTTCCATTGCATACAGCGCCGCAAACGGACAGAGCGGGGTGCTGGACGCAAATGGCGGCGCGCTCACGCTGCAAAGCGGCGCGGACGGGAAAAACGCCTATACCATTTCCATGCTTACCGAGGTAACGAGAGGCGGCCGGACCCGGCAGCTGACGTTCACCTTCCTTCTGGAGTGGCGGGAGGAGCAGGACCTCCGCCTGAACCTCGTCTGGATGAAAAACAGCACCGAGGCGCAGAGTATCGTCTGCGAGCCCGGCGACCGTGCCTCCGCCGAGATCCGCCGCACCGAGCTGAAGCTCGGCGAATTCAGCTACCAGCTCCAGCCGGATGGCCGGGATGCGGCGCAGATGACCATCACCTCCGCCAGCCTTGCCGCAGAGGGCGGCACGGCGCAGACGCTTGCCGTCCCGGACGGCAGCACCGTCCTGCGCATCCCGGACGGCGCCGCGTCGATCAAATATACCATGACCGTGCAGGCCCGCTATCAGAAAAGCGACGGAAGTCTCAAAAACCTGACGTTTACCTATGTCCTCCGCTATTCCGGCGACGTGAGCCTTGAACTGCGCTATACGCTGTTGGACGGAATGCAGACCGCGATCCGCTGCGCGAATGGAAAGAGCAAGACCGCGCAGACGGTCTACAGTGACGAGGTAACGGACGGCGTTCTTGCCTATACGCTGGCGCTGACCGGCGGCGACGCGGCCAGCGGCGTCGAGATCAGCGACGTTTCCTGTTATCAGTCCGGCAGCGGCAAGACAAAGGCGCTCGGCTCCGCCGAATCCGGCCAGATCGAGCTTCTGGTCAACGCGGACGGCAGCGAGGGCGAAAATACCTTCACCGTAACGGCCAAATCCGCAGCCGGAGAACAGTACACCTTCAGAATCAATGTTCCCTACAAGCTGCGCGGCGACGGGAAGGTTATCATCGAGACGAATCTGACCGACGGCCAGAAGGTCATGAACGGAACGAACATCACCCTGACCGTGACCGCATGGAGCGAAAAGGAGGACGGCACTCTGATCGCGCAGATGACTGCCTCGGACGTCGTCGTGACGCTGGACGGCGAGGTGCAGCGCAGCTACGGCTCGTCGGGCGGCAGACTGCAATATACGCTTGTGCCGGAGAACCCGGCGGAGGGCGACGAAAACGAGCATACGCTGGTCATCACCTGCGAGGACACCTACGGCAACAAGGACGTGCTCACGCTGACGCTTCTGGGCGAACGCTCCCGCAAGGGCGAACCCATTGGCCACGCGACGATCTACATCGACATGACGGTGCTGGGCCTCGGCGTGACTGCGCCGCTCAGCTACGAGGTGCTTTCCGGCGAACCCGCGTCCTACAGCGTGGCAAAGGCCGTCTGGGGCTATGATGCGGGCGACCCGTTTGGAACAGCCGCAAACACCTTCGGCTGGCCAAGCTCCGAGACCGCTTTTACCGGCAGCTACGACGATAACTTTTATATTGCCCGACTTGGCGACGGGACCAATATGGCCGCCCGCTCCAATGCGCTGCGCGGCAGCTGGTCCAGCTACGGCTCGGACCGTGAATCCGTCCTTGCCGCCATTGACGGCGTCTTCGGCGAAAACTCAGCCTATGCCGCGCTCTGGCGCAGCATCTATCTGGCGGGCATCAGTCTGAACGGCTGTCATAACACCTCCGTCGGAGAGTTTGACTTCACAAACGGCTCCGGCTGGCTGTATTCAATCGGCGGCGGAACCTATTATCCGACTACGAGTCTTGCTGATTACGAATTGCAGGACGGCGACGTGCTGGTGCTGCGCTATACGCTGGCCTATCAGCGCGACGTCAGCAGCGCCGATCAGGAAAACGCGTTCTGCGTGTCCATGCTCAACGGTTCGATGAACATCTCGCACAAGTGGCAGACCGTCACCGGTGCGGACGGCGCAGAGCAGACCGTCTGCACCAGCTGCGGCAAGCTCCGCGCGTGCGAGCACCCGCAGACGGAATACCGCGAGACAGAGGACGGAACGATGTGCTACGAATTCTGCCTCAAGTGCCAGAAGTCCGTCACAGAGCCGGAGGCGCACGACTGGCAGATCGAGCAGATCGAGCAGAATGACGAGCAGCACCGCAAGATCTGCTCCCGCTGCAAAAAAGAGGTCGAAGAAGGTCATCGCTTTGAATTTATAGAGGACACCGCCACCTGTGAGCAGGCGGGCGAGAAGCTCTCCCGGTGCCTGGACTGCGGCTATGAAAAGCACGAGCCGTCTGAGAAGCTCAACCATACGCCCGTGATCCAGCACAACGAACAGGAGCACTGGGAGGAATGCGAGATCTGTCACGCGGAGATCGAGGGCACGCGCGGCGAGCACCGCTACGAATGGGACGACGGCCTGCGGGATTGGGTCTGCACCTGCGGCTATACCCACACGGAGCTTTGCAATGGAACGCTGGAGGCGATTGAAGCCCTGTGCACGTGCAGCCATGAGACGACCCGGTGCAGCCTGTGCGGCAAAACGTTTGAGCGCGACGCGCCCGGCGCGTTTGAGTACCCGCACAGCTATGAGATCATCCTGGCCGAATGCACATGCAGCCTTGAGGTAAAGCGCTGCGTGTACTGCGGCGACAAAACAGAGCAGCCGGGCACATACGAGAACTATCCGCACAGCTATGAAAACGGCTTCTGCCGCTTCTGCGGTATGCCGGAGCCAGTCGCTCCCGGCCCAGACCCGGACCCGGATCCAAATCCCGAACCCGGCCCGGAGCCCGATCCGGGCACAGAGGACGGCACAGAGGAATAAACAGGAGGAACACAGATGCAGGAAAAAATCAAGGAAATTTTAGACCAGATCGAAACCGTGATCGTTGGCAAGAACGAGGTCATGGAGCGTATCCTGATGGCGATTCTGGCGGGCGGCCATGTCCTGATGGAGGACGTGCCGGGTGTCGGAAAAACGACGACGGCCATGACGTTCGCGCGTGTGCTGGGACTGGAAACGCGCCGCGTGCAGTTCACCTCCGATACCATGCCGTCGGACATCATCGGCTTTTCTGTCTACGATAAGGACACCGGAAAGCTGGTCTATAAGCCCGGCGCAGTCATGACGAACCTGCTGCTGGCCGACGAGATCAACCGTACCTCCAGCAAAACGCAGTCCGCACTTCTGGAGGCAATGGAGGAGGGCCATGTCAGCATCGACGGCAAAACGCATCCGCTGCCCGACCCGTTTATCGTCCTTGCAACGCAGAACCCCGCCGGCTCCGCCGGTACGCAGATGCTGCCGAACTCGCAGCTTGACCGTTTTCTGGTCAAGCTGACCATGGGCTACCCGGACTTCAAAAGCCAGGTCAGCATTCTCGAAGAGCGGCACACGGAAAACCCGCTTGACCGCGTCCACCCCGTCGTCGGCGCGGAGGAACTGAACGCGCTCAAGCAGCGTGCGGCAGCTGTGGAAATGAAGACAAGCGTTTATGAATACGTCACGCGTCTGGCGGAGGCGACGCGCGTGCACCCGCTGGTGCAGCTGGGCCTCAGCCCGCGCGGCGCGCTGGCCGTTTGCCGGATGGCAAAGGCGTATGCCTATGTGCAGGGCCGGGATTACGCGATGCCCGAGGACGTCGCGGCGATCTTCCCGGACGTCTGCTGCCACCGCCTGATGCTGAGCACAAAGGCCCGCATGATGGAGCGCAGCGCGGAGCAGATCGTGGATGAAATCCTGAAAAACGTGGAAATGCCGGTGATCCGGAAGAGCCGGGAGGGCGTATGACCGTACTTCGGATCGGATATGCGCTGCTCCTGCTGACGGTTCTGGGGCTGGACGCGTTCTGCGGCAGCATCCTGAGCGCAGCGGCGACAGCCCTTCTCGTGCTGACGCCGCTGGTCTGCGCTTTGCTGCATCTGCGTGCGGCGAAAAAGCTGCGCGTGCGGCTGGACGCGCCGGTTAATCTGGAAAAGGGCGAAGAGGGTACGCTGCGCATCCGCGTGGAAAATGCAAGTGCACTGCCTGTATGCCTGCTCGGTGTGCGGCTGCGGCTGACAAATCTGCTGACCGGCCAAACCGCCGTACAGCACTACCGGCTGACGGCCCGGCCCAAAAGAACCGGCGTGTCGGAATACCGCATTTCCAGCGCACACTGCGGCAGAATTCAGCTGACGGCAGAGCGCTGCCGCCTGTATGACCCGTTCGGGCTCATCGGCATCCGGCTGGGTAAGCCTGCGGTCGCGGCCATGACCGTGCAGCCGAAGGGCTTCGTGCAGAGCGTCTATGTTTCACCGGACGCGAATTGTCCGGACGACAGCGAGAATTATGCACCCGACCGGACGGGATACGATCTGGCCGAGGTCTACGCCCTGCGCGAATACGCGCCCGGCGACAGCCTGCGGCAGATGCACTGGAAGCTGTCCAGCAAACTCGACAAGCTGGTCGTCCGGGAGCCGTCGCTTCCCGTGCGCCGCTCCGTGCTGGTCTTCTGGGAGCGGACGCAGACCGCCTCGCCGGAGCAGTCCGACGCGCAGGCCGACGTTGTCGTCACAGCCTGCCGGTCGCTGCTGGAATCCGGCGTGCAGTTCACCGTCTGCTGGAACGATGCGCAGGAGCAGCAGTGCGTGAGCCAACCTGTGCGCAGTGTCGATGAATTGACGGGCCTTCTGCCGCGTCTGCTCTCCGCAGGCATGGCACAGGGCGAAAGCGGCGCGGCGCTGTTCTGCCGGAGCAGCGGCGAGGCCGTCCTGTCGCACATTCTGTACATTACGGGCCGTGTCCCGGAGGATGCGGCTGAGCTCGGGCGCTTCGGCCGCCTGACCATATTAAGCTGCGGGGCAGACGCGCCGGAGGCGATCGCCTTCGACGCAGAGCACTATGCCGAGCAGCTTTCCGAACTCGAAATTTAAGGGGGAACGGGCATGAAAAAACAGGATACTGCCGCGTTTTCCCTCATCCGCTGCGATACGGAGAAAAAAATGCCCGCACTGGCGGTGCGTGCAATCCGTGCTGCGCTCTTTTTCGCCGGACTTCTGGCTGCGGCACAGGGAGCCGCCGGGATCTGGATAAACTACGGCTGGCTCTGGGCCGCCGCAGGCGCTGCGGCGCTGGTCTGGCAGAGCGTGGCGCTTGGACTTCCGCGCCGCTGGCTCCGCGCTGTGCTTCCGCTGCTCTGCCTGATCTGCGCAGCGGCCTTTTCCGGGCGCTTCCTCGCGGGAGCCATTACGGTCAGCAGCGCCGCGTGCGAGACGCTGACGAAGGCCACGGGACATATCCTCCTGCCGCTGGCCGGAGTGGGAGCGGACGCGGCACTTTTTGTGGCTATTTCGGCGGCACTGCTCGGCACGCTCTGTGCCTATGCTGTCCGCTGGTCGCCGACCGTCTGCGGCCTGCTGCTGACGGTGCTGTCTGCGGCGCTTCTGGCGCTGCTCAGGCCGGATTCAGCGCAGGTCTGGATGGCGGTGTGCCCGCTCTGCGCGGCTCTGCTGCTGGCAGGCGGCGCGGCGGATCACAGGGAATCCGTTCCACTGCTTTTGGGCTATGGTACATTGGTGGCGCTGGCGGGCGTGCTTGCCGCAGTGCTTCTGGCCGTACCGGGCCTGCGAAGCGGCACATTGTTTTCCGAGTGGGGAACGGCTTCCCGCACCGCATTGCACCGGCTCCGGTACGAATCCGGGCAGGCTGTGCTGCCGGAAGGGGAGTTTTCCAACTATTCCGCCGCACCGGAGCAGACATCATGCCTGACCGTCACGATGGAGCAGCCGACGGCGCTCTATCTGCGCGGCTTTACCGGCGATACCTTCACCGGCACGGCATGGCAGGCGCTTGATGCGCAGACGCTTGCCGAACAGACCGATCTTCTGTACTGGCTGCATAAGGAGGGCTTCTACCCGCAGACGCAGCTTGCCGCCGCGTCGCGCGGCCTGCACCGGCAGGAGCAGACGCAGACAGTCCTGATTGAAAATACCAACGCTTGCAGCGCCTATGTATACGCGCCCTACGCGCTCTCCGCGCTCCCGCAGGAAAGCGCACTGCGCACAGACAGTCTGGAAAGCACGCAAATCCCGGCAAGCGGCCTGCGCGGAGTACGGCAGTACCGACTTACGATACCCCTTGCGCCGGAGCAGACAACAGCAGAGTTTCTGAACGCACTGGGGGAACAGCCGGAGACGGCGGACGCCTACCTCAGCGCGGAGGGCAGCTACCGCGCATTCGTGCAGGAGCAGGACGTGAAGCTTCCTGAGCAGGCGCGCGCGCAGCTTGCTCCGATTCTGGATGAGCTCTGCCGGGAATACGGTTCCGCAGGTTCTCTGACGCCGGAGCAGGCGCAGCTCTGCACGGCGCGCTTTCTCGAACAGCTGGACGCGCTCCGCGAAGCCGGAACGGTGCTGCCGCTGGATGAGCTTGTAAAGGATACAACCTACCAGACCGCGACCCTGACCGTGCTGGCGCTTCGTTATTACGGCATCCCCGCGCGCTATGCCGAGGGCTTCGTCCTCACGCAGGAGACTGCCGCGCGTGCGCAGGCCGGTTCTGCGATCACCCTGACCGCGGCAGACGCACAGGGCTGGGCCGAGGTCTATCAGGACGGCACCGGCTGGATGCCGCTGGCTCTCACACCGGGCTACGGAGAGTTGACGGATATTCTTTCCCCGCATCAGTCCGAATCCGCCAGTCAGACCGGCGACGCACACACGGACGACGGTTCCATCGCGCAGGCGGAAACGATTGAGGACGAAGCGGACGAAACAGAGGATACGCCGCAGGAGCAGCCGGATGACGGCGCGCAGAGCGCCCCCGCAGTCAAAGCGCGGCTCTGGCCCTGGATCGTGCTGGCAGTTGGACTTCTGCTTTTCCTGCTGGCAGCCGCCGCGCTGCGCTATGCGCTCATCCGCCGCAGATGGCGCTACCGGTTTGAGCGCACTGCACCCGCACAATCTGTTGCATGGGTGACGGGGGCGCTTGCGGCGCTCTGGCCCGCGATGGGGCTTGGCTACGACGGCGGCTCGGTCTTTGCGTTCGGCGAATCGCTCCGGGAGTTGGATGCGGAATACGCCGGAGCGGTTCGTTACCTTGCTGCGCTGAACGGCGAGGCCCGTTTCAGCAGTCACACTATGACGCGCGAACAGGCGAAGCGCGCCCTCCGGGTTTGGAAACAGACGGTAGACCGCCTGCAAAAGAATGTACCGCTGCCGCGCCGCGCGTGGCTGAAATGGATTCGCTGCCTGTACTGATAGGGGAGGACAGATATGAAACAAAAAAAGGTTCGGTTGCTCGGGCTGCTGCTTGCGGCCGTCATGCTGCTGGGCTGCCTGCCGGTGCAGGCACTGGCAGCGGAGGGCGGCTGGTTTTACCTCGCTGCCGACTGGAACGGAACGCTGCTGATCGCGCCGGAGCGCATCAGCTACACGGCAGATCAGACGCTTTACGAAGCGCTGAACGCCAGCGGCCACAGCTTTGGGCCGGACGAGAACAGCGTGACGCAGATCGACGGCAAAACAGGAAATTTTATCCGCAGTGATGAAACCGGGAGCCACGACCTGACGCGAAACGCCGCGCAAGCCGGGATCCGGTATCTCTGCTTCACAGACAGGCTGACGGCGCAGCCGTCGGATGCCATGCAGAGCCTGATCGCTGCTATGGCCGATTACCGGCTGGAGGAGCCGGATGTGCAGCTGGCTGCGCAGGCGGCGTATAACGCCGCCTGCGCCGGATACGTCACGGCGGACGATAATGCGGCGCTCAGCCTGTACACGGCGCTTCATAACGCGGTCGAGCAGTACAAGCAGACGCTGGACGGCCCAAAATATAACGTTACCTTCTCGGACCGGAACAGCGTCTGGCAGTCCGGCGATACGCTGTATGCCGAGAACCAGTATGGCCGCGTCTATCAGGACGAGAACGGCAGCGGAATGCTCTCGCTGCCCGCCGGAAGCTATACCTTTACCATGCAGGCGCAGTCCGGCGGCGTGACGGGCAGCGTCACAGTGCCGGAGCAGACCTCCGTGACTGCCGTGCTTGACAGGACCGACTGGCTCAAAGCGGACGGCTTCATGCTTTCATCCGCGTCCAAAACGGAGTTTGACGGCAGCAAGCTTCCCGTGGAGAAGAAGACGGCGCGTGAATTGACCGCCGTTCTGGACGACAGCTTTACCGGAACGCTCTACGCGTTCTGGCCGTATGACACGAGTGTGTTTCCGGATGCAAGCAAGCTGAAGCTGACCGCAATCTATACCCCGGCGGGCGGCACGGAGCCGCAGCAGGCCGAACAGGCGCTGAAATCCAGAACCAGCGGCGTGGACGGCGTGCTTGCCGTCGGTATGCAGGGCAATACCGTCATGTACCGCGCCGACACGCAGGACGCGCAGGGCATGACGCAGTATCAGGACTATACGCTCACCATCCGCCGTGCCCCGACGCTGAAGCAGCTGCGCGTGACGGAGGAATCCGGAGCGCCCGCCGCGCTGGAGTCGTTTGACGAGAGCACGCGGACATATACCTGGCAGGTGCTCAGCGAACAGGTCACGCTGGCCCTGACACCCACGGCAGAGGGCTATACGCTCTTTGCCGACGGCGAAGACGTCACGCAGACGGGCGGCTGCACGCTTTCCATCGATGAAACGGAGAAAAGCGTATCCATCGAGGTGCGGGCCGGAGGCGAAGCGACACAGTATACGTTGGTTCTGAAAAAAACAAACAGCTGTACCGTTCGCATTCCGGTCGAATCCGCAGATGTTGACCTGACGGTCTGCGATGCAAGCGGACAGATCTTCAAGGGCGTCTATGTCGCGGCTGCAAATCAGTACCGGTTCACGCTGGTTCCCGGTATGCAGTATACCTATACGGCGACAAAGGATACGTATTATCATGCAACGGGCAGCTTTACGGCCAAGGACGGCCCGCTGTCAAAGGTCACTGTGCAGACCGGCGACTGGCTGACAGAGCTGGCTCTGAGCAAGGACAACCTGACGTCCAGCAAGGGCAATATTCCGCTCGACCAGACCTTTGACCCGGCCAGCCATGCCTATACGGCGGCTGTGGCCGATACGCCCGCTGCAGTCTATCTCTGCATCAACGGCGATATCCAGACGGGCAGCACTGCCTTCCTCGCGCAGTACCGCACCATCACCAACACCGCGCAGGACGACCAGCTGCTTGAGACGCAGATCACCTCCGCCCAGCTCGGAACGCCTGTGTTCCTGCGGAACCTGCTTCTGAACCAGAACGGACGCGGCAATACGCTCACGATCCGCTGCCAGCGCACCGCCGGGAGCGTCACCTACTATCAGGAGTATATCGTCACGCTCCGGCGCACGCTCTCGCTGCGCGATCTTTCACTTGCCTGCGCCGGGCAGGCGCAGACGCTCACGTACGGCGGCGGCACGGGCTATTCTGCTGCGGTGTGGGACTATACCGTCACCGTGCCCGCGGCTGCACAGACGCTTTCCGTCTGCGCAGAGGTCTATCCTGCGGATGCCGCCTGCTACCGCGATAACGGCAGCACCGGCTATCGCGTCTGGATGGACGGACAGGAGCTGACGCCCGGCGTGGCTGCCGATGTGCAGCTGAACGGCACGGCGGAGCCGGAGACTATCACGCTGACGCTGACAAATGACTTTGCGGGCGAAGAAACGGCTTCGGAGTACCGGCTCCAGGTGCGCAAGGCGCAGCCGGTCCTCTTCACGCCGCAGCTGACGCCCACGGACGCGCTGATGTTTGTCTGCGATACGCTCTCCAAAACACGCGTCTGGCCGGATGCAGACGGCGCGTATGAGCTGTTTGATGGCTATACCTATCAGTACCTGCTGACCTGCCCCGGCTATGCGGGCCGGAGCGGGACCATCGAACCGTCGCACAGCGCATCCGGTGCGCTCGTTCTGAAAATCGACGAGGACACTGTTGTCGTTACGGGCGGCGCGGCCCGCGCCGCAATGACCCTCAGCGCTGCGCAGAAGAACGAAACGCTGCGGCAGCTTCCCGCCGAATGGGCCGATTTCCGCGGAACGAGCTATGACGCCAATGGCACGCCCGGCGGCATCGCAGGCAGCAACAACGCCGTCGTATCTATCCAGATGCCGGTGGATGCCGACGCGTCCACGCTTTACTGGTCGAATGCGATCGGCAGCGGCATAGACAGCGGCTCGACCGGCTGCCCGCTGCTGGTGGACGGCGTTCTGATCGTCTGCGCGGGGGATATGATCTGCCGCGTCGACCCGGTTTCCGGCGAGATCCTGACGAAGGCCAAAATGGATCGCGCGTCGAGCTTTTCCATCACGCCTCCGGCCTATGCCAATGGCATGGTGTTCGTCGGACTTTCCGACGGTACGATCCAGGCGTTCAACGCCGAAACGCTGCAATCGCTCTGGATCTACCATGACCCGCTCGAGGGCCAGCCGAACAGCCCGATCACCGTCTGCGGCGACTATCTCTACACCGGCTTCTGGCGCAGCGAGGAATCTCCCGCAAACTTTGTCTGCCTGTCCATCACGGACGAGGACCCGGCGCGCACGGATGAAGAAAAGACCGCCTGCTGGTATTGGACGACGCCAGGCGGCTATTACTGGGCAGGCGCGTATGCCTGCGAGGACTATGTTCTGGTCGGCACGGACGACGGCGCGGACGGAAGCAAGTCCATGACCGGGAGCCTTCTGATGCTCGACGCGAAGACCGGACGACTGCTCGACAAATGGGACGGCCTCTGCGGTGACGTGCGCAGCACGATCTGCTATGATAAAGCGACCGATGCCTTCTGTTTTACCACGAAGGGCGGCTGGTTCTGCAGCGTAAAAACCGGGAAAACGTCCGACGGCTGGCAGCTGCGGACAGGCAGCAAGTGGACGCTGAAGCTGGAAAACGGCACGAGCACCGCGCAGGCCATGAGCACCTCAACGCCGGTGGTGTACAATGGCCGTGCCTACATCGGCGTCAGAGGTACGGCGCAGTTCAGCGAGTACGGCGGCCACAGTCTTACAGTTGTGGATCTTGCGTCGCACACGATCGCCTACCGCGTCCAGACGCAGGGCTATCCGCAGACTTCCGGCATTCTCACGACGGCCTATGAAAAGACGACCGGCTATGTCTATGTCTATTTCGTCGACAATTATACGCCCGGCAAGCTCCGCGTCCTGCAGGACAAGGCAGGGCAGACGTGTGCAGACTATGTCACGGAGGAATCCGGCATGGATACGCCCTATGTCCTCTTTACGCCCAGCGGAAAGGACGCGCAGTATGCAATCTGCTCGCCGGTCGTGGATTCCTATGGCGTGATGTATTTCAAGAACGACAGCGCGAAGCTCATGGCCTTCGGGCCGTCGGTCACGCTGGAAATTACCCGTCAGCCGGATAAAACGCAGTATCGGGCCGGTGAGGTCTTCGACCCTGCCGGTATGCAGGTCGATCTCGTCTATGCGAACGGCCTGCGGCGGGACGTGACAAAGTATGTCCAGTGGTCGGAGGATCCGCTTACGGAGGAGGATGCGGCAATCGACATCCGCTTCCCCTATGTCCGGTACCACGATCAGGACAGCGAGGAGTCCGGCCGTCTCACAAACGTCAAAACGCAGACGCCGACCGCGTCCGTCAGGCTGACGGTCGAACCCGGAACGGTGGAAAACGGCCGGATCGGCATGCTGACCTGGGCCTATGATATCAAAACCGGCTCGCTTACGATCAGCGGCGAATTTGAAAATGGCCAGAAGCTGGCCGTGGCCTATTATGATCAGAATGGACGCATGGTGCAGGTAAAGCTGCTGACGCAGGCACAGACGCTTGCGGCAGTTGAAAGCGGCGCGCGGATCCGCCTGTTCCTGCTGGATCAGGATAACCAGCCGGTCTGCCGGGCCATGACGGTAAAGAGGTAACAGCATGAAAAGAATACGAGCGGTTGCGCTGCTTCTGGCGCTGTGCCTGCTCCTGTCCGCCTGTGGCGGCACGCAGACGCCGCTGGAACGGACGGCAAAGTACCTGAAATCAGCGGTGCCGGAGCCGGGCTTCGGTTCGCTGGACGGCGACTGGATCGTGTTTGGTCTGGCGCGTGCCGGGGCAGATCTGTCGGACGGATATTTTGACCGGTATTATACGGCGGTCGAAGCCGCCGTGCAGGCGGCAG
>OOIG01002208.1_pt1 | contig 13387 bp, 13 predicted proteins | sample 1692091 | NCBI WGS metagenome assembly OOIG01 (sample SAMN06348188, study PRJEB24527) | human gut metagenome | biome: human gut; feature: ankylosing spondylitis patient; material: feces | host: Homo sapiens | place: China | collected 2015-10
CGCCGCAATTAAGCCGCGATTCTGCGGAAGGGACGGAAAAAAGGCCGCAAAAGGGGAGTAAAAGAGAAAAAGTATTTGACATTTACGCGAATAATCATTAGGAATGCGCCCCCTAATTGGAAGATTACGGCAGGATGCCGAAAAACGAGAACGAAGAATTGAACCATGAAGACCTTCTCAGCCAAACCGCAAGAAGTAGAGCGCAAATGGTATGTTATAGACGCTGCCGACAAGGTGCTCGGCCGTGTTGCCGTTGAAGCGGCTAACATTTTGCGTGGCAAGAACAAGACAATTTTCACCCCCCACGTTGATTGTGGCGACTTTGTCATTATCGTGAACGCGGACAAGGTGGTGCTGACCGGCAACAAGGAAAACGCCAAGATTTACACCCGTTTCTCCGGATACGTCGGCGGCAAGCAGGTGGACACTCCGCGGAAAATCCGCGCCCGCCGCCCCGAACTTCTTCTGGAACTGGCCGTCAAGGGCATGGTGCCCCACACCCGCCTGGGCCGTCAGCAAATGACCAAGCTGAAGGTTTATGCCGGCGCCGGTCATCCTCATGAAGCCCAGCAGCCCACTGCCATCACTCTCTAATTGATTTCCCCAGACATGAGTCAGACAACCCCATACAACGCCACCGGCCGCCGCAAGACCGCCATTGCACACGCTTGGCTTACTGAAGGTGCCGGCCGCATCACGATCAATCGTCGCGGTTTTGAAGAATACCTTCCCACCGTCCAGTTGCAGAACGCCGTTCTCCAGCCCTTCCAGGTTACCAACACCATGAACAAATTCGACGTGAACGTCGTCACCAAGGGCGGCGGCATTCACGGCCAGGTGGGCGCCATCCGCATGGCGATTGCCCGCGCTCTGGTTCAGGTTGATGAAGCTTCCCGCGCCCAGCTGCGTGAATTCGGTCTTCTGACCCGTGATTCCCGCATGAAGGAACGTAAAAAGCCCGGTCGTCCCGGCGCCCGCAAGCGTTACCAGTTCTCCAAGCGCTAAGCTTGGCTGGCTGCGAAGGAACTGGCTTTACCATTTCTTTCTCGGAAAAGGAGTGCTCCCTGCGGAGTACTCCTTTTTCGTTGCAGGGGAAGCTGGTTGCTGTTACGATTAATTATTATGGAAGAAGGTCGGCAGCAGGACGGAATTCCGGATTCTTCTCCGGAAGAAGAAAAAACGGAAAGAAGCGTTTTCCCTATTGCTCCTTTACTGCTTGCTCCGCTTTTTCTGGTGATAGCCTCTTTTCTGAAACATTCCCATCGCATGGCGGGCAATGTCTCCGGCCTCAGGAAGGTGGAATACGGTCCCGCTTTCCCTTTGTTTCAATTTGCAGGCGTGGCCTTGTATTTCTATCTGGCTTACGTGGCCTTTAAGAAAGGCTTTCCCGGCTGGGGCTGGGTGTTTGGTTCCCTTGCGGTGGCGTTCAATCCTTTTCCGGCGTTTGCCACGGGAATTGCGGGCGACTCCATGGCATGGGGTGTGGCCGTGCTCGCGGCCGTTTCCGTGACGGTGAAAGCCTTGATGGACTCACCGCGGCAGCAAGGAAAGCTTTAGCCGTTTACCGGTGGTACGGCGTTCCCGCCAGAATGGTATGGCAGCGGTAAAGCTGTTCCAGCAGGACGACGAGCGCCAGCTCATGCTGGAGGGTGAATTTGCTCAGGGCCAGGATATGGCCGCACCGGGAACGCAGTTCTTCCGTGTGGCCGTCCGAGGCCCCGATGAGGAACGCGATGCGGCGCACGGAACGCATCTGCCAGTCCCGCGCCAGTTTGACCAGCTTCTCCGTGGTCCAGAGTTCTCCGCGTTCGTCCATGGCGATGCGCAGGCAGCCCTCGCTGGCGGCCAGCAGGCGTTCTGAAACGTCTTTGGAGCTTCCGTCTTTGACGAGTTTGAGTTCCGTCTTGCCGAAAGGCTTGAGGCGGTTGAGGTAGAGTTCCACGCCTTCCCGGGCATAGCCCAGGGCCGGCTTGCCTGCGGCCAGAATCAGGAATTGCATGAGAAGTCAGGAGTTGGAGGATGAATTGAGGTAGTTCAGCAGGTTGCGGGCCCAGGTTTCCGAAATGCCGCGGATGGCGGCGATGGAAGCCGGGTCCGCCCTTTTGATGGCGGCCACGGACTTGAATTTTTCCAGCAGCATGCTTTTTTTTGCCGCGCTCATGCCCGGGGCGTCGTCCAGGGCGCTTTCCCGCATGCGCTTCCGGTAAAGCAGTTCGTTATAGCCGTTGGCGAAGCGGTGGGCTTCGTCGCGGATGCGCTGCATGAGCTTGAGGGCTCCCGTGCTGTGCGGCAGGCAGAGGGGCTGTGGCTGGTGGGGGAAGAAGATTTCCTCCCGCTGCTTGGCGAGGCCGACGATGGGCATGTCACCCAGTCCGATGGCTTCCAGATCGGCCAGGGCGGAGGAGAGCTGGCCTTTGCCGCCGTCCACCACCACCAGGTCCGGAACCTTGATGGGGGCTTTTCCTTCTCCGCTGAGCTTCTTGAGCCACTGGTACAGGGTCATGTCTGCGGGCCGTGAGGCTACGGCGTCGCTCTCCGCCAGAATGCGGGAGTAGCGCCTCCGGATCACTTCAGACATGGAGGCGAAGTCGTTCTGCCCGTCCACCGTGCGGATGCGGTAGCGGCGGTAGGCCTTGTTGTCCGGTTTGCCGTTGGTGAAGCGCACCATGGAGGCCACGATGTGGTTGGAGGAGACGTTGGAAATATCAAAACATTCCATGATGGCTGGAGGCTCTTCCAGGCCCAGGGCCAGCCCCAGTTCCTTCATGTCTTCTTCCGGGCGCACGGTGCCGGGCAGGTTGGGCGTTCCCTTCTGGAACCGCCGCGCGGGCTCCAGAACCTTGACCAGGTTGTCCCGGATGTCCCGCAGGTACGCTGCGCGCTCGAAGTCCAGCTCGTCGGAGGCCTGCATCATTTCCCGGGTGAGCTCGTCCAGAGTGCTTTTTTTGCCGGTCCCCTCCAGCAGGCGCGCCGCCTGGTCGAAGTTCCGGTTATAGTCGCTCACGGAAATGCGCCCGATGCACGGGGCGGAGCAGTTGCGTATCACGTCCGCATGGCAGTGCTTGAACTCGTGGAGACCCGGATTTTTGGCCTTGCAGGTCCGCAGCCGGAAATGCCGGTTCAGCCATTCCTGCGTGGCGTAAAGCGCCTGGGAGTGGACAAAGGGGCCGAAGTAGCGCGCTCCGTCGTCCTTGCGCACCCGCGCCAGCTGGAAGCGCGGCAGTTTTTCCCCCTTGGGAATCTTCAGCAGGGGATAGCGCTTGTCATCCTTCATCTGGATGTTGTAATGCGGGCGGTACTGCTTGATGAGCTTGCTTTCCAGCAGAAAAGCCTCCTGGTCGTTCCTGGTTTCAAAGTAGTCGAATGACGCAATGGCATTGATGAGCGCCCTTGTCTTGTGGTTGGACAGGGTGGCCCCCGTGGGGGAAAAGTAGTTGCCCAGGCGGCGGTGGAGGTCCTTGGCCTTGCCCACGTAAATGGTATTCCCCAGGGCGTCTTTCATGATGTAAACGCCGGGTTTATGCGGAGTTTGCCTCCAGAGTTCCTTCAGAGATGGTTTCTCACGATCTGCCACGGGGATTATTATGCCATATGCGGCAAGAAATGAAACTGCGGAAACGTACTGCATTACGGCTACTTGGCTTGCCTAGGAAGACTTCTTCTGTATAATCCCCTACGTCTTTTGTATGAATCCTGTACCGTTTACCACGCTGGCTGCCGCCATGGACTTTGTGGTGGGAGATAGAAATTATCCCCTCTCCGAGCTGTTTATGAAAGGCGGCTTCATCATGTGGCCGCTGCTCCTGTTATCCATCGCCGGGGTGGTGGTGCTGGTCATGTGCTGTTTTTCCACCCGCGCCTCCGCCGTTCTGCCCACCAAGCTGGTGGAGCAGGCGGAATCCTTCATCCGCAAGAGGGATTATACGGGCCTTTCCATCCTTTGCAAGGATGGGGACTCCTGCTACGCGCGCGTAATGCTGACGGTGGCCAGTTTCATGCTGCGCAATCCTTCCGCCCAGTTTGAGGAGGTGAGGGAAATAGCCGCCGCGGAAGGCGGCCGCCAGGCGGGCTTCCTGAGCCGCCAGATTTCCTGGCTGTCGGACATCGGCGCCCTGGCTCCCATGCTGGGCCTGCTGGGAACCGTAGTCGGGATGATGAAGACCTTTTTTGAGATCGCCAACGGTGATTTCTCCGGCGGCAAGCAGCGCATCGACAGGGCGGCGTGGCGGAAGCCCTGATTACGACCGCGGGCGGCCTGATGCTGGGGATCCCCGCCATCCTGGCCTATGTGTACTTCCGCAGCCGCGTTCACAAGCGCGTGGGGGACCTGGAAGCCGCCGTGACGCACAGCGTTTCCGTAGTAGCCACCCAGCTCCAGAAGCCGCGTGCCGGCGTAGCCGGAGCCTTCCATGAGGAAGAACTTCCCAGGGTTCCCGTTGACCCCACCTCCCTGCGCGACGTGCGCGGGCTTTAGCCGGAAGCGGCCATCCCCACCACACCGGAAGAACGTATGAAATTCCACTATAAAATGCCCAGCCCCATCGGGTTCCAGCTCGCGCCCATGCTGGACATCGTGTTTCTGCTGCTGGTGTTTTTCATCGTGACCCAGACGTTTGAGGATGACGAGCCGGACCTTTCCATCAACCTCCCCTCCGCGGAGACTCCCAAGCCCGGTGAAAACGTTTCCAATGAAATCATCGTGAATATCCGGAAGGACGGCACCGTGGTGATCAACCGCCAGGCGTATACCATGCCGCAGCTGGAGGACAAGCTTCTTTCCGTCGCCCGGCTGGATAAAACCATGCTCGTCCGCATCCGCGTGGATGAGAAGGCGGAATCCGGCGTGGTGGTGCATGTGATGGACGCCTGCCTGAAGGCCGGGCTGAACAATGTTTCCTTCTCCACGCGGCCTCCGGCTCCCTCTTCCGTCAATGTTCCCAACCCCCAGGCTTCATGAAAGCGTTACTTTTCATCAATGCAGGTTTAATGACTTTGGCGGCGTTCGCCGCCGCGCAGGAAAACATTCCGGACGCCGCTCCCATTGCGGACGGTCCGCTGGTCGCCAATCCGGAGCAGGATTCCCTGGACATGGCGGACATGCTGTACAAGCAGGCCCAGGAACCGGCGACGAAGGCAAACCGGCAGGAATATGGCCGCCTGCTTGATTTGAGCCTGCGCAAGTATCTTGAATTTGCCCAGCGTTTCCCCCAGTCCGCCCAGGCTCCCCTGGCGGAGTACCGCGCCGCCATGTGCCTGGAGGAGCTCGGCAGGAAGGAGGACGCGCACACCCTGTTCCGCAGGCTGACCCAGACGGGCGGCCCGGCTCTGGTTGCCGCTTCCGCCTACCGCCTGGCGACGGACGCCTCCGCTGCCGGGGAAACGGACAAGGCTATCCAGTATTACCAGCTCGTGGTCCGCAATGCGGAACAGAATGATTTGAAAGTGGACGCCCAGTACCGCCTGGGACGTCTGTTTCTTGCCAGCGGGAATCCGGACGCCGCCGCCACCATGTTCTGCGCGGTGATAGGCAATCCGGAAGCGGATGCGAAATTTGTTTTGGTGTCCCGGATGGGGTATGCCGCCCTGTGTGCGGATACGGGCCGTCTGGGTGAAGCCTATTCCGAATACCGCAAGGTGCTGGAAACGCCAGGCGTGGATGACAGGAACCGGGGCATCGCCACCCTTCAGGCCGCCATGCTGGCAACCAGGCTGAAAAAGACCGCGGAGGCCCAGAACCTCTATGAACGGCTTTTGAAGGACGAATCCCTGAAGGAAATGGCGCCGGAAGCCCGCATGGGGCTGCTGCTGGGGCTGTACAACATGGGCAAGTACAAGGAGATCCTTTCCCAGCACGAGCAGCAGAAGGACATGAAGATGCCGACCAAGGACGGCCAGGTGCGCCTGCTGATGCTTCTGGGCCAGTCTGCCTACAAGCTGAAGGAGTACCAGAAGGCGGCGGATTTCTTCCTGGAGGCGGAGAAGGCCGTTCCCTATACGCAGGAAGCCATGCAGGCCTCCTTTTACCGTCTGCTGTGCTATAATGAACTCAAGCAGAAGGACCTTCCCCAGCGGGCACAGAGCTTCCTGAACCATTACGCCAAGGCCTTTCCGACCAGCGAACTGCACGACATGGTGCGCCTGATGGCCGCGGAGAACCTGTTCAACACCAATCCGGCGGATGCCGCCCGGTTTTACGCCAGCATTGATTTTGACAAGGTGCCCCCCAGGATGCGCGCGGATATCCTGTACAAGAGCGCGTGGGCGATCGCCCAGGCCGGGAACCGGGGCGTGGCCGCCAAACTGCTGACGGATTTCATCAACGATTTCCCGCGGGACCCGCGCATTTGCGAGGCGCTGACCCTGCGCGGGGACATGTACGCCAAGACCAAGAAGGAAGCGGAGGCCCTGATGGATTTTGACCGGGTGATCGCTCGCTGGCCGAAGGCGGAATCCGCCGCCGCCGCGTGGCAGCGGGCCGCCCAGATTTATGCGGGCCGCCAGGATATGGTGAACATGGCCAAGTATTATGAAGGCCTGATTCAGAATTTCCCGAAGGCGTCCCCCGCCGCTCTGGCGGAAGCTCATTTCCTGCTGGGGCGTGCGGCGTTTGATCAGGGAGACTTCAAATCCTCCATCAGCCACATGGCGGAAGCCAAGACGCTGGACCCCCAGAAGTACGGGGAACAGGTCAATGTGCTTTCCGTTCTGTCCTATCACAAGCTCCAGGACGTGAATAAATTGAAGGAGGCCCTGGAAACCCTGCAAAAGGAAAACCCCTCCGCCGTGGCCCGCGTGCCGGACGTCATCCCCGCATGGCTGGGCCTTCAGGCCTATGGCATGAAGGACCTGGAAACGGCGGACAAGTACATGACCTGGGCTACGCAGAACGACCAGCTTCAAAATGTGAAGAAAGTGATCTGGCGCAACCTGGCGAAGGTGCGCCTGGCGCTCAAGAAGTATGACCGCGCCCTGGTGGCTTCCAACAACTTCCTGAAGGATGAGGACCAGCCCTACCGCCGTGCGGACGGCATGCTGGACAAGGCCTCCATCCTGCTGGGGCTGGGCAAGTACTCGGACGCCCGGAAGACGGCGGAGGAAGCGCTGGCCCTGGGAGTGGAAGGCCCCCTGATGGCCTCCCTGAAAATTGTTCTGGGGGACATTTCCTATGCGGAGAAAAAGTTTGATGAAGCAGCCAAGCATTACGGCGTCACGGCCGAGTTGTTCGTCAATGACGCCGAATTGAAACCCAAGGCCCTGTTCAAGGCGGCGGAAGCGCTGGACAAGGCTGGCCGCAAGTCGGAGGCTTCCCAGTACCGGGCGCGCCTGCAGAAGGAGTTCCCGGATTGGAAGCAGGATGACGAATCACTGCCCCCGGATGCCCGCTAGGCGTCCCCAAGGATCGGAACCGGAATGGAGAACAGGCGTAAAAGATGGTATGATCTGTTCGGATTGCTGCCGCGCAATCTGGGCCGTCTGCTGCTGTGGCTGGGCCTCATTCCTATTGCCTTCATCATCGTCCTGCTCGTTTACGCCTGGAGGGCGGACCAGTATGAACTGGACGAGGTGCTGGCCCCACTGGAAAATTGCGCCGCGTATGACCGCAACGGCCAGTGGATAGGCACCCTGACGGACCACGACCGGGTGTATGTGGCCCGCAATGAACTGCCTGACAACCTGGTGAATGCCTTCATTGCCCGGGAGGACGAAGCCTTTTTCGATCACGGAGGAATCGTGTATTCCTCCATCATCCGCTCCATTTGCCGGAACCTGACCACGCTGTCCTATGCGCAGGGGGCTTCCACCATCACGATGCAGCTGGCGCGGAATTGCTATGAACTGGGGGGGAAGACCCTGGACAGCAAGGTTCTGGAAATGGCCGTGGCGCGCCGCATAGAAGGCAAATACTCCAAGGATGAAATTCTGACGGCCTACCTGAACCGCATTTACTTCGGACAGCAGTGCTACGGCATTGCGCAGGCGGCGGATTTGTACTTCGGCAAAAAAGTAGCGGACCTGACGCTGGCGGAATGCGCCACGCTGGCCGGGCTGGTGCGCGGACCTTCCATTTACAACCCGGTTTACAGTCCGGAGGCGGCCGTCAAGGTGCGCAACGCGACGCTGGAAAGGATGTTTGAGTGCGAATTCATCACCCAGGAACAACTATGGCAGGCGTCCCGCGAACCGATGACGGTGGCGGGAGAACGGGAAGCGCGTCCCGGCTCCTATCCCATCCTGGTCATTTCCCGTGAGCTGAGTGACCTGGACTGCTGCGACGAGCAGGAGGGAACTTCCAGCATTTTTGTAATGACTACGCTGGATTTGGAATTCCAGCGGATGGTGGAGGAAATAAGCGAGCCTGCGCTGACCGCGCTGGAAGCTTCCCCCGTGTGGGCCGGACTGCCCAGGAGAGTGGACAACCAGTTGAAGAATTGCGTGCAGGCAGCCGTGCTGTGCGTGGATTCCCGCAAAGGGGACCTGCTGGCCGTGACGGGGGGGCGCTCTGCGCTGGACGGCGTGGACCGGTGGCAGACGATGGTGATGCCCGGCGACCTGTTTACCCCCGTCGTCAACCTGTGCGCCGTGGACCAGCGCAGGACTGTTATTCGCAGCAGTCCTGAAGTGACCGGGCGCGGGGTAGGGTTCAATACGGTGATAGAAACGGCGCAGAAGGCCGGGTACAAGGGGGACCTTCCCCGTTCCCCGGATTTGTATGCCGGCAGGTTCCGCGCGCCTCTCTCGCATGCCGTCAATGCGCTGTACCTCATCGGCAACGACGGGCGCAACGTGCAGATTTCCTCCGTCAGGCAGGTGGGCACCACCAAGAAAAACCTGGTGATGGTGAACGCTCCCTCTCCGGAAGAAAGCCGCCGGGAAATCCTGCCGCGTGAATCCGCCCACCTGGTAGCGGCCCTTCCTCCCTTCCGTTACGACGAACGCTCCAGGAAGACGTCCGTCAATGTCAGGCTGCCGGAAAACACGGGGCATTTCTCCGCCGTCATGGGGCGTTATTTCACGGTCTTTGTCTGGGTGGGCTTCGACGAGCCGGATGAAGCCGTCTATAAAAAGAAGGGCGTTGCCTCCGCACTGGCGAAGACCTCCGCCGCGCTGGCCGGGGAAGTGTATGACCGGGCGGAGGAAAACCGCCGCAAAGCCGTCCGGGAGCGCCGGGAGAAGGAAGCTCCTGCGGAGCAGGACACCTGATGGCATCCAATTTTCCATTAATAGAATATCATGAACCACTCACCTGAAATGACCGCGGCCATCCTGGCCGCCAAATCCGCCGGAGCCTTCCTGAAAAAGCATTTTTACGACCAGAAGAAGGTGGATGAAGCCAGCCAGAACGACATCAAGCTGGAGCTGGACAAGCTCTCCCAGAAACTGATTACGGAGGAAATCCTCTCCGTGTTCCCCACCCACGCCGTTTTGGGCGAGGAAGGGTATACCGGAGACCGCAACAGTGAATATGAATGGATTGTGGACCCTATTGACGGGACGGTGAATTACTTTTACACCATTCCCTGGTTCTGCGTCTCCATCGCCCTGCGCCGCCGCGGGGAAATAGTGCTGGGCGTGATTTACGATCCCATGATGGACGAATGCTGGCATGTGGAAAAGGGAGGCATTCCGTACATGAATGACCATCCCATGCATTGCAGCCGCCGGGAAAAGATGGCGGAGGCCGTGGTGTTCGTGGGACACGGCAAGACGGACGGTTCCAAGGAAAAGGGAATCGAACGCTTCGCAAAAATCGCCTGGCAGGTACGCAAGGTGCGCAACAACGGTTCCGCGGCCCTGGCTCTGGCGTATATTGCCTGCGGCAGGTTTGACGCCTATGTGGAAAGCGTCATTTCCATCTGGGACATCGCCGCCGGGGTTCTGCTGGTGGAAGCTGCGGGAGGGAAGGTTGTCCTGGAACCAAAGGAGGACAATCCGGAACAATTCGCCATCGTCGCCTGGAACGGCCGCATTCCGATCATGGAAGCGCTGGACGAATAACTTGAACGACATTGCCGCAGTATTGTATGAAAGACATGATTGCACTGACCGGGCTGGGATATGACATCCACCGTTTTGCGGAAGCTCCGCGTCCCCTGATGCTGGGCGGCGTGCACATTCCTTCCGCCCGCGGGCTGGACGGCCATTCCGATGCGGACGTTTTGTGCCACGCCATTGCAGACGCGCTGCTGGGTGCGGCCGGATTGCCGGACATCGGCTACTGGTTCCCGCCGGGAGACCCTGGCTGCAAGGATATTTCTTCCCTGGACATCGTGGCGAAGGCCGTTTCCCTGATTCGTGAGCGCGGCGGCCGCGTGGTGAACGTGGATTCCTCCCTGATTGCGGAAGCTCCGCGCATCTCTCCCTACCTGGAACAGATGAAGGGCGCCCTGGGAACCGCCCTGGGCATCTCTCCGGCGCGCGTGGGGGTGAAGGCCACCACCAATGAACAGCTCGGCGCGCTGGGCCGCCGGGAAGGCATCGCCGCCTTTGCCGTGGCGGCTATTCTGATGCCGGAAGATTTGACTGCGCCGTAAGAAGACGTCCGCCATATTTCCTTTTTTGGGCTCTTTTTTCAGAAGGGGTGCGGGGGCGGCTGTGCCGCAGGCTGGGGTTCAGGCTTTAGAGCGGCAGACGGATTTGGAATCCGGAGTCAAGCCTACAAAACTGAAAGAAAAACGTTTTCAGGGGATTGAACTTGCCAATATCCTGGGAATTGCCATAGGGAGTTCGTGATGTGACGGGCTTTCTTTTCGTTCCGGCAATCATTAATAACCGTCTTTACACTTCGGCGGCGGTAGCCATCAGAGCCGGGTGCCCTGTCTCCCGGACGGTATGCGGCTGTGAAAGGGAACGGTGGAATATTGATGGAGGGCGGTTTTGCGGTTGCGGCGCCTGGGAACGGAAGGCTCCCTCCTTTCGTTGTTGAAACTCTTTCTGTAGCGCAGCGGAAGCTTCTTATCCAATAGCCCCCGGGCCTCTCCACAGGCGGTCCATCAGGACCGGGATGCCCTGTCTCCCGGGGCGATATGCGGCTGTGAAAAGGAGATGGGAGAAATATTGGCGGAGCGTCAATTTGGACCGTTTTGGAGCATAGCGAAGGGCAGTATTTCCGGCTATGGAATCCATACCGGATTCCAAATTCGCTAAGTTGATTCTGGTGGGTGTTTGGCATTTTCTGCCGGGCCGCTCCAATTAGCTACACAAAGAATATATGACGAGGAAAACCGGGCTTCTCCGAATGGAGGAGTCCGGTTTTTTTGAGGGCTGCCGTATGGAAATTTCCCTTTTCTTCCAGCGCTTGTCATGGAGGGATTTTCTTTCCATCATCCGCCCCAATAAAAAAGTGCGGCCGTGTGAACAGCCGCACTTGCAGGGAAGAGAGAGTAAAGGCGCGCCCCTACTTCTTGGGCGTTATGTTGCGCATGTTGCGGCCCTTGGCCTTGCGCTGCTGTTCCTCCAGGGCCACGCGCTGCTGGTCCATCATCCTCTGGAAGAAGCCGGGCTTCTTCTTTTTGGCGGCGGAGAGCACGGGCATGGGCAGGCGGCGGATGAGGGCCGTCTGGCCGATGGAAATCAGGTTCTGCGTGGTCCAGTACAGGGCCAGGGCGGAAGCGAAGTTATAACAGAACAGGAAGAACATCAGGGGCATCAGGTTCATGATGATGCGCTGGGAGCGTTCGCCCGCCTGCGGGGTCATCCGCATCTGGACAATCATGGTCACGGCCATGATGAGGGGCAGGATGTTGATCGGGATGCCGAACAGGTGGCCTACGGTGTCGGGCAGGGACAGGTCCGTCATCCACAGGCAGAAGGGCTGGCCCCTCAGCTCCGCGGAATACTGGAGCACGCGGTAGAAGGCGAAGAAGATGGGGATCTGGATGAGCATGGGCACGCAGCCGCTGGCAGGGTTGATGCCGTATTTCTGGTACAGCTTCATCATCTCCATGTTCACCTTCTGGGGGTCGTCCGGATATTTTTCCTTAAGCTTGGCCATCTCCGGCTGAACCAGGGACATGCGCTTCATGGCCATGTAGGATTTCTTGTGCAGCGGCCAGATGAGCGCGCGGACGACGATGGTCATGCAGATGATGGCCACGCCCCAGTTTCCGAACCATCCGTGGAAGAGGTTGAGCAGCCAGTTCATCGGCACGCTCGGGAAGACGAGCCAGCCGTACGCCATGATGTCGCTGATGGCGGGGTAGGTGAGGTTCAGGTCGCGCAGGTAGGCGTTGAATTTGGGACCGGTGTAGATGTCGTAGGTGAGCGTCTTTATTTCGTTGGGCGCCATGGTCAGGTTGGGGATGCCCATGGCTACGGTGACGCCGGGCACCAGCGTGTTGTTTTCATGCGCCAGCGGGAATTCCTGGCGGGTGGCGTACACGGTGGAGCCCTTGGATTCGTTCTGGGGAAGAAGAATGGTGGCGTAGTACTGGCTCATCACGCCGGCATAGGTCAGGTCCTGCAAGGGGCCTTCCAGGACGCGTGCCTTTGCGGTGCTGAAAAAGCCGCCCGTGAAGTAGGAGGGCACTTCCTGTTCCAGGGAACCGTCCGCATGGTAGAAGAAGTGGGTGTAGGTGTCCTTCGGTTCACTCTTGGCGATGGGGTAGGCGCTGCCGCCGAAGATGCCCATGTAGCGCAGATCCTGGACGTTGGGGGATTTGTTGAGCAGGGAGACGGTCAGACGGATGAGGTACTTGCTGCCGGGCAGTACTTTTCCTTCCAGATTCTTGACGGGGTGCAGGGTGTAGGTCTTGGAGATGAAGAGCTGCCGTGCGGGATCATAGCCCTCCAGGGTGACGGAGTCCGCCGTGCGGCTGACTTCCTTGTACACGGTGTTGTCATAGGACGGGTCCTGGGTGGCGTCCATGTTGAAGACGAGCTCGCCAATGCCCCTCTGCTGGGCTTCGTTGATGGTGATGTTGTGGTCCGCGACTTTTTGGGAGTCCACAATGTCGTTGTGGAGGGTAACGGCGCCGATGGAGCCGCCGATGCGGTTGAAGGTGTACGTGATGAAGGGTTCCTGCTTGCCGTCCGCTTCCTGCGTGGCCGTCAGCGTGATCGGGCTGGTCTTGTCTTCTTCAAGGGCCTTGTTGACGGAAGGCTGTTCCGGGGCGCTGGGAGCGGCGGGCGCCTGTGCTCCGGGAGCCGGGACGCTTGCCGGAGCGGCGGCCGTCTGCTGGACGGGAGCGGGGGCGGCGGGGACGGGCTCTTCCTTTTTATTGTTGCCCATGTAAATGTTCAGGCCCAGAAGGGCGGCGCAAACGCCGTGAAGGTGGCCATTGAAAAGGAGCTTTCCGGTCTGCTGGAGCGCCGTCAGAACCGCGGCATGGGCGGTGCCAAGACGCAGGTGATGCTCTGCGGCATCCCCAACGTGGGCAAATCCACCTTT
>OOIG01002212.1_pt1 | contig 13355 bp, 10 predicted proteins | sample 1692091 | NCBI WGS metagenome assembly OOIG01 (sample SAMN06348188, study PRJEB24527) | human gut metagenome | biome: human gut; feature: ankylosing spondylitis patient; material: feces | host: Homo sapiens | place: China | collected 2015-10
TCCATTTCTCTTTATGTAGGTAGCACTTCGGGAATGGAGTTGCGGATTTAAGGTTCATATCATAAAAAAACAGTATATTTGTAATAGGACATTCTTATTATGTAAGTATTCAAATAAGAATAAACGGGGAAAAACAAGTCAAACTATAAAACAAATAGTCCTATGAAAAATGTATTTTTATCGCTCATGTTTGCAGCATGTCCGGGGATTTTCTTTTCACTTAATGCACAGGGGTATAAAATACCCGAGAAAATAGTGGTTATCACCAAACAAAACGTAAATGTCCGTCAAGCTCCACAGGCTTCATCAACGGTGTTAGAAAAAGCTTCCAGCGGAGCAATGTATGAATTCGTTTCGCAACAAGGTTCCTGGTATGAAGTCAAAGATGTAAAAACTGGAAACACTGCCTTTATCTCTACTACAGTAGGACGTGTTTCTGCCGGAAATCAAATTGCGAGAACCGATAAAGGATTGGTAGAATCCAATGATTGTCCTCAATTTGTGTATCAAAGACAAGAAAAAATATCTGGCGGTGAAAGAACAACTTCCTATGGATTTTATCAAAAGCAAACAAAGGATGTGGTTTATGCCATAGTTTCACAAACCACAGCTTCTACAACAGGACGAATGTTCACTTCTGAATTTTATTATAAAGGAAAACAAATGGGATGGTATTTGTTTTTTGATGAAGTGGTAGACATGGATGGTGTAGTACAAAATAAGTTAGATACTCCGACTGTTGTATTCGCCAATGGAACACAAGGAGTAATCATAGATGGAATCACTTATAAAAAGACTAGCAATGAATTCTAATATATTCTAAAGCAGAAATATATAGAAAACATACAGAAATCTGAAGACCTTTGCGTTTCGTCCAAAACTGTAGTGTACTAAAATAATTGACACAATTTATTTAGTACACTATACATCTCTTTGTATGAGGAGTTCTCCTTGGAGTCTGATCATACGCCACTTAAACATTCTTACCCTTGAAGTCTTCCTCTTTCTTTTCTTGCGGCAAGCCCAATAGGACTCTGCCATATCCTTGTATTTGTTGCGCAGACGTCTTATGCCCAAATTCCTGCAATGCAGACATTTATTTCTATTAAGCCATCCGAAACTTCCCCAAAGGAGTTTCATATCCGAAGGAAAACATATGTGACTTTCATAACATGTGACATCGTCATGCAGACATGAAGATTATCAAAACAAGGTTTCCTGCGTGAGGTCAAGAACTCCTGAAAGGAATCAATATCAAGGCTGTATGCTATCTCATTACGCATGGTGCCGACTATCTTAAAGTTGGTTATAGGAAAGGACGAGTTTATCATAATTCCATAGAACATCTGGTAGCATATGTTCCCGCTCAAATATTTCACCAGTTACTTATCAGAGAACCCGATGTATGTCTCCAAGACCATAAGGGCTATTCTAAGAAGGACCGAATATGTTCCTACGGACCAAATGCTGTTCAGACAATCCTGCAACTTTTGCTATACACTCAAACGGAAAGACCAAATGAAGTCTGCCAAGTTCACTCTCATGAAAATTCTTTCGGTATTTCTCCAGAGTATCAAATTCTGTAAAGCCTAAAGTAAGGAAAATTCCTGCATTTTTATATCTTGGCCATATCTTTGTTGGGGAATTCCCCACGTTTTGGCTACCAAAACTTATTTTTGGAGAATACCTAAAGTTACAAAAAGCCAACTAATTCTCAATACTCTGTATATGAATTAGTTGGCTAATTTTATAGTATTTACTGAATGTTCCTAATTTAGTAGTTTGTGCATGAATTAGTTGACTTATCTTATTATATTCATCAATTTAATACCTGTCTTTATTGCACCAATTTTCCAATATATTCCATTGTCTGATCAGTTATAGCACACGATTTATCTCCATTACTTTGAACACTGGTTATATTACTTATTTTCATATTTTTGCTTTTTGCATCGTATGACAGCAAAGCTTGATATGCAGAACTTAAGTCATAGATATCATCTGCATATGGTCCGTAAGGCTTGAATTTTATAATAGCCCTGTCTCCATCTTGTCTGACATAATAGATATAGTATGAATTGTCATCGGCTGACCACCTTCAAGTTTTACTTTATACTGTATTGTACCAAACATATTTTCTGCAAAGTTATCCTTTACTGAATGTTTATTGAAATCAAGATCTATGTACAAATACTCTGTACTCCCGTCAGCTTTGTTTTTAACGTTACCCCAAGAACCAACGAAATTAGGAGAAAACCATTTCGAAAAATAGTTCGGACACTCATCGTATATATATGTTCTTGTAGTAATATGTCCGTCATCCCCAATCCTTTTTATCCAATTTCCTTTGTTATCATAGACATACTGATACCTTACTTCACCAGACAATTCTTTAGAATATGTCACATTACCGTAATTATCATATTCATATAAATATTGCCTACTCGCAGAAACAGCTTTAACAACCTGATTCTTCTGGTTGAATGTATATATTATCTCACCTTCATATTCTAGTACTTCCTTATAATTTCGTCCCTGTTCATCGTAATAATATACATCACCTTTTGAATTTGCACTGCTTTTCACTGTTGCAGTTCGGGGTATATTATTATTGTAATAAGTATAAGTGATAATTTTACCGTTCGTTCCGGTCTCTTTCACAAGACGTCCTTTACTATCATATTGAAAAACACCAACATTAGCAAAATTCCGCCACCTTCTAACAACATTTGCGAGTACACCATTGTTGTTGTATACATATGCGTATCTTGTTATATCACTCTCCGGCAATTCCCTTACAGCACTTTCGTTAGGCTGGCACGACAAGTCCCAGCCGTATCCAATATGTCTCCCTATGTAGTGCCCCTTTTTATCGAAAAAAGATATATCATACATTTTCTCTATACCTCTTTCGTCTTCTCCCATTATAGCAGTTATATTTCCCATGTCATCAAACTGATAGTAGACTATAGGTACATCAAGAAAGAATCCATTCTTTTCCACGATAAATTTCACATTACCTTTAAGATTCATTCTTTGTGCATCACTTTTTCTACTGTATTGACTAGATATCGGATATTCGCCGAACGAACGTCTTTTGTCAATAGGCATAGGATTATTATTGTACTGTCCTAAAACCTGTATAGTGCACAATACACTCAGACACATGAATAGTGCAAATCTGTTATTAAACATCATAGTTAAAATTTAAGTGTTACAAATAATTTGAGCAATTATATACTACTTTACGCAAACATTATAATATAAGAACTTGTATCAATGCATCAAAATTAATAAAAATTTTCTATTCTACAATTAAATAAAAACCTTTTATTCTCCTAACTATACATTGAACCACATTAAAAATCTAAGCTATAAAAATAGCAGCAGCCAGAATATCATTTATCCAATGAACTATACTAAAATTTGCTCAGGATAGACGTTTTTGGTAGTATTTTACACTTCAAATTTGAAAACAGACATAAAAAACGCCTTTACGTTTTCTCCAAAACGTAAGGACGTTTCAAGGGAAACGCAAGGGCGTTTAAAAGCAAACGCAAGGACATTTTAAGTGAAACGTCCTTGCGTTTTTTTATGCCTTATTTTATTACCCGGAAATATTCCGGTTTGCGGGGTTTTGCCGGAGCCGACTCTCCGTCAGGATAACCCAAAGAAAGAGCACCGATTCCCATCAAGCCTTCCGGAAGACCCCATTCTTCCATCAACTGCTTGCCTTCTTCCGTAGCAAACATTTCCCGTTCGCGGTGAATCCAGCAGCTACCCAGCCCTAAAGCATGAGCAGCCAGCATCATATTTTCGAGTACGCAACTTCCGTCCTGCACCGGATTGTTGGCCAGCGAGGGAGCAAACACCAACACGTAGGTAGGCGCATCGTAATAAGGGTTCGAAGTCACTCCCATAATCTCGGCATTCATTTTTGCCAGCCGGGCAAGCACTTCCTTCTTCTGCACTGCCACAATGTAGGGCGACTGCATACCGCGTGAGGTCGGTGCATAAGTACCGGCTTCGAGTACGGCTTTCAACTCTTCATCCGTAATCTGCTCCGGTTTATACTTGCGGCAGCTACGGCGTGTTTCAATTACTTTCAAAAAATCATTTTCCATATTGTCACTCTTATTTTTATTCTTAATATTACATTCCTTTTTTATGATCTGCCCTACCGCCGTTTTTTGGACAACAGGGTTTGTACAATAGTCTGCATAAGGTAAGTGCGAACGTCTGTATTCTCCACACATTCCAAAGGGAATCCCAGCACAAAAGTACGATAATCTTCTCCACGATAAACCGTACCGCTACCATAATTTCCATTGGTATAGGCAAACGCAGAGTAAGCTCCTTCCACCGGCATGACACACTCCATGGACGGAACGGCGTAAATGCTTTCATTGGCTCCACCCTGAATACGGAAGCTTGTACCGGCTCCCTTCACAGGAGCAGATGAAAGGTTGCTGAAACGACCTCCGTACGTGCATTTCAACACATTCTTGCCGAAATCGTCTTTCTGCAAATTCGCTCCCCACTTCGAACCGCTGACCAGCAAACGGCCTCCCTGACGGCAATAACCGGCCAGTGCTTCTCGCATGGAAGTGGAAAAAGTCTTGGCATCGGCACCACAGATCACATCGACCATGTCATAGTGAGTCAAATCGGTACTTCCACTTTCCAGAGTCTCATCGCTGCATGACACGAACGAATAGCGTCCGGCACGCTGAATAGCCTTGCCATGCACGAATACATAGTCACGGGTATTGCCTGCAATCAGTCTTCCTTCTAAGACATCATCACTTACTCCCAGTCCGTCGCCCGTTTCCAATCCGGCTTTGTCGCGGTTGAATCCCTGCTGGTATCCGCAATAAGCAGGTGTCTGTCCGTCAGGAATTCCCGGATCAGCCTTCAGGTCGAACCCTTGCAACAGAGCAGAGTTGACTTCTGCCGGCCCCGATGTAGCATCGAATCCGTTGACGATAAGCAGGGTACCTTTACTTCTCTTGGCTTTATAGGCAGACAGAATTTCGGAAGGGAAACTCTCTCCTCCCCGGTTCACGGCCGTCACCTTGAAGCTGTAGACCAGTCCCGGCTCCACTTTCACCGTATATTCCGGCTTGCGCACATATACCCCGTTATCGAATCCGCCGTAACCGATACGAGTATAGACAATGTATCCCTGCGGCTTGGCAGTGGGTTCCATCACATCTTCCACCGGATTCCAGTTCAGCGTAAAGGTATTTTTCTTCTTTCCTTCACGGATGGCAAAGTGATTCACCGGAAGCGGCTGCACCACATAGTCCGTACCGTGCATGGTAGAAAGATACTTCAGCACGGATTTATACACAGAGCGTCCCACCGTAAACTTGAAATCCGGATTATGCCCCCACTTCATATCGGCAAAATTCTGGTGTGAGAGCAGCTCCAGAATCATGGAAGGCACAGCCGGCAGACGGGTTTCACTGTAGTTCCGGTTCCACATACTTCGTCTGGCCCACTGCACGCCAAAACGGGAAGAGATGTCACGCTGCAATCCGGTCAGTACCATGTCGGTCAGGTCGCGCGAAGCATAACGGGATACGCCACTGTTCAGCTTTCCATCATTGAAATCTGTGGTATAGATACCCAGCGAACCCACCAGTTCATCATCGGTCTTGAATCCGGCATCGCTATGCAGTCCCAGTGTCATTTCAAACGGTACCTTCAATCCTTTTTCCGTCGGATTGTATACTGAACCGCCACTCAGGTAATTCACCGTCAGCGAGCGGGCATTGATGTCGTCCGTATAATCATTCTTTCCTTCACTCTTGCTGTATACCGGATAAGGCATTCCGGCCCACTGCGCCCAGTAGCGCGCTCCTTCCAGGTAACGGGGCACTCCGCTCACTTGTCCGCCCCGCACAATGTTTCCCATACCGCCACCAAAACGGACCGCATCGGCACAAACCACTCCTTTCTGGGAACTTTCGTTACTCAGCACCACCATGCCATAGTCGTTCCGTCCTTTGTCGAACTCAAAGGTACCTAAGTACACCCAGGTACTCCCTCCCATCTGCTGGTTGACCTTGAACTCCGTCACCCCACCATTATGGAACACCAGGTACTTGGCATCCGACACGCTCTCCGGCAGGGTCTGATAACTTACGTATACCGCATATCTCCCTTTTTCCGGAATATCAGGAATCCATTCGGCAAAGGCTTTTTCAGGCTGCCCCTGAGTAGGAATAAAGCGGGCGGTACCGTCTGTAAACGGGTTATAGTTGTCGGGATAGTGCTGGTATTTCTGGGCAAAACCCGGTTTATCGGTATCCTGCCAGCGGTATTTTTTATCCTCCACTTCCAGATAATGGCTGCCTTTTGTGCAGGTATTGTTGTCCACAATCACTTCATGACGCTGCCAGTCGCGCTCACGTGGCGTAAAAACCACTGCCCCCGCATTCTCCAGCATCGGAATCAGGTAAGGCACCACGAACGACTGCGTAAACAGGTCTTCCGTAGTACAGAACAGTCTGGGCCGCTGCCAGCGCCATTCATTCTGTTCGTTCCGGTACACCTTTCCATGGCTTTGCCACAAGGCTATATGCCGTCCCTCCAGCCCCCGGCTGATTTCATACGGACGTGACACATTCGTCACCCACGGATTTCCCTTTGCCTCCAGCTTGCCATACAGACGCGTCTTGTCCTGTTTCTTGCGATACGCATTGGGCACCAAGTCTTCAATGAGCTTGCCGTCGGCATACATCTGCAAGGTATAATAATTCACCGGTCCCGGTAGCGATTGCTTCAACAAACGGTAGATGGCCGACACGTTTTCTTCCGTAAACGGCTGATAGCCAAAAGCCGGATTGGCATACACACGCAGCAGCTTCTTCTCATGGTCTACCTCAAAACGTTCCAGCTTGCATTTACCGATACGGGCATACGAAGTCTCATAACTGGTAAAAAAATCTTTCAGACGTTGCTCTGTGGTCTGTTCCAGACTTTGTCCGGACACCGCCCCTGCCAGGCAAAGAAAACCCAGCAGCAAAATAGCAAATTTATTCATATACATTCTATAGGGTTGCCACAAAGGTACAAAATATCACAGATTCTTGTTCATCCAAATAGAAAAAGCCGTCCGGCATCTTTCAGATACCAGACGGCCAATGCATTTATTTTCGACTGACTTTTATCAGTTGTTTTCCGGACGAAGTTTACGTACGGTTACTGCAGTCTGCCACATTTCGCTTTCACGCAATGCTTTCAATTCTGCATTCAGTTTTTCACGATAGTCAGGCTGAGAGTTGCTGTCGATAGAAATCTGAGCTTCGTTTCCTGACTTCACGCTTTGATACAATTTCTGTACAACCGGTTTGATAGCATCGTGGAACGGGCCCATCCAGTCAAGTGCACCGCGCTGTGCAGTAGTAGAGCAGTTAGCATACATCCAGTCCATACCGTTCTTTGCAAACAGCGGCATCAGTGACTGAGTCAGTTCTTCAACTGTTTCATTGAATGCTTCCGACGGAGTATGTCCGTTTTCGCGAAGTACTTCATACTGTGCCAGCAGCAATCCCTGGATAGCTCCCATCAAAGAACCACGTTCACCAGTCAAGTCAGAAGTAGCTTCACGCTGGAAAGTAGTTTCAAACAAATAACCTGAACCGATACCGATACCCAATGCGATGGTACGTTCGTATGCCTTACCCGTAGCATCCTGGTAGATAGCATAAGAAGAGTTCAAGCCACGACCTTCCAGGAACATGGTACGCAAAGAAGTACCTGAACCTTTCGGAGCCACCATGATTACATCTACATCTGTCGGAGGAACTACGCCTGTACGGTCATTCCAAGTAATGGCAAAACCGTGAGAGAAGTACAGTGCTTTTCCTGCAGTCAGACAAGGCTTGATAGTAGGCCATACAGAAATCACAGCTGCATCCGACAACAAACACATAATTATAGTAGCTTTCTGGCAAGCTTCTTCAATGCTGAACAAAGTTTCTCCCGGTACCCATCCGTCAGCCACAGCTTTGTCATAGGTCTTACCCTGACGCTGTCCGACAATGACGTTGAAACCGTTGTCACGCAGGTTCAAAGACTGGCCCGGTCCCTGTACACCGTAACCGATAACTGCAATGGTTTCGTCTTTCAATACTTCACGTGCTTTTTCCAATGGAAACTCTTCGCGGGTCATTACATTTTCAATAACTCCGCCAAAATTCATTTGTGCCATAATTTTCTTACAATCTTTTTACGCAGCCTGAAGCTGCTAGTTGTTAGTATAATGTTAATCTCTAAAAATCACTTTACTCCGGACTACGACCTCCGAGCCGTTTTTCTTCACCTCTACATCGTATTCGTTTTCGCCCGTCTGCTCCCGATAGAAGCTCAAGGCATCTCCGTAATAGCTTTCGGCCACATAGGCCATTTCAAACCGACGGATACGCTTTTCACGGAACATTTCCATAGGGAACAAATCCAGAATATGCTCGATGTACTTGATGCTGTTCACGTGGCCGTTCAAGTCAATGTCACTGTATTTCACCTGACATTCGCCCACCAGCTCCGGATGGCTCACCTTGATGCGTCCGGGTTTGTCAATCGGACAGTCCTTCACGCACACATAGTCAACTATCGACCCACCGTGCAGTGTCAGCAAATCGGCCGGCTTGCGGGTTTCCATACTGATCATGGCCCATATCGAACGGGCATAACCAATGGCTTTTCCGTCTTTATCCAGGATGGCAAAATTTCGGTCCGTAAACAGACGGTACACATTTTCCACCCACGTCTGTATGGAGAAACTTTCGTATGCGCGAGGCATATCCTCCAGTTCAATTGCCAGTCGGGAAAGTACCCACGTGTAATGATTCTCATTCAGCGTGGCAATACCAAATCCTCTGTCGGCTGCATGAAACCCGGCGCAGTTCAGCAAATGGTTGCCCAATACGCCCATGGTCAGCCGTTCCATAAAATCCACATGGAACGGTTCGGCTACAAACCGGTAAGTTCCAACTTTACTGTCCTCTGTCATATCTCAATCTTTTTGATTCTGATACCGTTCTTCGCGGTGTGCCAGGTACTCATTCACCCGTTCAAAGCAACTTGTCGAAACGGCAATACGCCCGGAGCGTACAAACTGCAACACACAGTTCAGCTGTTTCAGTTCCTGATACAACGACGTGATGTCATCGCTCATTCCCACCATTTCCACGATTGAAAAAGTAGGATTCACCTCTACGATATGAGCACTGTAACGACGAATCACCTTCGAAGCTTCCGGATTGGCCTGAAACTCCGGAGTAGCAACCTTGTACATGGCTACTTCACGCTGGAAAATCTCCTTATCCGTGAAATAATGCGCCTGAATCACGTCTATCTTCTTCTCGATTTGTGTCACCACCTTATCTATCACATCTGGAGTAGTCCAGCAAGTAATGGTATATTTGTGCACTCCCTTTATGGAAGAAGCCGACACATTCAGACTTTCAATGTTTATCTGACGACGGGTAAACACAGCCGTAATCTGATTCAATATACCGGCAATGTTTTCCGAATGAACGATGATTGTATATAAAGTCTTGTTGCTATTCATAATTCACCTCCTTCTCCTCTCAACATTCCATTAACATATAGTTGACCGAACTTCCCGGAGGAGTCATCGGCAACACGTTTCCTTCTTCTACCACACAAACCTCCAACAGGAAAGGACCGTCGGTCGATAACATTTCCTGAATGCCGTCGTTCAGTTCCTCACGGCTCATTACTCTTCGTGAAGCAATTCCATAAGCCGAAGCAATCTGCATGTAATCCGGATTCATCATCGGAGTAAAGGAATAACGGCGATTGAAGAACATAGCCTGCCACTGACGTACATTACCCAGGTAATTGTTGTTCATCAATATAATCTTAACCGGAGATTTCTGTTCCATCACCGTGCCCAGTTCCTGCATGGTCATCTGCAAACCTCCGTCACCCATAAAGGCACACACCGTACGGTCCGGACGACCGAATGTTGCCCCAATGGCAGCCGGAAGACAGAATCCCATGGTTCCCATACCACCGGAAGTAACGATACTGCGAGGTTTAGTGAATTTGAAATAACGGCAAGCCATCATCTGGTTCTGACCTACATCGGTCACCAGAATCGCTTCATTATGGGTAGCTTCGCTGACTGCATTCACCACTTCACCCATATTAATCGGTCCTTCTTTCGGGAATACTTCTCTTTCGATTACCTGATTGAATTCCTTCTCCTCGTATGGTTTGAAGCTTGCAATCCATTCCTCATGTTTCTGCGGCTGAATCAATTCAGTAAGTAAAGACAAGGTGCGTTTGCAGTTTCCGAGCACCGGTACATCTACCGCCACATTCTTTCCGATTTCCGAAGGGTCCACATCCAGATGAATTATTTTGGCCTGTTTGGCGTAGGTTTCCAGTTTTCCCGTCACACGGTCATCGAAACGCATACCTACGGCAATCAGCACATCACATTCGTTGGTCTTCACATTCGGGCCTAAATTACCGTGCATACCCAGCATACCTTTATTCAAGCGGTGATTGCTTGGCAAAGCCGACAAACCCAGCAAGGTACATCCACACGGGATGTCTGCCTTTTCTACAAAATTTTGCAACTCTTTCTGAGCATTACCCAATTCTACTCCCTGGCCAACCAACACCAACGGACGTTTAGCTGCATTGATTAAGGCAACCGCCTCAGCTACTGCCGTAGAATCAGTTTCAGGATCCGGGTCATAACTGCGAATGAAATCGACGTTTACCGGCTCATAATCCGTCATGTCCACCTGCGCATTCTTGGCAAAGTCGAGTACCACCGGTCCCGGACGTCCACTACGTGCGATATAGAACGCACGCGCCACTGCCCAAGCCACATCCTCCGCACGGCGAATCTGGTAGCTCCATTTGGAAATCGGCTGCGTCACGCCCACCAAGTCAACTTCCTGAAAGGCATCCGTACCCAGCAATCCGGCTCCCACCTGACCGGCAATCACCACAATCGGTGTACTGTCAATCATGGCATCGGCTATTCCTGTAATGGTATTGGTAGCCCCCGGACCACTTGTCACCAGGCAAACACCCACTTCTCCCGATACACGGGCAAAACCTTGAGCCGCATGTGCAGCCCCTTGTTCATGACGAACCAGAATGTGATTCAATCTGTCGCGATGGTCATACAACGCATCGAATACCGGCATGATAGCTCCTCCCGGATAGCCGAAAAGCGTCTTCACGCCTTCATGCTCCAAAGAGCGCATCAATGCTTCCGAACCTGATATTTTTTCTTTACTCATAAGCCTCTCTTTATTCTACGATTCTCACTCCACCTTTATCTGCTGAACTCACCATGCTGGCGTATGCCTTAAGTGCCTTCGAAACTTTCCGGTCGCGTGTCACCGGTGTCATCGGACGCTGAGCCAGTTCTTCATCCGAGAGCTTCACATTGATAGAGCGGTTAGGAATATCTATTTCAATGATGTCACCATCTACAATCTTACCGATGTTACCTCCGGCAGCTGCTTCCGGAGAAATATGTCCGATACTCAGTCCGGAAGTTCCTCCACTGAAACGTCCGTCGGTAATCAGCGCACATTCTTTACCCAAATGTTTGGATTTAATATAAGAGGTAGGATACAGCATCTCCTGCATACCCGGACCACCTTTCGGACCTTCGTGAGTAATGACTACTACATCGCCGCTCACAACCTTACCTCCCAAGATTCCCTCACAGGCAGCTTCCTGTGAATCGAACACCTTGGCTGGTCCGGAGAACTTCCAGATGCTTTCATCTACTCCGGCTGTCTTTACCACACAGCCATCCTGTGCGATGTTTCCTTTCAATACAGCCAAGCCACCATCCTTGCTGTACGCATGCTGCAAATCGCGGATACATCCGTTGGCACGGTCGGTATCCAGTTCCTTATAAGTGGCATTCTGTGCGCCTAACTGAATACAGAACTTTCCGCCCGGTGCACTTGAATAAATGCGCTGTGCTTCTGCATCGACTTCCGGTACACAAACAGCATATTTTGCAATAGCTTCTGCCAGTGTCGTACCGTCTACACGGCGAACCGTAGTATCCAGCAATCCGCCTTTGGCCAGTTCACCCAGAATGTTCAGGATACCTCCGGCACGGTTCACATCCTGAATATGGTACTTCTGTGTATTGGGAGCCACCTTGCAAAGACAAGGCACCCGACGTGACAACATATCAATGTCGTCCATCTTAAAATCCACCTCCGCTTCGTGAGCCACAGCCAGCAGGTGAAGCACCGTATTGGTAGACCCACCCATGGCAATGTCGAGCGTCATGGCGTTCAGAAAAGCCTGACGAGTGGCGATACTGCGTGGCAGCACACTGTCGTCTCCTTCCTCATAATATTTATAAGCATTCTTTACAATCAATGCGGCTGCATCCTTGAACAACTGCTTACGGTTGGCATGAGTAGCCAAGATGGTACCATTTCCCGGAAGTGCCAGACCGATGGCCTCATTCAGGCAGTTCATAGAGTTGGCAGTAAACATACCCGAGCAGCTTCCGCATCCCGGACAAGCATGACGTTCAATTTCAGCTACGTCTTCATCGCTCACCGTCGAATCGGCCGACTTAATCATGGCATCAATCAAATCCAGATGCTGTCCGCCCCACTCTCCAGCCTCCATCGGTCCGCCAGACACGAACACAGTAGGAATATTCAGACGCATGGACGCCATCAGCATCCCCGGGGTAATTTTGTCACAGTTGGAGATACATACCATCGCATCTGCCTTGTGTGCATTCACCATATATTCTATGCTGTCGGCGATGATGTCGCGCGAAGGCAAAGAATACAACATTCCGTCATGCCCCATCGCGATTCCGTCGTCGATGGCAATGGTATTAAATTCAGCCGCAAAGCATCCCAGCTTCTCAATTTCTGCCTTGACCTGCTGACCGATTTCATGCAGGTGAGTATGCCCCGGTACAAATTGTGTAAAAGAATTCACGATGGCGATAATCGGCTTTCCCATCATTTCCTTTTTCATTCCATTGGCCACCCACAACGCTCTGGCACCTGCCATGCGGCGACCTTCCGTGCTCATCGAACTACGTAACTGATGTTTCATTTTCCTCACTCTTTAATTAAAAAGCCTCTCTCATCGTCTGGTGAGAAAGGCTTTCCATATTATCATAACTGCATGATTACATACACGAAACCTTCTCACCTCTTGGTGCCACGACCACGACGCGAATAATATGCAGGACTGCCAGGTTTACCAATGTATTCAGTGTAATCATATCTGTCTCTTCTCGTTTTTTGTTTACAGATGCAAAGGTAAAGGGTTTTTTGTAACATGCAAATAAAATG
>OOIG01002218.1_pt1 | contig 13339 bp, 7 predicted proteins | sample 1692091 | NCBI WGS metagenome assembly OOIG01 (sample SAMN06348188, study PRJEB24527) | human gut metagenome | biome: human gut; feature: ankylosing spondylitis patient; material: feces | host: Homo sapiens | place: China | collected 2015-10
CGCCGCCGGGGCACGGCGGTTCACCGTGGGCCTTGCGAAAAAAGTGCTGCTGGCCAACAGCATCGGTGCACTGTGGGACGCGGAGCTGGCGGCGCAGTCTGCCGGGACGCTGACGGCCGTCGGCGGCTGGCTGGGCATCGCGGCCTTCGGCTTCCAGATCTACTTCGACTTCTCCGGCTACTCCGACATGGCCATCGGTCTGGGGCGGATCTTCGGCTTCCGGTTCAACGAGAACTTTGACCACCCCTACTGCGCCGACTCCGTGGGCACCTTCTGGCGGCGGTGGCACATGTCCCTGACCTCCTGGTTCCGGGACTATTTGTATATCCCCCTGGGAGGCAACCGGGGCGGCACCGCCAGGACCATCCGGAACCTCCTGATCGTCTGGTTCTGCACTGGCTTCTGGCACGGGGCCAGCTGGAATTTCATCCTGTGGGGACTGTACTTCGCCGCCTGGCTGATCTTGGAGCGGTACGTCCTTCGGGGCGTACTGGAGAAGACCCCGGCGATCCTCAAGCACCTCTACACCCTCATCGTGGTGTTCGTGGGCTGGGGCCTCTTTGCCATGGTGGACCTGGGCGTGTGCGGGGACTACCTTGCCGCCTGTTTCGGCGGTGCGCCGCTCTGGAGCGGGGCGGACCTGTTCCGGCTGCGGAGCTACGCCGTGACACTGGCGGTACTGGTGCTGGCTTCCACCGCTCTGGGCCAGCGGCTGTGGGCGAAGCTGCCCCGGCAGGCAGAACAGCTGGCCACCCCGGTGCTCATGGGCCTTTCCCTGGTGGTCTGCACGGCCTATCTGGTGGACGGCAGCTACAACCCCTTCCTGTATTTCCGGTTCTGAGAGGAGGCAGAGACCTTGTCCAAACGATACGCAAGATTTCTCACAGCGGTGTTCTGCCTCTTTCTGGGGGGGCTGATGGTGTGGCAGATGCTCCTGCCGGACCGGGAGCGGTCCGACGTGGAGAACCGCACCCTCCAGCAGCGGCCGGCACTGACTCTGTCCAGCGTGCTGGACGGCAGCTATATGGAGGACGTGGAGGCCTACGTCCAGGACCAGTTTCCCCTGCGGGACCAGTGGACGGGCCTGAAGGCCCGGACGGAGCAGCTGATCGGCAAACGGCTGTTCAACAACATCTATCTCTGTGAAGGCGAAACATTGATCTCCAAGGTGGACGCCCCTGCGGACGGCCTGGAGAAGGCGAACCTGAATTACGTCTCCCAGCTGGCGGAGAAGTCGGACATCCCCATGTATCTGGGGCTGATCCCCTCCGCGGCGGAGGTGTGGCGGGACAAACTGCCGGAGGGCGCGGAGTCCTGGGACCAGAACGCCTATCTCCGGCAGGCGGCGGACACGGGCCTGCCCCTGATCGACTTTTCCGCCGCCCTGACGGCCCACGCCGGAGAGCCCATCTTCTACCGCACAGACCACCACTGGACGTCCCTCGGGGCCTTCTATGGGGCCAATGCTCTGCTGGAAGTCCTGGGAAGAGAATCATTAAAGCAGGAAAGCTTTACACCAGAGATTGCCAGTACCAGCTTCAATGGCACGCTGTACTCCCAGTCCGGCATCCACTGGCTGACGCCGGACACCATGGAATTCTGGGTCAAAGAGGACGGCCTCATGGTCACCTCCTGGCGCACCGGCTCTCCGGAACCCGGCATACTGTACGACCGGAGCTATTTGACCGAGAAGGACAAATACGCCTCCTTCCTGGGCGGCAACCAACCCCTGTGCGTCATCCAGAATGAGAACGCCCGAGACGGCGGCAAGCTCCTGCTGATCCGGGATTCCTACTCCGACGCCCTGGCACCCTTCCTGGCCCAGAGCTTTGCCGAGGTCCACCTGCTGGACCCGCGGTATTACCGGATGCCCCCCGCCCAGTACGCGGCGGAGAACGGCATCGACGCCATCTGCGTCGTGTATAGTATCCCCAACTTCATCACGGACCGGAACCTGGTGTTCCTGGCCCAGTGAGCGCAGAAAAGAGCGGCCGGAGTTTCGGCCGCTCTCTTTTTTGATCCGAATTCACGGGCCGGTGCCGGTGCCGTCGCACCGCCAGCCCTCATCCGTCAGGTAGAGGACCCCCACCTGGAAATTCTCATAGGCGCCCTCCGGGGCCTCGCCGTACCTGCCGTCGTACTCCACGGTGTTGCCGGCCATCTGCCAGCTGCGGGCCGCCTCATTCTCCGGTACAAAGATGCGCCGGTAGGAGAACCAGAACCGCTCGTGCCCCTCCGATTGCTCCGGATAGGAGGTCTCCGGCATATCTGCCCAGCTATCCACATCGGCCACAGTCCGCACATAGGTGCAGGCGAAGATGCTGCCGTCTGTGACCTCCAGGGCGGGCTGCGTATCCGCATCGGCCCAGGCCTGGGCGATCTCCAGATGGCTCTGTCCCCGGTCCGGGATGATGATGCCCTCCCGCAGGGCCTCCCATTCTACTTCGTCATAAATCTGGCGCAAGGCTGCAAAGACCGTGCCGTTGAAGACTGCGTCCGCCGTCACCGGCGGGGCGTAGAACCACTGTGTCACGCCGCTCCGGGTGCAGCGGACCAGGGAGCTGCCCTCCCAGCACTGGAGGGCGGCGCTGCCGTCCTCTGCGGTGAGGGTCAGGGAGGCCAGGCCCGCCGGGGGCGAGCCCGCCTCCGCGGGGTACCAGAGGAAATTCTCCGGCATCCGGGAGATGGCCGCCGCCATATCCAGCGGCAGTATATAGCTTCCGCCGCCGGACCCACCAGGGGCGGGGGAGAGGGTCAGGGAGAAGGCACCGGGGGCCAAAATCCCGTCCATCGCCGCCTGAACAGCAGCCTTGGCCGCCTCGTTCACCTCCGGCCGCCCCGAAGCTTCGGGGCCCACATAGCACCCGTCGGCGTCCGGGCAGTCCGGGTTGGGGGTGATACCGTTGCGGAAGAAGAAGCCCTCGATTACCGTCTGGGACTGATTCCGCAGCAGCTCATACTGGGCCATACTGGTGGGGTCCTCCACCAGGAACTGCACGTCCGTGGGGGTGGAGAGCAGATAGATGTAGGCGTCGTCAGAGCCGATCACATAGCTGGAAGCCCCTAAAATCTCCGACCAGTCCGCGTCCCCAAAGGCGGCCTGGAACTGGGCACGGGTGAGGGCCCGGACATTCCAGACCAGACCTGTATCGGGATTTGATATGTGGGCAAGTCGCTCATAGACGTCGAACCCCGGCACAGATTCTCCGAACCAGACAGCGTCCTCAGCGGTGACCGCCGCCATGTCTGCCCAGCCCTCCGGCACCCACAGGGAGAGGCCGCCGCTCTCATAGACCGTGCCATCTCCCGCCGCTGTCCAGATGGACAGGGCAGACTGGAGCGCCTGCCACGCGGCCCGACCGCCGTCTGTCAGATCATCGGAGAAGATTTCCATATAATGGGCAATGCTGTCATAGATCTCCTGAGTGCCGGGATCGTCTCCGGCGGCGACACAGGCCGCCATGGCGGCAAGGGCCTGGGACTGCTCCGAGAGGTTCGTCTCCGACAGCGTGTTGAAGAAGTGGACTGGCTGACTGCAGCTGATATCCAGCAGCTCCCGCCCCGTCAGGTCATAGAAGGACAGCAGCCCCATCTCCCGGAGCTGGTAGGCCATGCCTGAGAAAAACAGCTCTGTTCCGGGGACGCAGTCGTTCTCCATGCGGTGATACAGATAGGTGCGGGTTCCGCCCTCGTCCAGTTGGAAGTAGAAGTAGTCACACCCGGGGTAACCGGGGCTGACCCAGCAGTCCTCGGTCATGTACGTTCCGCCGGCCAAAATGACGCTCTCCGGCGTGGTGGTGTGCAGTTCATAGTTCATGCTCCAGATGGCAAAATCCAGGCCGCCCACGGATACATAGGAGGGGCCCTCGATGGACTCAATCCGCCAGTCGTCATATTCCAGCGGGGCGGGGACAAAGTCGCCGCCCTCCACGAACAGCAACCCCTCATGGTCGCCGGTGTACTGCTCCTGCACGTAGTCCCGCAGGACCGCCATTACGTCCTCCGGCGCTTCCGCGCCCTCCATCAAGTGGTCCGCCGTGGCACGGCCGTCCCGGTACACCAGCAGGTTTTCTCCATCAAAGTACAGCCACCGGTCGGCGGTGCCGTCCTGGGGACTGTCGGGAATGGGGACGAATGCCCACAGGGCCAGATTCCGGCGGCTCACGTCCCAACGGTTGAAGCTCAAGTACTCCGCGTCCGGCCAAGCCTGTTTCAAATCCTCGTCGATGTCCGCCTCATAGATCCGCCCATCCCGCTGGAAAAAGATCTGGGCGGTGTTTGCCGAAGAGGCACACAACTCGTCTGCGCCGTTGCCATCCAGGTCGAACTGGGCGGTGTCACCGTAGACCCGGGCCAGGAGGACGGGATTTCCCTCGGTGTCGAAATAGTAATAGTCGTGGAAGGTGGCACCTGTATGTTCGTCCAGCTCGCCGGAGTAACGGATGACCAGCCCATCATGGCCGAACAGATCGGAGAAGGAGTCCATGGAGACGGCGTAGCCGCCGGAATCGCTGTAACTCAGCGTGTTATGCTCCGGGAAGGTGAAGAAGCAGCCCACATCCCATGTGCGCATCCCGTCCCGGCCCGCCGCCTCGTCATAAATCACGGCGGCGTAGAGATTGCCGTCGGTGGAGAGATAGGTGCGGACAGAGAGTTCATCGCCGTCCTCGGTGTGCATGATATAGCCAGTGCCACGCTCGGCGCAGTCATTCCGGTGCCGAATGGCCTCCATGGTCTCCGGCTCATAGGGTGTGAGGTCTGTCAGCGGAATGGTCAGCACCGGCTCCCCCTCCGGGTACACGGTAGGGATGGCGGGCCGCTCACTGGGCTGGTTGGAGACAAACCAGTAGGAGCCGTCGGCCTGTTCTTCCAGTGTCACGCACTTCCAGCCGTCAACATGGAACGTGTCGTCGTAGTAGAGCCGGATGGTATCGCCCACCCGCTCCCCGGCAGTGATGTTGACGCCCGAGAAGTAGTTGGTATCCCCGTGGCTGTGATAGTAGGCATCATACTCCGGGAGGTACTGGAAGTAGTCCATCCCGATCCGCCCCGTCTCCTCCAGCGTGAGGCCGGTGTTCTCCAGCAGCACCTGGTTGATGGCCTCCACGGACATCTTGTCCACAGGGCAGATCAGCTCCCCTGCGGTGTCAAAGCTGCCCACCTGCCGCAGCTCCTCATCGGTCATAGGCGCGTCGATCCCCGTGCCGCAATAGAACAGCTCAAAGAGGTCGATGTCCTCCGGCTTCTCGTACAGGGAGTTCAAAAATTGGTTGCGGATGCTGTAAGTACCCTCCTGATTGAAGAACTCCTCATTAAAATACGCCAGCTCGTCGCCGGTGAGGGAGCGGACACCGCCGGTTTCCCCATCCGCCTTGGCCCCGGTGAAGGTGACGGCGCAGACGCCCGCTGCCAGCGCCAGAACCAGAAACAAAGCCGCTGCCCGGGTCTGTTGTCCCTGGGCGATGCGGGTGATCCGGTCCTTCAGCTGCCGCTTATCTGCCGTCATGGTGGTGGCGGACAGCAGGGGAGAGCCGGGCCCCGTCCGCACCGGGATCAGGGACAGCAGGGTTTTGCCGTAGGGGATGCGTTCGCCCTCTCCCAGGGCCTGGATGGCGGCCTCGTCGCAGGCCAGCTCCCCGTCGGCCTTGGAGACGGCGGCGGCGATCCACACCAGAGGGTCGAACCAGTACACCGCGAGGCACACGCTCCGCAGCAGCGACCACAACGGGTCCAGATGGCGGGCGTGGGCGGTCTCATGGGCCAGCACATGCCGCAGCCGCTCCGGAGAGGTGACAACGGCGGGGGTAAGATAAATGGCGGGCCGGAACAGCCCGAACAGGCAGGGGGAGGGGAGACCTGCCTCCACCAGATAGACGGGATACCTGCAGTTCTCCGCGGCATAGGGCGCCCTCGTCCTCCGGAGCTTTTGCCAGAAGCGCAGGTTGGTCACCAGAAACCACACCGCCATGGCGGCGATGCCGATCAGCCAGAGGACCGTCAGCAGGTCCGCCGCCGTCACCACCCGCTCCCGGATGACCGGGTAAGAAAAGGCTTCCTCCCCGCCGGAGGGCGCGGCCGCCTCCCCCGAGGGGGAGCCGCCTCCCTCTATCTGAGGTGCGGGGGATGTGACCTGGGGCGCTGTCCCCATGGGAGAGGGGGCCAGCGGCACTCTGTAAATTTCCCGCTGTTCCAGCCGTTCCGTCACTGTCCGGCCCACCGGCTCCGCCGCCGACAGGACGGAGAAGTCCGCTCCCGGCAGGCTCACCGGCACCAGCAGCCGCACCAGCACCAGCGCCCACAGGACATACTGGGCCCGGCGGGAAATCCGGTCCCGGAAGGCCCGCCGCAACAGCAGGACCGCCAGGATCAGCACGGAAGATGTCAACAGGATCTCACGCATGTTCCTCGCCTCCCGCTCGTTCCAAAATAGCGGACAGCTCCGCGATGTCCGCCTCCGTCAGCTGGCGGCTCTCCACCATGGCGCTCATCATCAGGCCCAGGCTGCCGCCGTAGACCCGGGAGAGGAAGCTCTCCGTCTCCGCCGCCGCGGCGTCCTCGCGGTCCACCGCGGGGAAGTACCGCTTGGCCCGGCCGCCCTCCTCGTGCCGGACGGCCCCCTTGGCTTCCAGCCGGGCGAGCATGGTGATCACCGTGTTCTTGCTCCAGCCTGTGTCCTCCTTCAGGGAGGCCGTCAGATCCATGATGGTCCGGGGGGACTGCTCCCACAGCCGGTTCATCAGCTTCCACTCGCTGTCGGACAGGTTCACCTGCATAGTCTCACCTCCATGGTATACGAGTGTCTACCTGGTCTTCTGATTGGACCATATCAAATAGGTAGACATTTGTCAACCTCAAATTGGTAACAAAAGCGGCAAACCGGCAACAGCCGTTTCCCGCCTTGACCGGAAGGGGATTTTGCCGTAAAATAGGGGCCGAGACTTTTGAGACGGATGGAGAACGGTGGACTTATGGAAGACTTCAAACAACGCTACATTGCCGCCCGCCGGGCGGTCATCGCCCAGGACTTATCCAGGCTGAACCCCATGCAGCGCCAGGCTGCCATGACCACGGAGGGTCCGCTGCTGCTGCTGGCGGGCGCCGGCAGCGGCAAGACCACGGTGCTGATCCAGCGGGTGTACAACCTGCTGACCTACGGCCGGGGAAGCGATTCGGAAGAGGTGCCGGCCTGGGCCACGGAAGAGGATCTTCAATTTCTGGAGAGCTTCCCCGCCCGGCCCACGGAGGAGGACGTCCGCCGGGCCCGGCGGCTCTGCGCCCTGGACGCGCCCAAGCCCTGGGAGATCATCGCCATCACCTTCACCAACAAGGCGGCAGGGGAGCTGAAGGACCGGCTGGCCGCCCGGCTGGGGCCGGAGGCCAACGACATCTGGGCCTCCACCTTCCACTCCGCCTGTGTGCGCATCCTGCGGCGGGACATCGACCGGCTGGGATTCGACAAGGACTTCACCATCTACGACACCGACGACTCCAAGCGGGTCATCAAGGACATTCTGAAGGAGCTGAACCTGGAGGAGAAGACCTTCCCGCCCCGGAGCGTCCTGGCCGCCATCAGCCACTCCAAGGACCAGTATGAGACGCCGGAGGACTTTGCCAAGCGGTACGAGGCGGCGGGGGACTGGAAGATGACCCGCATCGCCAAGATCTATGCCGCCTATGCGAAGAAGCTCCGCACCGCCAATGCCCTGGACTTTGACGACATCATCTTTCACACGGTAACGCTGCTGCAGCAGGAGCGGTCGGTGCTGGACTACTACCAGCGCAAGTTCCGCTACGTGCTGGTGGACGAGTACCAGGACACCAACCACTTACAGTATCTGCTGACAAGCCTCCTGGCGGGGGGGTACAAAAACCTCTGTGTGGTGGGCGATGACGACCAGTCCATCTACCGCTTCCGGGGGGCCAACATCGAAAACATCCTGAACTTCGAGGAGCAGTACCCCACCGCCCGGACCATTCGCCTGGAGCAGAACTACCGCTCTACCCAGAACATTCTGGATGCGGCCAACGCCGTCATCCAGAACAACCAGGGCCGCAAGGGCAAGACCCTCTGGACCGACAACGGCGGGGGCGATGTGGTGACGGTCAAGACCACCTTCAACGAGAGCGACGAGGCCAACTACGTGGCCGGGGACATCCTGATGGGGGTGAACCGGGGCAGGAACTTCCGGGACACGGCGGTCCTCTACCGGATGAACGCCCAGTCCAACGCCCTGGAATACGCCATGAAGCGCAACGGCATCCCCTATAAAGTAGTGGGGGGCATGAAGTTCTTCGACCGGGCGGAGGTCAAGGACATGCTGGCCTATCTGTGCGTGCTGAACAACCCCCTGGACGACCTGCGGCTGCGGCGGATCATCAACAACCCGCCCCGGGGCATCGGCGCCACTACATTGGACAAGGTGGGCGCCTTGGCGGAGAGCCAGGGGGCGTCGCTGTATGAGATCATCCGCAACGCGGACCTGTTCCCGGAGCTGAAAGCGTCTTCCGCCAAGCTGCTGAAGTTCGCGGACCTGATCGACGGCCTGCGGCGGGCGGGCACGGAGCTGGCCCTGCCGGAGTTCTATGACGCCGTCTGCGACCAGACCGGCTATGTAAAGGCCCTGGAGGAGAAGAACGACATGGAGAGCCGGGGCCGCATCGAGAACGTTCAGGAGCTGAAATCCAACATCCTGGGCTTCCTGGAGCAGCAGCCGGAGGACGCCACCCTCTCCGGCTTCCTGAACGAGATTGCCCTGTACACAGATCTGGACAGCGTGGAGGCCAGCGACGACTGCGTCACCATGATGACCATTCACTCCGCCAAGGGGCTGGAGTTCCCGGTGGTGTACGTGGTGGGGATGGAGGAGGGGATCTTCCCCGGCGCCTCCGCCCAGTACGACCAGGAGGAGCTGGAGGAGGAGCGGCGGCTCTGCTACGTGGCCATGACCCGGGCCAAGGAGAAGCTGACCCTCACCAACTGCCGGCAGCGGATGCTGTACGGCCGTACCAGCGCCAACCGGGCCTCCCGGTTCCTGGACGAGATCCCGGAGGAGAACATGCGCTGGGAGAGCAAGCCGGAGCCCCGCTTCGGCGGTATGGAGCACGACGGCACCTTCGGCGGCGACCGGTACGAGGACGGCTGGGGCAGCTCCCCCGCCCGCGCCGGCGGCTCCTGGAGCAGCGGCGGCGTCCACAGCTACCGGGCCCCGGCCCAGGCGCCCCAGCGGCCCCTGGCCTCTGTCCAGCAGGCGGCCTCCGCCCGGAAGAACGCCGCCCCGGCGGCGCCTCTGCTGCAATTACAGCAGGGGGACATGGTGGAGCATACCGCCTTCGGGAAGGGCATGGTGCTCTCTGTCCGGCCCATGGGCGGCGACGCCCTGACGGAGGTGGCCTTTGACACCGTGGGCAAAAAGAAGCTGATGCTGAAATCCGCGGGAGCCCACATGAGGAAACTGTGATGATGGAGATCGAAAACTGGATGAAGCAATACTGCGGGGCCGTCCGGGCCGCCTTTGGGGACCGGGTGCGGTACATCGGCCTCCAGGGCAGCCGGGGCAGGGGAGAAGCCGGACCGGACAGCGACATCGACGTGGTGTGCATTCTGGACAGCTGCTCTCTGCAAGACCTGGAGACCTACCGGGCAGCCGTGAAGGACCTGCCGGACCGGGACAAGCTGTGCGGCTTCGTCTCCGGTACGGCGGAGCTGGCGGCCTGGGACCGGGGGGAGCTGTTCCAGTTCCGCCGGGACACCACCGACTGGTGCGGACGCCTTGCGGACCTGCTGCCGCCGGAGGAGCCAGGGGACGCCCGCCGGGCCCTCCATCAGGGGGCCTGCGGACTGTATCACCTGTGCTGCCACAACTTTCTCCACGGCAGAAGCCGGGAGGCGGTGGCGGAGGCCTGCAAGGCCGCCGTGTTCCTGCTGCAGGCCAAGCTGTATGCAGAGCAGGGGCTCTACTGCCGCCGGAGATCAGACCTGGAACAGCACCTGACCGGGCAGGACCTGGAGATTCTGCAAACTGCCCAGGCCCTGAAAGCAGGGGAGTGCCGGGAGGACCTGACAGCCCTCACGGACCGGCTGTTTGCCTGGTGCCGGGACGTGATCGGCCAGCAGAAAGCAATCTGAACACCAGGGCCCGCCGTTTTCGGCGGGCCCTGGTGTTTTGTGTGTGATCGGGGGTGGGAGATCCGGTCCATTGCACGGGGATCAGCCATGCCTGCGGCTGGACAGATGCCCCCCTACGGCTCCACCCGGATGCCCAGAATCCGGGCCACCACCGCGGCCTGGGCGGCGTTGATGACGGCGCCCTTCAGCTCCCGGCAGGTCTCCGACAGCACGATCCGGTCCAGGGTGCAGGCCGTCAGGTCCATGCCGGCAAGGCTGGTGCGAAACAGCTCCGCCCCGGTCAGATCCGTCTTCTCCATGGCAGCTTTTTTCAGCCGCATCTCCGAGAGCGTAGACTCTGTGAAGTCACATTCCTTCACGGAAATACGCTCCCAGACGCCGCCGGAAAAGTTGACATAACGAAGCAGAGTCTCCTCCAGAACGCTGTCCTTCCACCGGGAGCGGCGCAGGTCCGCGCCGTCCCATTTGCAGCCGGAGAGGCGGCAGTCCTTCCAATAGGTGGCGGAGAGGCGGCAGTTCTCCAGGAGACATCCGGTGAAGGTGCAGCCGTAAAAGGCTGCGCCGGTGAAATCGCAGTTCCGCAGGCGGCAGGACTGGAACCGGCAGTCCCGGAAGTCCAGGCCGGAGCCGTCCAGCCCCTCGGCGTTTTCCTGGGAAAGGACCGCGGCGGAGAGCACCTCTCCGGCCTCCCGCGCCGTCTCCAGGGCCTCAGGCAGGCCGCTCATGGGCGGAGTGCCTGCCGGGGCGGGAGCAGCAGCTCCTCAAAGCTCCGGATATACACGTCGCAAAATCCCCGCATGGCCGCCTCGTCCTGGGCGAAGAAACCGTCGTAAACGCCCACCACCCGCATCTTTGCAGCCCTGGCGCCCTTGCAGGCGGAGAGGCTGTCATCGAACACCGTGCAGTCCTCCGGTGCCACGCCGTAGTGCTCTGCGGCGGCACGCCACAGGGCCGGGTCCTTTTTCTCCAACCCCAGGTCGTGGGCCAGAGTGACACCCTCAAAGTACTTCATCAGGTCCAGGTGGGTCAGGGCGGTGCGGCAGTGCTCCGGCACGCTGGAGGTCACCACCGCCATCCGGCGGCCCTCTGCCCGGCACTGCTTCAAATACGCCCGGACGCCGGGCTTCACCGTGACGTGGGCGTATGCGTCCCTGGCCATCTCCATCCACTCGGCAATGATCTCCTCGCAGGACTCCGTGAGGCGGCAGTACTCCTTGGTGAACTTGGCGGCCAGGGGAAGGATGGTATGGGCTACGCCCTCGTAATAGGCGTGGGTGTACGCAATGCCCCGCCGGGCCAGAAATTCCCGGTCCACGTTTTTCCAGACGCCGTTGGAGTCGATCAGCGTCCCGTCCATGTCAAACAGCAGCATGGGCCGCCTCCTTTTCTCGGGGAGGAACCGGGTCTTGCCATTTCCGCCCCGTTGTGTTAAAATTTTTATTTGTTCGCGGCTTTTGATCCCGGACATCAAATCTACGGGAGTTTGCAAAAGTATAGCATAGATCCTGGTGAGGAGCAAGTCTGATGAAAGTCAACCACATCCGTCAAAATGTATTCCCCGTGCTGGCGGCTCTGATCTGGGGCACCGCCTTCGTGGCCCAGAGCGTGGCCGCCGACCATGTGGGTCCCTTCACCTTCACCGCCGCCAGAAGCGCGGTGGCCTTTGTGTTTCTGCTGGTGCTGTGTCTGGTGTTCCGCTGCCTGCGGCGGCGGGATTTTCAGGAGGAGGCCCAGGCCCGGCCCGGTTCCTGGCGGGATCTGGCCATCGGCGGTATCTGCTGCGGCGTGGTCCTGACAATGGGCACCAACCTCCAGCAGATGGGGCTGGAGACCACCACCTCCGGCAAGGCGGGGTTCATCACGGCCCTCTATATTGTCATCGTGCCCATTGCGGGGATTTTCCTCCGGCAAAAGGCGCCCCGGGCGATCTGGCTCAGTGTGGCGCTGGCGGTGGTGGGATTGTATCTGCTGTGCGTGCAGGAGTCCTTTTCCATCACGGAGGGGGACTGGTACGTGCTGCTGTGCTCCTTCTGCTTCGCCGGACACATCCTGCTGATCGACCACTTTACCCGGAAGGTGGACGGGGTGGCCCTGTCCTGCGTACAGTTCCTGGTGATGGCGGTGCTCTCTGCCGGGCTGATGCTGGTGATGGAGACGCCCGACTGGGCGGGGCTGCTGGCCTGCATCGGGCCTGTGCTGTATGTGGGCATCTTCTCCAGCGGCGTGGGATACACCCTCCAGATCCTGGCGCAGAAGGACTCCAACCCCACGGTGGTGTCCCTGCTGCTGAGTCTGGAGTCCGTGTTCGCCACCGTCGCCGGGGCGCTGATCCTAGGGGACCGGATGAGTGGGAAGGAGTACCTGGGCTGCGTGCTGATGCTGGCGGCGGTGGTGCTGGCCCAGCTGCCGGACTTCCGGAAAAAGCAGGCGGTACCGGCGCCGGAAAACTGAATCGTTCAGCAGGGACGCCGGTTTTGGGCGTCCCTGTTGATTTTTGGTTGGACAAACGCGGCGGCTTGTGGTATACTGCTATCCTGTATGAGTATGTAGCGAGGTGATTTCATGCGCATCGACGTGCTGGGCGTCGGCTTTGACAACCTGACCATGGCAGAGGCCGTGGAGCGGGGGATGGAGCTGGTCCGCAGTCCGGGCCCCCACTATGTGGTGACCCCCAATCCGGAGATCGTGGAGGTCTGCCGGGAGGACAGCGGGGCCAGGGCCGCGGTGAACGGCGCGGATCTGGTGCTGCCGGACGGCATCGGCGTCATCAAGGGCGCGGCCATGCTGGGGACGCCTCTGAAGGAAAGGACGCCGGGCGTTGAATTCGCGACCCATTTGATGGATAAACTGGCGGAGGAAGGGAAGTCCCTCTACCTCCTGGGCGCCAAGCCCGGTGTTGCGGAGCAGGCGGGAGCGAAGCTGGCCGCGGCCCATCCGGGGCTGCGGATCGCCGGCACCCACGACGGCTATTTCAAGGAGGACGGCCCGGTGGTAGCGGCCATCCGCCAAAGCGGCGCGGACGTGGTGTTCGTCTGCCTGGGCGCCCCCAAGCAGGAGAAGTGGATGGCGAAAAACGGCGCCGCCACAGGCGCCCGGCTGTTGTGCGGCCTGGGGGGCAGTCTGGACGTATTCGCCGGCGTGGTGGAGCGGGCCCCAAAATTCTGGACCGACCACGGGCTGGAGTGGTTCTACCGCCTGTGCAAGGAGCCCCGC
>OOIG01002222.1_pt1 | contig 13322 bp, 12 predicted proteins | sample 1692091 | NCBI WGS metagenome assembly OOIG01 (sample SAMN06348188, study PRJEB24527) | human gut metagenome | biome: human gut; feature: ankylosing spondylitis patient; material: feces | host: Homo sapiens | place: China | collected 2015-10
GAGCCGGTGTCCTCGCTGGACGTGTCCATCCAGGCCCAGGTCCTGAACCTGCTGAAGGATCTGCAGGCGGAGTTCCACCTGACCTATCTCTTTATCACCCATGACTTGTCGGTGGTGAAGTTCTTCTCCGATAAGATCGCGGTGATGTACCTGGGCCAGTTGGTGGAGACAGCGGATTCCGCGGAGCTGTTCCGCCAGCCACTGCATCCCTATTCCCAGGCTCTGCTGTCTGCCATTCCCATCCCCAGCAGCCGGCAGAAAATGCAGCGGGTGAAGCTCATCGGCGAACTTCAAAGCCCTATTGACCCGGAGCCGGGCTGCCGCTTTGCCAAACGCTGCCTGTACGCCCGGGAGGGCTGCACCGGCCGGGACCTGGCGCTGCGGGACTTCGGCAGCGGCCACTTCTGCGCCTGCTGCCGGGCCGGCGCCCTGGAAGAGCAAACCCCGTCCAAGTGACGGACAGAATCATAAGGAGGAATTTGACATGATTGACAAGACGAGATGGCTGGGGCTGGGCCCCTGGCATGAGGACAACGAGAGCGAGCTGATCGACTGGACGGCGCAGCCCCAGTACAAGGGCCTGGTCAAGGGCGATTACTATCACGCCGAGCTGCGGTACAGCGGCCGCTGGGGCGACCCCGGCCACAAGGGCGAGCTGGACGTGGTGTTTGACGACGACGGCAAGATCGCCTTCGCCGAGTTCAACGAGACTACCATGGGCAACTACTATGTCCGCCACTTCCAGAATGTCAGCAAGCGCCGCACGGAGTTCCAGTTCTTCCAGGACTTCCATGACAAGCGCCGCAGCGTGGCCTATGGGCGGGTGCTGGCCAACGGCTTCAAATATGTGGAGGACCAGATCCTGGAAAAGCAGGACCTGGACGCTGACTATGACCTACTGACCGGTGCCTCCTTCTCCATGAAGAACATGATCGGCCTGAAGGACGACGTGTCCGCTCAGCGGAAGGACTCCAACCACAAGAAGCAGCGGTACTACGGCTACACCGAGGATTACGGCTACGGTATCACCGGCTGGCTCCAGGTGGTGGTGGAGGACGGCAAGATCGTCAGGTGCTTCTACGATGAGATCTTCGCCGACCACACCAAAGATATTGTTTACGACGACCTGAAGCAGTTCTACCGTCAGTCCAAGTATTTCTCCACTACCTATGAGGACCCGTTCCCCTCCGGCTGGGACCGCCACGCCTGGCTGGTGTGCTTCAAGGACCAGTCCGATGCCATCAACAAGAAGGTCTGCGAAACACAGGATATGTTCGATATCACCGGACTGCCCTGCGTGGAGGGCCCGGACATGGGCGTGGTGTGGGACAAGCCCCACAAGGACGATGTGGCACTCGTCTCCAACAGCGACGCCACCGCCCGTTCTGTCACCCGGCCCCGCTCTCCCGTGTGGAACAACTATCTGCGCCTGGCCAAGATCGTCCACGACGAGATGGTCAAGGACGGCGCCGTGAAGTAAGGAGGAACGAACATGGATAACGCAGGAAAGAAGCCCGTCTGGTCCGTCCAGCCCCCCAAGGGGATGCTGAAGGGTGACTACTATCGGATCGAGGAACGGTTCCCGCCCTACTATCCCGGCGTAGAGGGGGAGTTTCCCGCCGATCCGGGTCACCTGGGCATTGTGGAGGCGGTGAAGGCCGACGGCAAGCTGATCTTTGTGGAGCTCAATGAGATCACGGCCCCCTCCTATTACAACCACCTGTACCAGGGCATCTCCAAGCGCCGCTCCAGCTACAGCTTCTGGCAGTACACGAAGCCCCGGATGCAGAAGGCCGGCTCCGTGCTGACCATGGGTATGCAGTACGTGGAGCAGCAGATGCTGGAGAAACAGAGCCTGAGCGGAGACTTCGATCTGGTGGCCAGCGCCTCCGGCAGCGTGAAGAAGCTGCTGACCTTCGCGGCCAAGCTGGACAAGGAGCTGGACGAGCCCTCCTCCAAGAAGCTGTACAGCTATTCCGAGGACTATGGCTACGGCCTCACCGGCTGGCTGAAGGTGGTGGTGGAGAACGGCAGGATCCGCTCCTGCCGCTTTGACGAGATCTTCGCAGACAACGAGGAGGACATCGTCCACCCCGAGCTGAAAAAGTACTACCGCCAGTCCAAATACGACTGCCCCACCTATGAGGATCCGTTCCCCTCCGGCTGGGACCGCCACGCCTTCCTGGTGGGCTTCCGCACCCAGATGGACAACCTGAACCTGAAGGTCTGCGCCACCCAGAACATGCTGGATCTGACCGGCCTGCCCCACGCCGCCGGACGGGATATGGGCATGATCTGGGACAATCCCAACCCAGACCATGCGCATCTGGATATGGATCCCAAGAACCGGCCGATGTATCCTGCGTTCATCAACTACCTGCGGATGGCCAAGGTTGTCCTGGAGGAGATGCGCAAGGACGGCGTTTTCCAGTAAAGACAAGAACCGGAAAGGAAAACCGTTATGGAGCATACCCGCGCATTTTTGGCGTACGACACCCTCTGCCGCATCGCGGCGGAAATCCCGGAGGACGGGGAGCAGCTGCTGGAGCAGTGCGAGGAGGAGGCCCACGGGCTGGAGCGCACCCTCAGCATGTTCGATCCCGACTCAGAGCTTTCCAGGCTTTGCCGGGGCATCCGGCCCGGCGAGGCTGTGCCGGTCTCTGAGACCCTGTACACCTTCCTGGAGCAGAACCTGGAGATCTGCCGCCTGTCCGGCGGAGCATTCGACCCCACGGTGGGGCCGGTGGTAAAGCTGTGGGATTTTCTGTCCCAGACGCCCCGGATCCCCTCTGCGGAGCGCATCCGGGCGGTGCTGGACCGGGTGGGCTATCAGCACGTCCGCCTGGACCGGAATACGCGGACCGTGACGTTTGATCTTTCTGGAATCGGTTTGGATCCGGGCGCGGCCGGGAAGGGCTTCGCCCTGGGCCTGACCGTGGACCGCCTGCGGCAGGGCGGCGTCCGGCAGGCCGTGCTGGACTACGGCGGGAACCTGTTTGTGATCGGCGCGCACCAGGACGCGCAGGGCGGGACCCGGCCGTGGAAGGTGGCGATCCGGGACCCGGACAACACCGGCTCGGTGTTTGGGACGGTGCAGCTCCAGGACGCGGGCATCGCCACATCCTCCTGGTATGAGCACAGCTTCCAGAAGAATGGGACCGTGTACCACCATCTGCTGGACCCGCGGACCGGGTACCCCATGCCGCTGACACTGAAGAGCGTCTCCATCCTGTCCTCGCGGCCTGTTTACACAGACCTGCTCTCCACTGCCTTTTTCATCCTGGGGGAAGAGGAGGGCGGCGTTCTGGTGGACCGGCTGCGCAGGGACAGCGGCGAGATGATCGAATATGTGGCCGTACGGGAGGATGGGACTGTGGCCGCGTCTCCGGGCGCGGCGTTCGCCCCTGCCTGATCGATCTTGATGCAAAAAGCGATCCCCCTCAGTGCACACACTGAGGGGGATCGCTTCGTCCTGCTTGTGCCCGGCCGCCGGATATGGCGGGCGGCTCAGATCTTTTCAAACTGCGTCACATCGGAGACGAACAGCGTGGCACCGCCTACGGTCACCTCCGTGGGATAGGCCGCAGAGGGCGTGGCCAGCTGCACGTTGGAGGAGATCTTCTCCGTCCGGCGGGAGCAGTTCTGGCGGATGATGGCGATGGCCTGGGGCACCCGGTCCTCCTCTGTGCCGATCAGCAGTGTGGAGTTGCCGCCGGTGAGAAAACCACCGGTGGAGGCCATGCGGGTGAAGTAAAAGCCGGCGTCTGTCAGGGCGGCGCAGACCTCGCTGGTGTCCCGTCTGTTGACGATGGCGGTGATGAGTTTCATAGCAGTCGCTCCTTTGCGTTCGGGTTTCAGGGCCGCGCCCTTGCAGCGGTCCCAGATGTGAATGCGGTGGAGATAGAAGCACAGGCCCAGCGTTCCGGTCACGACTTCCGCAATGGGAAAGGCCAGCCACGTGTAGGCCAGATCGATCCTGGAGAAGAGCCAGAATACGGGAATCAGGCAGAAGATCTGCCTGGTCAGGGAGAGCAGGACGCTGGGCAGCGCCGCCCCGATGGCCTGGAAAAAGACCGGCAGGATCAGGGAGGGCACGGCGGGCAGAAAGCTGATGCCGATGATGTGGAAGGCTTGGACGCCGATCTCCAGGACCGCGGGCTCCGCGGTGAAAATGCGCAGCAGCTGTTCCGGGATCAGCTCGAAGCAGGCGATCCCCACCAGCATGAAGGACATGGCCAGCAGGACGGAGTTCTTCACCACCCGGCGGCAGCGGCCGTAGGCACCCTTGGCGTATGTATAGCTCAGCAGGGGGACGATGCAGGTCTGGAGTCCGGAGAGGGGGATGAAGAAGAAGGACTGCACCTTGTAATACAGGCCCAGGACCGTCACGGCGTCATCGGAAAAGCCGGCCAGGATCATGTTCAGGGCCATGATATAGACCGTGAACAGAAGCTGCATGAAGATGGAGGGAAATCCCAACCGGTAGATCTTGGCCGCATAGGAGCGGAACACCCGGATGGGGGGCGGCTTCCGGAATCCAGAGGCGACGATGAGCGCCGCCAGCACCTGGCCTGACACCGTAGCAAAGGCGGCACCGGCCACTCCCAGCGCCGGTGCCGGGCCAAGGCCGAAGATCAGAATCGGGTCCAGCACGATATTGGCCGCGGCGCCGGCGATCTGGGCCAACATGGGCAGGCGCATGTTGCCGCGGGCTTGGTGGACCTTGCTCCAGGTACTCTCCAGAAACACACCCGGACTGCCCACGCAGACGATGGTACCGTATGTCACGGCAAGGTCCGCCACGGAGGAGGACTCCGTGGAGATCGCGGCAAAGGGGCGCATCAGCAGGCCGCTCAATACGGCGAAGATCAGCCAACTGATCAGCGCCAGGACCGTCCCTGTTCCGGCGGTCCGGTCGGCTAGGTGGTGGTTCCCCTGGCCGTCGTACCGGGACATCAGGGTATTGACGCCCACGCCGGTGCCGACAGCGATGGCGGTGACGATCAGTTGAACAGGGTAGACGATGGAGAGGGCGGTGAGGCCGTCGCTGGAGAACTGGCCCACAAAATAGCTGTCCACGATGTTGTACATGGCCTGGATCAGCTGGGCCAGCATGACCGGAGGCGCGATCCGCATCAGGATGGCCCAGACGCTCTCTGTATCAAAGAGGCTGTATGCAGAGGATGCTCTCATGATATGGCGGTGCTCCTAACAGGTTCGGGATCTTCCAACCTCCCGCAGAGGGGCGGCCGGGACTTGCGGGCAAGATTATAGCCGGGCCGGAACTGTTTGTCAAGACGCGCAGGGGGCCGGAACAGGCAGAGGAGGCGCTTTTGGAAAAACCTCCAAAAGCGCCTCCGCTTTTTCTTGCGAGTCTGTGGGAGTAAGAGAGGGAACAACGGCGCGGCAACCGGGTCTCAGATGTTCTCCGGCGGGCGGTCCGGCAGGCGGCCCAGGGGACGGTACACGGTGAAATACATGGTGAGGCTGCAGGCCAGGCCGCCTACCAGCTGGGAGATGGCCTCGGCTGTGAATACGCCGGTGGTGCCCATCCAGATAGGCAGGACGACCGTCAGCGGCGCATTGATGATGGCTTTGCGCAGCAGAGAGAAGAAAACCGCCTGCTTGGAGCGCCCCAGGCTCACGAACACACCCTGCCCCGCCATTTGGAGGGACATGGGGATAAACAGGCAGAAGTAAATGCGCAGGGCGGGGATGCCGGCAGCCACCACCTCCGGCTCACTGTTGAAGACCCGGATCAAAAGCCCGGGGAACAGCATGGCGGCGGCCCAGAAGACAGCGGCGTAACCAACCGTCACCGCCACGCTGAAGCGGATGGAGCTCCGGACGCGGCTGTATCGGCCGGCGCCGTAGTTGTACCCGGTGACCGGCTGGGCGCCGTTGGTGAGCCCCTGCACCGGCATGAAGAACACCTCCCGCAGGGAGTTGATGATGGTCATCACGCCTACGTACAGGTCGCCGCCGTATGCCTGGAGCGTGGCGTTGCACACCACCTGCACCAGACTGTTGGTGAGATTCATGAAGAAGCCGGACAGGCCCAGGGCCACGATGGATTTCACCCGCCCGGCGCCCAGCGCCAGATTCCGCAGGCGGAGCCGCAGGATGGCCTTCCGCCCGGTGAGGAATTTCAGTACCCACACGGCGGAGCAGCCCTGGGCGATCACGGTGGCCAGCGCCGCGCCCCGCACCCCCATGTCCAGGGCGAAGATGAAGACCGGATCCAGCACGATGTTGACCACCGCCCCCAGGCCCACGGTCATCATCCCGGTGCGGCCGAAGCCCTGAGACGTGATGAAGGGATTCATCCCCAGGCCGATCATGACAAAGACGGTCCCCAGCAGATAGATGGTCATGTACGCCTCGGCATAGGGATAGGTGGCGTCACTGGCGCCGAACAGGTAGAGCAGGGGATGCCGGAACAGCAGGAACACCCCTGTGACAGCGACGCCGAAAATCAGCAGAAGGGTGAAGGCGTTGCCCATGATCCGCTCGGCCTCTTCCTCCTCGCCCTTGCCCCGGTAGATGGAGCACAGGGGGGCGCCCCCCGTGCCGCACAGGTTGGCAAAGCCCATCACGATGGAGATGATGGGCAGCGTCAGCCCCAGGCCCGTCAGAGCCAGATGCCCGGGGAGCCGCCCCAGGTAGATGCGGTCCACCACGCTGTACAGCACGTTGATGAGCTGGGCAGCCGTCATGGGCAGCGCCAGCGAAATGATGTTGCGGGGAATGCTGCCGACGGAAAAATCGTGCTCCTTGCTTGCCACGGATTCGTTCTCCTCCTTACAGTTCCGTTTTGCTCACGCCGGTTTCAGGCCCCGGCTGGGGCCGTTCCGCCCGCCGCGCTCCCCCTTTGGATGGCCCGGTAAAACCACAGGGCTGCGGCCAGCGAGATGGCGTCCACGATGGGCTGCACCCACATACAGCCGTACAGGGGAAAGAGCGCGTCCATGAGATAGAGCAGCGGAATGTCCAGTACACCCTTGCGCAGGATCGAGCAGACCAGGGACTCCCTGGCCCTGCCCATGGCCTGGAACTGGATGATCATGGGATAGCACAGGGCCATCATGGGCATTGCCGTCACCATGCACCGCAGGAACACGGCCCCATAGCGGACTGTCGCAGCATCGGCAATGAACAGGGAGACCAGGGGGGTGGCAAACGCCTCATAGCAGACCAGACACAGCACGGCGAAGCCAAAGGACATCAGGCTCCCTATCCGGAAGGCCTGCGCACGCCGATGGTGATTCCCGGCAGCGTGGTTATAGGCCAGCAGCGGCAGAAGTCCGTTGGAGACACCGATGGAGAAATACAGGGGCAGCTGGTCCAGTTTTTTTACGATGCCCAGGGCCGCCACCGCCTCTGTGGGGTATTGGGATACAAAGTCGGCCTGGGCAGCGGTGGCCACCACTGTCAGCGCATACTGCAGGGCGGAGGGGAAGCCGATGGCCAGAATGGGGCGCAGGTACTGGGCGGCATACCGCAGATTCGCCGGCAGCAGGTTCAAATAGGTGGCGCCCCGGCGGCGGACCAGATAGACGGCAAAACAGGCCACCGCCGCCCCGTTGGAGAGGGCTGTGGCCATGCCCGCGCCCACCGCGCCCAGGCCCAGGAACTGGGGCAGGACGAACAGCGGGTCCAGCAGGATATTCAGGACGCCGCCGAAGGAGACCCCGAAGGCGGCGGCTCCGGCGCCGCCCTCCGCCCGGACCAGATTCGCCAGGAGGGTGTTGAGAATGGTGAAGGGGCCGCCCAGTATGACGACCCATTTGGCGTATCCGTAGGCAGTAGCATAGGTAGCCTCGGTGGCGCCGCACAGGTGCAGCACGGGATCGGCCAGCAGCCAGAACGCCGCGGAGAAGAGCAGGGCGGACAGCAGGCCGCCGGCCAGAGAGACAGCGGCGATCCGCCGGGCGCCCTCCTCGTCCTGACGGCCCAGGGCCCGGGCGATGGCGCTGGCCCCGCCCACGCCGAAGAGGTTGGAAATGGCGGTCAGCATCAGAAAGGAGGGATAGGCCACAGTGACGGCCGCGGTTTCATGGGGGGCGTTCAACATCCCCACAAAGTAGGTGTCCGCCAGATTGTAGACCAGCGTGACCATCTGACTGGCCACGGCCGGGACTATCTGCAGCAGCACGGCCTTTCGGACGGGTGTCTTCGCAAAGACCTCCAGATTCTGTTTCCTGTTCATATCCACAGCACCTGCGATTCCTGAAATAGACCGCCTGCGAGGGTCAGCGGTCGGCCACAGCCTTGCGCATCCACTTTCCACTCTTGACCCGGAGCAGGGAGACCGCCGCGCCGATCAGCCAGCCGGCGGGGATGGACCACCAGATGGCGTTGGCCCCCAGCGGGGTGAGATACACCAGTGCGTAGGCGATGCCCACCCGGGAGAACAGGTTGGCCATGGAGCTGAAGGTGAAGGCTGCCATGTCACCCGCGCCCCGCAGCATCCCGTTGGGGACGAACAGCAGGCCCATCAGGATATAGAAGAGGGAGACTGTGTGCATATAGGCCAGACCGTACCCCATGGCGCCCGAGGTGTCCCCCGGGTCCAGGAACAGGGACAGCAGCTGGTTTCCGAAGAGGAAGATGATGACGGTGATCAGCAGAGAGAATACCGCCACCATCAGCAGACAGGCCTTCAGGCCCTCCTTGACCCGCTCGTACTTGCCTGCACCGATGTTTTGGGCCGTGAAGCTGGACATGGCGTTGGAGATGTTCATGTTGGGCAGCATGGCCAGGGAGTCGATCTTGGTGGCAGCGGTGTATCCGGCCACCAGCACTTTGCCGAAGGAGTTGACCAGGCCCTGCATCATCATCATGGAAACGGACACCAGGGACTGCTGGAGCATGGAGGGCAGGCCGATCTGGGCGATGCGCTTTACCGCCACCATGTGGAAGAGGGGCAGCTTCACGCCCTGTTTTTCCGGCTCGCAGGGCATCCGCCGCATCCGGCGGAGCAACACCAGCAGGGAGGCCACGGCGCAGAGGCCCTGGGCGATCAGTGTGGCCCACGCCACGCCGGCCACGCCCATGCCGAACCGGATGACGAACAGCAGGTCCAGCACGATGTTTGTCAGGCTGGAGATCATCAGGAAGATCAGGGGCGTCTTGCTGTCCCCCTGGGCGTTATAGATGCCGTTGAGAGTGTTGTAGAGGAACAGGAAGACCGCGCCGCCGAAATAGATCTGCAGATACGTCCGGGAGTCGGCCATGATATCCGGGTCCGTGCCCAGCAGCTGCAGCAGGGGACCGGCCAGCAGCGTTCCCAGGCCCATGATGAGGAGCCCCAGGACGCCCAGAGAGATGATGGCGGTGGAGATGGTGGTCTTCATCTCATGGATGCGCCCGGCACCGAACAGCTGGGACACCACCACCGTACAGCCCATGGACAGTCCGGAGGCCACGGCCACCGACAAAAACACGATGGGGAAGGAGGAGCCCACGGCCGCCACTGCGTCCTCGCCCACAAATTTTCCCACCACCGCGGTGTCCACCATATTGTAGAGCTGCTGGAACAGATTGCCCGCCACCATGGGCAGGGCAAAGAAAAACAGCAGATTCAGCGGTCTGCCCTCCGTCAGATTCTTAACCATGTTCACTTCCCTCTCCTCGACAAAATTCGATCACATTCTCCGCAATGCGGGTCAGAAACGCCTCGTTCAGGGCGCGCTCCTCAGGGGTGAAGCCCTGGTATTTGACATGCCCCCACTCCTCCAGAATCCGCTGGACGCCCTGATATGCGCCCTCCCCCGCGGGAGTCAGAGAGACATGCTTCTCCCGGCGGCACCGGGCGCTCACCTGCCGCTCCACCAGGCCGCGCTTTTCCAGACGGGCCAGGCTCCGGGCCACAGCCCCCTTGTCCACCGCCAGCTGGACGGCCAGGTCCTCCTGCCGCATGTGGCCCTCCCGCCCCAGCAGGTGCAGGATCATGCCGTCCAGCTGCTGCAGGCCCAGGGTGCCAAGCCTGTCCCGAAAATACTGTCGCTCCAGGCGGCGAAACATCTCGATCCGATTCGGCATACCATTCTCCTATCGTTGCATTTTTCAACAATTGTATTTTACAAGAATCGCCATGGGAAATCCATATACAAAACACACAAAATAGGGAATCCTGTCCGTCAATGAAGGGCGGGGTGGAAAGGCCGTCGGAGAGTCCCTGCTGGCCGGGAGAAAAGAGGGGCGATGCGCCTTGAAAAAGCGAAATGACTATGTTAGAATAAAGATGTCTTCCAAAATTTGTTTATTTTGTCAAAAGAGGGGGCCGATATCACATGATAAGAGCTGAATTTGCGGCGCGCCTGAAAAACGCCTGCGCCGCTGTGACCGCCGCTGAGGCGGAGCTGACGGAGATCGATTCCAAATTTGGGGACGCGGATCACGGCCTGACCATGGCGAAGATTGCCGGGGCTATCTCCGAAGCAGTGGACGCCGCCGAGGGGGGGATCCAGTCCATGCTGGATGACGCGGCCATGGCCGTTATGACCCTGAACGGCGGCAGCGCCGTCCCCCTGTGGAACACCTGGCTGGACGGCTTGCAGGAGGAGGCCCCAGAGGGGGAGGAGATCGACGTGGCGGGCCTCAAGGCCATCTTCGCCAAGGCCCTGGAGGAGCTGGAAGATATGTCCGGCGCCAAGGTGGGGGACAAGACTATGATGGATGCCCTGATCCCCGCCAGCGAGGCCATCGCGGCCTATACAGGAGACAGCGCGGACGAGCTGTTTGCCGCCGCGGCCCATGCCGCCGCCCAGGGGGCGGAGGCCACGAAGCAGTATGTCTCCAAATTCGGCCGGGCCAAGAGTTACGGGACCAAGACCATCGGCACCCCGGACGCGGGCGCCGTGTCCATGTCCTGGTTCTTCCAGGGGCTGGCCCGGGAATAATCTGTTGTTCCTCCCGCAGGAGCGGGATTGGCAATGCACCACTTAAATATCACTGGAGGAATGCTGTATGAAAATGAAGAAGTTCATGAACGCGCCGGAGACGGTCACCGACGAAGAGCTGGTGGGCCTGGGTCTGGCCTATCCGGACATTCTGAATGTGGACGGCCACCTGGTCATCAGTAAGGATCTGGCCAATGCCGACCGGGTGACCATCGTCACCTACGGCGGCTCCGGCCATGAGCCCGCCCAGGCCGGTTTTGTGGGCAAGGGTATGCTGGACATCCAGGCGGTGGGTGATATCTTCGCCGCCCCCAACGGCCAGCTGGTGTTTGATGCCATGAAGATGGCGGACAAGGGCCACGGCGTGCTGCTGCTGACCCTGAACTACGCCGGCGACCAGCTGGCGGGCAAGCAGGCCATGAAGCTGGCCAAGAAGGCCGGCCTCAACGTGCGCCAGGTGGTCACCGGCGAAGAGATACAGTACGACCCCAACGGCGAGGACAACAAGCGGGGGCTGGCCGGCGCGGTGGCGCTGTACCACATCGCCGCGGCCGCCGCACGGGAGGGCAAGACTCTGGAGGAGGTAGCGGAGATCGCTCAACATTACGCGGACAACATGGCCTCCATCACCGTCAAGTCCACCGATGCCACCCATCCCCAGAACGGCATGTCCTTCGGCGACCTGGGAGAGACCGACCTGATGGAGATCGGCGCCGGCCAACACGGCGAGGGCGGCGGCGTCCGGGTGCCCATGATGTCCTCCAAGGATACCGTGGCCACCGTGGCCGAGGCCCTGTGCAAGGCCCTGGACCTGAAGCCCGGGGACAAGACCTTTGTGATGATTAACGGCTGCGGCGCCACCACCATGATGGAGATGCTGGTGCTGTTCAAGGACACTGTGGAGTTCCTGAAGGCCAAGGGCATCGAGGTCGTGGCCAGCATGGTGGGTGAGATCCTCACCGTCCAGGAGGCCGCAGGCTTTCAGATGAACATCGCCAAGTGGGACGAGGAGATGCTCCGTCTGTGGAACACCCCCTGCCGCACCCCGGCGTTCAGTAAGGAGTAAGCGCTATGCCAGACGCAATCGGAAACAAGACCGCCCACGACTACCATCTGGACGTGCCTGCCCCGGAGCAGGGCTTCTTCGCCAAGGGCCTGGGCCACGGGGACTGGGGAGCCAAGAATCGGCTCTCCCACCTGTTCAATCCCAAGAGCGGCAACACGGTGATGCTGGCCTTTGACCACGGCTATATCATGGGGGCCACTGCGGGCCTGGAGCGCATGGACGTGACCATCGCCCCTCTGTGCCGGTACGCGGACGTGCTCATGGCCACCCGGGGGGCCATCCGCTCCTGCATCCCCCCCACGGTCCACAATGCCATCTGCCTCCGGGCCACCCATGACGCCAGTGTGCTCATCGACGACATGAGCACCGGCAACGGCGTGGGCGCCGATATGGAGGCCGCCATCCGCATGAATGCCTCCGCCGTGGCCATCCAGTGCTTCATCGGCGGGGCGGGCGAGGCCCGGTCCCTGGAGACCCTGTGCCGCGCCGTGGACGCCGGGGAACGGTACGGCATCCCTGTTCTGGGCGTCACCGCCGTGGGCAAGGAGATGGCCCGCACCACCCAGTATTTCCTGCTGGCCACCCGGATGCTGGCGGAGCTGGGGGCGTCCTTCGTCAAGACCTACTACTGCGACGACTTTGAGAAGGTGGTGGCCGCCTGTCCCGTGCCCATCGTCATCGCCGGCGGCAAGAAGCTGCCGGAGGACGAGGCCCTGACCATGGCCTACCGGGCCATCTCCGACGGCGCCCGGGGCGTGGATATGGGCCGCAACATCTTCCAGAGCGAGCATCCCGCCGCCATGTGCCAGGCGGTGGCCAAGATCGTGCACGAGAAATTTACTGACCGGGAGGCCTTCCAGTTCTATCAGGAGTTGGCCGCCCAGGATAACTGACAGGAGGTTTTCCATGGCAGCGGAGTATATGCATATCGGGATCCCCGTGCTGAACAAAAAGCCCAACATGGTCTACAACGAGTGGGGCGGCTTCTGGGTCAATGGGAGCGTGGATGCCTACGACTACAAGATCGAGTACCTGAAATTTGAGGAGGGAACCCGGTTCCCGGAGATCCTTTCCAAACAGCCCCACGTGGCCTACAAGGTGGATAACATGGACCCCTATCTGAAGGAGGCCCAGCAGGTGATCTTCGGGCCGGAGAACCTCAGCGATACGGTCCGGCTGGCGTTCATCACCCTGGATGACGCCATCATTGAGCTGTACGAGGAAACATAACGGCTTCAACACTGGCCTCCGCCAGTGTGCGGAGGCTGGTCCCTTGCCGCCACCCCGCAGGGAATGGAGGGTATCCGGCACAGACTTGGAAAAAACCAGAGCGGCGCCCCGGCGGAATATTC
>OOIG01002238.1_pt1 | contig 13252 bp, 12 predicted proteins | sample 1692091 | NCBI WGS metagenome assembly OOIG01 (sample SAMN06348188, study PRJEB24527) | human gut metagenome | biome: human gut; feature: ankylosing spondylitis patient; material: feces | host: Homo sapiens | place: China | collected 2015-10
AACAGCAAAATGGCCAAAATCAAAAAGACCGTAAGCGGAACAAAACGCATCAGGTTACCGATCGCTTCGCCCTGGACTTCGCCTTCACCGACCCAACGCATGGCATAACCAGCCGGCAGTGGAATAGCTTCGATCTCATCTTTGATCGAAGAGACTACCTTAGCCGGGGTGGCTGCATCACAATCGGGATTCGGATCACACTCCGCCTCAATGATCCGGCGACCATTGAGCCTTAACACCACATCCTCATCCCAATCCAAACGGATATCTTTAGCCACATTGCCCAGCGGTGTCGCACGAAATACTTTGTCCTGCAATTCGCCCATGGCATTGCCGCCACCCAAAGCTCCCTGTAACTCCTCGTTCGAGAGATGAACATTCATCATGCTCCATACAGGAATGTCATTCAGATTACTGATTCGGCTGCCATCCGCATTACGCACCTGCAAATTCAGCATCACCATACGATCCTGATCGTTCAGTACACCGACCGGCATGCCATCCGTTGCAGCCAACAGGGCATTGGCCACGTCCCCACGTGCAATTCCGGATCGCAAAGCATCCTGTTGCACATATTCAGCCACCATGGCCTTACCCGTCGGTTTCCAGTTATTCTGAACCGAATAGGGATCCACATAGGGACAACGACGCATAATCGCTTCGGCCTGATGACACAGATCGCGCAATACAGCCGGATCGGGACCAGAAAACTCCACCTCAACCGTATGAGAAGTTGCAATCGAGAAGTTGTATTTGCGAATTCGGATATAGGCCTCAGGGAAAGACTCTCGCAACTGTTTTCGTACGATCGGGATCTGTTTGAGGACCGTTTTATAATCCTTGCAATCGATCGTTAGTTCTCCATAGCAGTCCCCACCGGAGGTCATCGGACGCACCAGACAATAGTGTGCCGGTGCACTTCCCTGGCTGATGGCAATACGCTCAAGCGCTGGATTGTCCGAAAGCGAATCTTCCATCTCCAACAGTCGGTCACGTACCGTATTCGCATCGGTTGCTGCCGGGAAAAAGCACTCGACCACAAACTGTTTATAGTCAAAATCGGGGAAAAACAGGTTCTTGACGCGAGTCATTCCGAAGATACTGAGTGCTAACACCCCAAATGCGACAAGAATCGTTGTCCGTTTATATCCAATCAAAAAGGCGATCGTACGGCGCATATTTCGTCTGCCGTTCCAGCCAGCCGCGCGCGTAGACTTCGAATGTCATTTCAGCGTCCTCACTGTACGCCTGCATTTCTGCTGTAACCGTCAAACCACCCCGCGCATGGACAGGCATGAGACAATAGTAACGGGACGTTGCGAAACGTTCCGTTACTGTCATATTGGAGGTAAAGGGATGACAAGCACAGAGTTGAAACACCGTGTAAAGCTGCAGGAGTGGGCGGCACGAATACAGGACTGCCGCAGCAGCGGCCTGTCAGTGCGGGCGTGGTGCAGACAAGAAGAAATCAATGCAGCAACCTATTACCGTTGGGAACGGGAATTGCTGGCTTTGGCTGAAACAGAGCCGTGCTCGAGCGTGCCGGCCGTCAGGTTTGCAGAGCTTCCGGCACCGAAACAGGTATCACGCAACGTTGCGGAACGTTCTGCAACGTTGCATATTGGAAACGCCAGTCTGGATATTTATCCCGGGTGCGATACGGAACAGCTGAAAATGCTGGTAGAGCTTCTGCGCCTATGCTGAACGACTTCACCGGCGCAGATAAAATCTACATTGCCTGCGGCTACACAGATCTGCGCAAAGGCATAGACGGCCTGGCGCGCCTCGTCCAGCAGCAGTTTGAACTGGATCCATTCACCAACACGCTGTTCCTGTTCTGTGGGCGGCGGCGAGACCGTATCAAGGGCTTGTACTGGGAAAAGGACGGCTTCATCCTGCTGTACAAGCGACTGGAACAGGGCGCGTACCAGTGGCCGCGCTCGGAATCCGAGGTGAAGGTGCTAACGCCGCAGCAGTACCGCTGGCTCATGGAGGGGCTGCAGATCGAGCAGCCGAAAGCCCACCGCCCAGTGACGGGATTGACCACTGTCTGAGCAGGGAAAATGGGTGGAAACCATTGAAAACGCAGGCTTTTTGCCGCATTCTGTGGTATAATGTTTGCATGGAAAACAGAGAAATGCAGACAAGTAACACGGCGGAAATGGTCACCATTTCCCGTGCGGAATATGAGCGATTTCAGGAACAGGCACAGGTCATCACCAGCCTCACGCTGCAGAATGAGTGGCTGCTGGAGCAGCTGAAGCTGTCCAAAAAGAAGCTGTTCGGCCGTTCTTCGGAGCAGGCGGAGCAGATGGTCATGGAGCAGCTGAGCTTTACTTATGTACCGGCTGGAACAGGAATTCAATCGTCAGGGCTTGAAGCTGTCCCGGCAGACTATGGCCAACTGGCTGCTGAAGGCTTCGGAGAAATGGCTGCAGCCGGTCTACGATGCGCTGTATAAACGGCTCTGCAAGGAGCCGGTGCTGCACGCAGATGAGACGACCTTGCAGGTGTTGAAAGAGCCGGGACGTTCCTCTACCAGCAAGTCCTACATGTGGCTGTACCGCACCAGCGGCTGCGCAAAACAGGCCATTGTACTGTATGAGTACCAGCCCACCCGAAAAGCGGAGCATGCGGAGGCTTTCCTGAAAGGCTTCTCGGGCTGGCTGCACGCGGACGGGTATCAGGGGTATCTATATTTCGATGTTCTGCCATGGCTCAATCTATTTCTGCGGTTTTGTGACGATTGGAGGTGCGGTATGCAGTGCAAAGGATGCGCCGAAACTGGCGCTGGGTGTTGCTCGGATGGCCATCCGCGCCGCCATTCTCCGCCCATTCGTTGTGGGCAGTGAGCAGCTTCTGATTTACATTCTGCTGGATGCGGCAGCCATCAGGCAGCTGATTCCGGAACGCGCGTGGAGCGTTGCACTGCCTGTCTATTATCTCGCTGCTGCAGCGTTTGTGCTGCTGGCCATCCGCGGCTTTTTTCGCAGAAATCAGAAGCAGTACCGCAGATTCTCCGCTGTGCAGGCGGCCTGACGGAGCGGCAATCCCAGGACCGATATGATGGTTATAGGCCGTGCAGCTTCGGCAGATCCGAAGCGGTCTATTTATATCCATATAGAAAACCGATTGACCTACAGATAAACAGGAAAAAATCAAATTTAATCAGCAAAATACACAATGTGAATGACTACAAATTATCGAAACCGACAAAAAATTTTTTTTGGCGCTTGCATTCTTGACAAAACAGACCGCAATTACTACACTATATAACAACGGATATGATAATCGATTGTCATATCGGAAAACACACAATCAATCACATGAAGATCAAGGAGGAACCCATGAAAAAGATTATTGCAGTCATCCTTGCGCTGACCATGCTGCTGGCACTGGCAGCCTGCACAGCCAAGACAGAGACAACCACGACGGACACGGCCGCCGACGCAGCCACCACCACAGACACAGCGGCAGAGCAGCCGGCAGACACTGAAGCGGAGCAGCCCACGGACACCAATGGTGATGTGACCACCATCACGCTTGCCATGCACGTGTCCAACACGCAGGAGCAGGAGCCTGCCGTCTATCAGGCGATTCAGGCTTTCCAGCAGGAGAACCCCGATGTGAAGATTGAGCTCGTTGAGCACCTGACCGAGGAGCACAACAAGCAGCTCAAGCTCTGGGCGCAGTCCGGGGAACTGCCGGATATCTTCTGGTGCCAGGAGGGCGACGTGCTGGAGTATGGCGAGAACGGCTATCTGCTGCCGCTCAACGATTTCCTCAGCCAGAACCCCGACATTGACAGCGCAATCCCCGATGCCATCAAGAACTGCTATGCTGGCGAAAACGGCGAGATCTACGGTCTGGCTTACACCTCGCTTGTGACCGGCTTCTATTACAATAAGGCTATCTTTGCAGACAACGGTCTGCCCGAGCTGACAAACGAGACGACATACGAGGAGCTTCTGGACATGGTCAAGACGCTGCACGACAACGGCGTAACGACCTTCGCACAGGGCGCTATGACCAACTACAGTGTCTGGGGTTATCTTGGCAGCCTGAACCGCTATGGCTATGCGGAAAACATTGCGGCAATCGCCGATGGCTCGCAGAGCAGCGCGGTATTCTCCAAGCTGTTTGACAAGCTTGCAGAGCTTGGCGCCGCCGGCGCATATCCGCAGAACATGGCAACCATCGACTACTTCGAGGCCAAGAACCTGTTCACGACCGGCCAGGCGGCTATCTTCACCTCCGGTCAGTGGGATGCCGGTGAAATCGGCGAAGCACTCGGCGAGAACGTCGGCTTCTGGTGGGGCCCGACCTATACGGATTCCGATTATTCGCAGAAAACCAGCAACCAGTTCGCAAACTGCCCGTTCGTTGTGAGCGCGGACGTTGCAAAGGACGAGGCCAAGCAGGCTGCTGTTTATCGTTTCCTCGCGTTCTACTTTGGCCAGGAAGGCTCGTCCATCCTGTTTGACAACTCCAACATTCCCATTGCCACCTATGCGGATCTGCAGATGGAAAACACCAACCCGGCCTTTGCCGCAATCTCTGAGGCACTGGCTACCGGCTATGCAAGCACTACAGCCAGCAACCCGGTCGCATCCCTGACTGCATCCGTCAGCGAAACCTTCTATGACGCGATGAACAGCCTCATGCTCGGCAACATCACCACGGAGCAGGCGGTTGCGTCCATCGACACTGCCTTTGCCGAGGCCGCACAGTAAAACAAGGCAGGATCCAATGGCGGGATGATCGCAGACCGGCCGCCAGGCGGATACGCCGGAAGGAGAGAATATGCAATTACTCAGTACAAAAAAGAATAAGCTGCTACTGCTTTTGCCGACCTGCTTGGTGTATGTGGTCTACATCATCCTGCCGATCCTTGTTTCGCTTTACTACAGCTTTACCAAATACTCCGGGATCAGCAAGCCGCGGTTGTACGGACTGAAAAACTACATCCGCCTGCTGGATGATCCGTATTTCTGGATCGCGCTGAAAAACACAGCGATTATCCTCGGTATCTCCATCCTTCTGCTTGGCATCGGCGCGTTCTTTGTGGCGATGCTCCTGAACCAGCCGATGCGCGGCGTGAACGTGTGCAAGGCGCTGATCTTTGCGCCGGCCATCATCGCAAGCATCATTGCGGGCGTTATCTGGGGATACCTGCTCGACCCGGTGACGGGCCTTGTCAACAATGTCCTGCGGGCCATCGGCCTTGACAAGCTGGCGCTCGAGTGGATCGGCGGCAAAACGCTCTCGCCCTACAGTATTGCGTTCGTCTATTTCTGGCAGCAGGCCGGCTATATTGCGGCTATCTATCTTGCCGGGCTCAAGACGATTCCGCACGAGATGATGGAGGCGGCAGCTGTCGATGGAACAAATTTCTGGCAGCGGCTGCTGCATGTGACGATTCCGGCGCTGCGCGACACGTTTGTGTCGGTCGGCATCCTGATTATCACCGGCTCGATGAAGATTTTTGAGACGGTGCAGCAGTTGACCGGCGGCGGCCCGACGCATTACTCAGAAACACTCGTGACCTACGCGTACAACACAACGTTTGCCCGGGGAGAATACGGCTACGGCATGGCGCTGGCTACAGCGACGTTCCTGATTTCGCTGATCCTCATGGGAATCTATACGCTGCTGCTGCGCGGGAAAGATTGAGAGGGCCTGCCATGAGAGTAAGAAAAAAGCTGGGCGTGTGCTACGTCCTGATGGTGCTTCTGACAATCGCAATTGTGATCCCGATCATCTGGCTGGTCTTTATCTCTATGAAGCCGAACAGCGAGATCATGAACAATCCGCTCTCGCTGCCGAATGCGCTGGACTTTGGGAACTATGTATCCGCGCTGCAGACGCTGGATCTGTTCACGCTGTACAAAAATACGGCTTTTATCGCTGTCTGCTCGCTTGCTGTGGAGATCGTCATTACGTTTTCCAGCGCCGTGGGCCTGACCCGGCTGTATTACCGCAGTGACGGTGTGCGCAGCGGCCTGCAGGGATTTTTGCAGCTGGGACTTGCGGTCAGCCCGTTTATCCTGCTGTTTCCGATCTATAAGATCAATAAATTCCTTGGTTTTAGCCAGCAGCTGTCGCTGATCCTGCCGTATATCGCAACATCCATTTCCTTCAATACGCTGCTGTTTACTGCCTATCTCCGTACCGTACCCAAGGAGCTTGACGAGGCGGCGCTGATGGACGGCGTGAGCCTGTGGCAGCTGATGACGAAGATTCTTGTGCCGATTGCAAAGCCGGTTCTGGCAACGGTGATCATATTCAACCTGCTGTATATCTGGAACGAATATCCGTTCGCCTCCATTATGATTGAAAAGCCGGCCTATTACACCATTTCGCGCGGCATTGCGGCATTCCAGGGGCAGTACAATATCGATTATGGCGGCCTGGCCGCCTACAGCGTCATGGTGCTGCTGCCGGAGCTCGTATTCTACGGGATCTTCCAGCGCCATGTGGTCGACGGTATGACCGTCGGCGCCGTCAAGGGGTAAACCCCAACACATACGCAAAGGGGATGCTGCCTTGGCAACATCCCCTTTTTGTTCAGGGTGTATCTGAAACCTGTCTATGCATCCTTCAGCCGCAGCGTGTGCTGTCGCGCTCAATGAGCCTGACGCCAAGCGTCAGGTGGTACGAAGAAAAGCTGGGATCGTCGATCATTTTGACGATGATATCTGCTGCTGAACTGGCGATTTTTTCTGTGTTCTGCCAGACGGTTGTGATGGACGGCGTCACGATTTCTGAGAGAAATGTCCCGTCATAGCCGATGATTTTCAGCTGTTCCGGTACGCGCAGCTGCAGGGACATGGCGGCGTTCAGCACAGCTGCCGCACAAAGATCGTTGCAGAAAATGCCGTCCGTTTCCGGATGCTCACGCAGAAGGCCGAGGACGATCTGCCGGTAATCGTGGAAGGTGTGCGAGTCACGGACCTGCTCATAGGAAAAGCAGTCCACCTGGTGCTTTGCCATGATATCGCGGAAAACCTGATGGCGGATATTCCAGGGTGCGTCGTCCTCGAATGAGCCGCCGATCTGGATCACGTGCCGGCAGCCGCAGCGCAGCAGACAATCGGCGGCCAATGTGCCGCCCTGCACATGGTCGGAGGCGACATACGACGCCTCGTCGCGGATATGGCGGTCAATAGAGACGATCGGGAAGGAGAGGCTGGCGTAGTCCTGTTCGGTAAGCTTATAGTTGAAAATAATGGCTCCGTCGACACGATTGTTGTTGAGGAGCTTGATATAGTCCTGCGATGCACCGGAACTGAACGATGTGTTGCACAGCAGGATCTTGTATCCGCTTGCCTTGAGGAATTTCTCAAGGAAGGAAATCATTTCGGAGTAATAGGGATAGGTGATGGTCGGCACGACGACGCCGATCATGCCGGAGCGGCGCTTGAGCAGGTTGCGCGCATTCTCGTTGGGGTAGTAGTTGAGCTCCTTGACAGCGGCCTCGATGCGCTCGCGCGTCTGCTGGGAGATGTAGCCGCGATTGTTGAGCACGCGCGAGGCGGTTCCCTTGGACACGCCGGCGAGCTTTGCAACATCATCTAATTTTACCATATTCCATCCTCAATTCTCCAATGAATTATCGATTGTTATAGTATTATAACATACTTTTTTTGCAACTTCAATATGAACCCCTGCTGCGGCGGGGGGAAGAAACGGAGGCGGCGCCATGCAGGAGCTGCTCATTACGAATATCCAGCGCATGTCGTTCCATGATGGACCCGGCATGCGGACCACCGTGTTTTTGAAGGGCTGCAATCTCCGCTGTGCCTGGTGCCACAACCCGGAGACACAAAATCCGCAGCCGGAGCTGATCTTTCGCGCGCAGCGCTGCGTCCGGTGCGGAACCTGCGTGCACAGCTGCGCGTCCGGTGCGCGGACGATGGGGCCGGAGGGTCCGGTGCGGGATACGGCACGCTGCGTGGGCTGCGGCCGCTGCGCACAGGCCTGTCTCACCGGTGCCATTGATGTGGCGGGGCGCAGGATCTCCTGCCAGGAGCTGACAGAGCTGGTGCTGCGTGACGAGAAGATCTTCCGCACGACAGCCGGCGGCGTGACATGCTCCGGCGGGGAGCCGCTGCTGCAGGCAGACGCCGTGGCGGAGCTTCTGGGCGGGATGCATGCGCGCGGCCTGCATACATGCGTCGACACGGCGGGAAATGTCCCGTGGGAAGCCTTCGAGCAGGTGCTGCCGGTGACGGATCTGTTTCTTTATGACGTGAAGGCATATTCGCCGCAGACGCACCGGCAGTGGACAGGCGTGGGGAACGAGCGGATTCTGGAGAACCTCCGGCGGCTCGCTGCACGCGCGGATATCTGGATCCGGATCCCGTTTGTGCCGGGCGTCAACACGGAGCAGATTGAGGACATCGGAAGGTTTTTAACACAGCTGCCGCGCGTGCGGCAGGTAGAAATTTTGCCATATCATACACTTGGAGCTGAAAAAAGCGCCGAGCTGAACCGCGTACAGCGGCAGTTTCCGGTGCCGGATGCGGCTGCCTGTGAAACTGCGGAGCAGACGCTCCGGATGCTTGGTCTGCCGGTGACGTCCGGCAGAGCACAGAAAAAGGAGGATAAGAAATAGAATGAAGGGTCTTGTAGTAGAAGCGGCGGGGAAGATCTGCCTGCGGGAGGATCTGCCGCTGCCGGAGATAGACGCATATCAGGTCCTGTGCCGCAATGTGGGCTGTGGGATCTGCAATGGGACGGATATGCAGCTCATAAACGGGCAGATGCCGTTTATCCAGTATCCGTTCGTGCTGGGGCATGAGGCTGTCGGTCAGGTTGTGGCTGTGGGGGAAAAGGTGCGCAGCTTCCAAGAGGGGGACTATATCCTCCGCTCGGCGCTGCCTGGTCTGCCTGGCTATCACAGCTTCTGGGGTGGTTTTGCTGAGTACGGTGTGGCGGATGATTATGCTGCGCGTCTGGCCGATCACGCAGGCGCGGATATTGAGACGAGTACGCGGCAGCTGGTGCCGGCGGGGATAGATCCCGTGGAGGCAACCATGCTCATCACGCTCAAGGAGGTTGCCAGCGCCCTGCACCGGCTGCGGCTGCAGCCGGGACAGAACGTTGTGGTGGCAGGCTGCGGGCCGGTCGGCATTGCTATGGCGGCGCTGGCTAAATGCATGGGTGCCGGGAAGGTCGTGCTTGCAGGCCACCATCCGGCGCGCATCGCGGCGGCAAAGCGGCTGGGTGCGGATCTTGCCTTTGACACGCGGGAGCAGCCGCTGGCGGACACTGTGCGCGGCTATATGCCGGAGGGCGTGGATCTGTATATCGATGCGGTCGGCAACCCGAATCTTCTGATGGATGGGATGCGCCTGATCCGGCAGGAGGGCACGATCGGCCTGTACGGTCTCGGTCTGCGGGCGGACGCGGCGATCGACTGGTCGCTGCTGCCGCACAACTGCATCCTGCAAACGGTGCAGTGGCCCATTGCTGCGCAGGAGAGCGCCGTGCACGACGAGGTCTGCGGCTATGTGACGAGCGGCAGGCTGCCGCTTCGCGAGTTCGTGACGCACAAGATCCCCGTGGAGGACTTCGCGGAGGGCTTACGGCTCGTCCGCGGCAGAGAAGGTATCAAGATCGCGCTGACATTCTGAGGGAGCACTATGAACGACTGGAAACAAACGCAATTTGGAAAAGAATATGACGCATTCCGTCAGGAGTTGGACGACTATTACGCCGCTTACCCTACGGACGTCAGCGCGCTGGAGCAGGAGCTGGACGAAAAAAGCCGCCTGCAGCCGCAGGCGGGCGCCATGGAGAAAAAAACGTGGATTTATGAGCTGGCGGCCGAAAAATGCCGGGTGAAGCTGTTCCGGCACTGCCCGTTCTATTTTGAGGTAGACACCGGTGCGCCGCGCAATCTGGCGGGATCGTGCTTTCCGCCGATCCCGGGGCTTGGCAGCTGGCTGATGCGCCGCGACACCTCCGGGCTGGAGCAGGAGTTTCAGAACTGGATCGCGCCGTATGTGCAGGAGGATGCGCTGAACTCGACGATGTACGTGGACTGCGCGCACCACGCGATGGGCGTCGGCAACGTGTTGCGCTATGGTCTGCGCGGACTGCAGCGGCAGGCGCAGGCACGCCTGCAGACGGAGACGGACGTGGAAAAGCAGACATTTCTGCGCTGCGTGATCCGTGCGGAGGACGCTGTGATGCGCCTGTGCGCACGCTTTGCCGATGAAGCGGAGCGCCTGTGCGGCACGGAGCGTGACCCGGTTGTCCAGGCTCGTCTTGCAAGGATTGCAATCAGCGCACGGCGCTGCCCGGCCGAGCCGGCAGAGACGTTTTTTGAAGCACTGAATACAATGCTGCTTTTAAAAGAGCTTGGCAACGGGCTGGAGTCGATGGGCTTTGCAATTCTGGGGCATGTCGACCGGGTGCTTGCGCCGTATTACGCGCGCGATGTGCAGCTTGGCAGATTGACCGTGGCGCAGGCGCAGGAGCTCGTCTATTGGTTCTGTGCCATGACAGATGCCAAGTGGGATCTGTCGCAGGCGCTCTATGGAACAAACACGGCTATGAGCATCGGCGGCTGCGATGAGAACGGAACGCCGGTTTTCAACGATATCACAAGATGGGTGCTGCAGTGCTATCTGGACTGCGGACTGATTAACCCCAAAGTACAGGCACGCTTCGCGCCGGACGCGCCGGAGGAATACTATCAGCTTGTGGCGCAGCTTGCGGCCAGTGGCCGGAATGTGCTGTCGGTGTTCAATGACCGCACGATCATTGCCGCGCAGATGCGCATGGGCAAACAGGAGGCTGACGCCAGATTGTATCTCAATGGCGGCTGCCAGGAGGTTCTGCTTGCGGATACGGAGGTCAATTCACGCGCAACGTGCTATCTCAGTCCCTGCCGGTATCTTGAGATGATGCTGGAGCCGGATGGAACGGTGTTTTTTGATCGGGAGCATATTGTTCCCTACGATGTGTTGGCTGCGCCGGATTTTGAGACGTTCTATCACCGTGTGATGCGGAACCTCTCTATGATCGTCAACGCTGTGGCCTGGCATTATAACGGCTTTGAGAAGCGCTGGGCAGCTTATAATCCGTGCCCGTTCTTTTCCTCGACAATCACCGGCTGCATTGAAAAGGCGCAGGATGTTTCGCAGGGCGGGGCAATCTATAACAACAGCGGCTTTGCGCTTGTCGGTCTTGCAGATTTTATTGATTCGCTCTACGCGATCAAAGAAGCGGTTTATGAGCAAAAACGCTACACGCTTGCAGAGCTGACCGCCATGCTGCGCAAAAACTACGAGGGCTGTGAGCTCGACCGGCTCTATCTGCAGAACAAGATTCCCAAGGTGGGGGCGGATACGGCGCAGATGAACGCGTTTGTGCGCCGCGTCACGCAGGATATCGCCGAGAGCATCAGCTGGATGCCCAATGGCCGCGGCGGCCGGTATGAGGCGTCGATCTGGTCGTTTTATGGGTATGAGTGGATGAAAGCACACTGCGGCGCGCTGCCGGATGGGCGTCTGCGTGGACAGTCGCTTTCCCGCGGGCTCAACCCGTCAGAGCGGACACCCGCAGAGCTCAGTGCCATTCTGCACACGATGGACGGAGTGGATTATGCGCAGTTCCCGCAGTCTGCGGTGGCATATTTCTGTATGCCTGTTTCACTAGCGGACGACAACGTGCAGATCTGTGCAGGTCTGATCCGGTGCTTTTTGGCCTGTGGCGGCAGCGCGGTGGATTTTGACGTGCTGGACAGCGCCGCAATTGCCGACGCGCTGGAGCATCCGGAGCGCCATCAGCAGCTTGTCATCCGCGTCTGCGGCTACAGTGCGCGTTTTGTCGATCTGAGCCGGGAAATGCAGCTGGAGATTGCAGGCCGCGCCCAGAGAGCTGTGTAAGGAGGAGCCATATGCGAAACGACGGAACGTATCTTGCGCAGCTGCTGCAGGAGCAGCAGCGCCCGCATCCGATGCATATGCGCCAGCAGTATCATTTTATGGGCGGCCCGGGCTGGATCAACGATCCGAACGGCCTGGTCTGGTACAAGGACGCGTATCACTTTTTCTATCAGTATAACCCGTTTGGCCTCACCTGGGGCGAGCCCTGCTGGGGTCACGCGGTGAGCCGGGATCTGCTGCATTGGACGCAGCTGCCGCCGGCGCTTGTGCCAAGTGAGCCGTATGACATGTATGAACAGGGCGGCTGCTTCTCCGGCAGCGCGCTTGTTGTAGGGCAGAGGCTGTATCTTCTGTACACGGGCGTGTGTGAGAAGGATGGACACTGCGTGCAGGCGCAGTGTCTGGCTTGGAGTGACGATGGCGTCACGTTTCAAAAATATGAAAATAATCCGGTCGTCTGCGCGCCAGTGGGCGTTGATCCGGCAAATTTCCGCGATCCAAAGCTCTGGCGCGAGGCAGATGGGACATTCTATTTTGTCTGCGGCGCAAGCCTGGAAGGGGAGGGGGCAGCGCTGCTGTTTTCCTCACAGGATCTTTTCCAGTGGCAGTATCAGGGCGTGCTGGCCCGCAGCGAGGGGCGCTTCGGCACGATGTGGGAGTGTCCGGATCTGATTCCGCTTGGCAGGAAGCATATGCTCTGCGTTTCCCCGATGCATTGCCCGGCGTACCGCAATGTGTGCCTGGTCGGGACATTTTCACGCGAAGAGGGGAAGCTTCTGAATGTGGAGCCAGTCTGCCCGGACGCGGGGCCGGATTATTACGCGGCGCAGTCGTTTGTCGATGATCGGGGACAGTGCGTGCAGGTTGCCTGGGCCAATGGATGGGACTGGATGCCGCAGTTCCGGCGCTGGGGTGTGGCGGAGCAGGGCTTCTGGCGCGGCTGGTTCACATTGCCGCGCGTTGTGACAGAGGGCGCGGACAAATTGCCGCGATTCCAGCCGCATCCGCAATTGGAAACGCTGCGCAAAAAGGCAATTCCGTGGGGCCGGAAGGAACTGACCGTACCATGGACGCTGCCGGATGCGGCAGAGACGGCGTGGGAGATTCTGCTTGAAATTCCGGCGCAGCAGCAGACCGGCGGGCTGCTGCTGCAGGTCGGCAGCTGCTTTGCCCTGGAGCTCACGCTGGCGTCCCGGACGCTGCATGCGTATGCCAGAGATTCCGGCGAACAGACAATGCAGGACTGCGGCACACTGCAGTTGGCGCCGGGCGCGCCGGTGCGGCTGCAGGTGTTTCTGCAAATGCATCCACCGGTCTGAAGCTTTACAACAATACCTTTGTCAACAATACAA
>OOIG01002241.1_pt1 | contig 13235 bp, 7 predicted proteins | sample 1692091 | NCBI WGS metagenome assembly OOIG01 (sample SAMN06348188, study PRJEB24527) | human gut metagenome | biome: human gut; feature: ankylosing spondylitis patient; material: feces | host: Homo sapiens | place: China | collected 2015-10
GCTGCATTCCATCAGGATATGTTTGCTGTGAATCGCCTCTTTGTATTCATGGGTACTATTCATTACATCAACGATCAGGTTAACCATGCACATGGCTCCTTTTTGATAGCCCGGCAGGTTTACAAAGTTCTTGGCTCCCTCATCATCAGGAGCCCAGTGGTTGCTTTTTGGTTGTTGTTCTTCTTCATTCATATTATTATGGTTTTTAAGTATACGCAAAAGCCCCGCCTAGCGAGAGCGTTGTACTCTGCTAGGCGGGGCTTGCGTTCCTTATTGTTATGTTGTTACTCTTTCGGGAAAGACTATTATAATTATCCCTGCCGGCTTTCACAAGCTGGCAGGGATAATTATAAGTAAAGATGTAATATGAAGGAGGCATATTCACATATACCTGCTATCAATAGGCTCTAATCCATCAAATATCTTTTGTGCAGCTATTCGCTATTCTGATTTCACTTAGAAAATCATCTTATAGTCCTTACTGCTACCATCTGTCAATTCTATGTGTATGATTTGAATGCCTGTGGCTATGCTCGCCTTTAAACACCTAGAACCATATCCCTGTACCCTGCTGATGATTCTGCCATTCAGGTCTATGACCTTGACACTCTTGAGCAGACCGCAGGCAGATTGCACGAGGACAGAAGAACCTTCCTGAACAATACTGATGCGCTGATCAGTATCGACAGATGTCACATCTGTACTTCCATAACGGCTTCTGATAACAAATCTGCCTAACGAGGTCTCGGCATCCGCAATAATGATAGGAGAATCGAGTGAATAATCGGCACCCGAAAGCATATCATGGAGAACATATCCGCTCATATCAACACCCTGAATAGGTTTTACCTCGATACGGATGCTATCCTTTTGCGACAGATAGATTCCTAAAGATGTAGCGCCAGTCATCGGAAGGATATCGTAAGCCTGACTCTGCTGAATACCAAATACCTTCAAAGGTGACTTCACTTCACTATCCAGAAGAGTTGGAACCAATACAGAGTTCTTGAAAGAAGAACCGGCAGAAACATCATAAGCAGTTTCTGAATTCTCCATCACCAGCATAGCTGCTGATTTGCTTCGCGTCTTCAGGCTTTCCACACACACTTTCAGTCCCTTGGCTTCAGCAGGTTTACTTTCCCCAGTAGCCTTCTTGCTTCCACCAATCATTTCTGGGGTGAGCAGCAGGGTGATTTGCTTACTCGCCTCATCATTTGTGGTAACATAGAATGCCTGCATTGGGGCGATGGTGGTGGCGTTGCCCGTAGAAGCGACCTTGCTTACAGTTTGCTCTTCCATGCCTCCCGATTCATTCTCTACTTCCACCTTCACGCTGCTCACGTTCCCATTCGCCTCCAGGAACTTCTGGATATTCAGGCGGCTCATGAATGGGTTGCCCAGCAAGAAGGTCTGCGTAGGAATATCCGATTTCAGCGTAATCTGATACTCGCTCTGCCCCACGAACACCGTGCGGTTCTCCGTCACTTCCTTGCCTTCCGACAGATACTTATATTCCATCGTCAAGTTGCCCTCCTGCGGAGAATCCGGTTCGTAGATGAAGCGATTTATCTTATTTGCATCTTTCGTCACTGTTTCACTAGCCACTTTCTCCTGATCGTAATCCACGAAGTAACTATATTCTTTATGCGCCTTAGGCAGGCGGATACTGAACTTATTGGTAGCCGGCAGATTGCCGTTGTCTATCCACATAGAGAAGCCTTCACCCATGCCGTACTCCTTCGCCACGGCATTGAAGTTGTGCGACCAGGTGGCCTCGCTCACGGCGAGCGTTTCATCCTTCAAGCCTGCATTCCCCTTGCTATCGAGAGAATAGATCTTGCCAGGATGCGCAGCCGCCCAGAGGCGCTGGTAGATACTCGGGTTGAAGCGCTGTTCCTTCCAGTTTTCTTCGTTCAGCTCCTCGAAGTATTTCGCCTTCGTGGTGTCGGCAGGCATGAACATATCGCCCGTGTACATCTGCTTGAGCGGTGCACTCAGCAGATAGTAATGGTTCGGCTTCTGCTCCAGTTCTACCCATGCCTTGCGATAGTTGAGCGATGGCACGTTATCCACCGCCGAACGGGGTTCGAAGAAGATGTCCTTGCAGCAGTAGTCGGCTGGCTTCACTGGCGTTCCCAGCATTGGGAAGTTATCGGCATCCGACGAGATGATGGCGTTGGTGCAGCAGTAAGGCGAACCGTCGCTCCAGTTGTCCCACTTGTTCCATTCATTGGTAGATGCACTCGGAAGCCATCGGGTCTGTAATGGATGAACCTGATATACTACAGAAGAGAGTGGCGTCCAGCTGCCGTCGAAGAAGGTGAGCTGATATTCGCCCGGCTCCTTGGTGGTGTAGGTATATTGGATATTGTTCTTGGTGTCTGGTGTAGAATGCAGAGACACAATGCCATTTTCTCCCGCATTCTTATCACCGAAGTAAAGATGATAATCTACTCCGGTCAATCCGGTAGCAGTTACGACAATCTTATCTCCTACGCATACATTGTTGACAACGATATCGTCTACACCATCTACGCACGACTTGTCGTCCTTACAGTCAGGAATACCATCATTATCAATATCACCACGTGTCACGAGTCCGTAGAATTTCTGCACATCCAATGCGCCTACAATTTTGGCTAAAGTTAATCGCACCTCGTCATACGCTTTCTTTGGCTGAAAGAAGAGGATATTCTTATCGCCATAACCCGCTACATCAGCGGAAATCACCTTCCAGTCGGTAAATTTATCTCCCGTAGAATTACCGTCTTTGAAGGTTTCTACCGTTAGCCAGTCTCCTACATCTACGGCTGCCAGGAAAGTCTTGTTGTCAATGACAATTCCCAACTGATGATGATAGTCGAGTGTTCTACCCATCTTTACGGCGAATGTTTGACCAACTCCCAGACTTACCGTATTGGCAACCGCCATATAGGTATTCAAGTCATCATCCACCAGATAACCTAAGTTATCATCTACAGTAGCCACACTCACCGCTCCGCCAAATTTGGTTTCATTAGCATTGATGGTAGTATGTGAATGATTATGCGACATCACCAGACTGCTACATGCAAGTGGCGAAGAACAGTCATCGGAAGCCTCCTCGATAAAGGCATAGTAGATACGGAGTCTAGAACCGCCCAGATTGAGTACACCCGAATTCCAGAGTTGGAACTCATCCATCTGAATCGGGTTGCCTTTGCTGTCGTAGGCTGGAACTTCGATAGAATATCTTATCTTTTGCAGCTTGTCTGAACCGGCAATATCTGCACTAATCGCATTGTTCTCATCTATCAGATGGCGATATACTTCCTTGCCTTGGTTATAGCAGCGTATCTGCAGGAATTGCAGGGCATGCAAATTGATTACTGTAGCATCAGCCTCTACCACAAAACCAATGCGCTTAGGTTGAGCTCTCTTGACGGCATCCGGCTCTGATTCACCTTCGTGTCGGTCGGTAGCATCGTATATCAGTTGACCATCCTTGCGGTGAATTCCGATGATGCAGAGGTTATCGGCAAGACTCAAGCCACCTATATATTCGGCATATTTATCATATTCACCTTTGATAATATTGTCTCTATCCTTGAGTTCAGAGACAGAAAGCAGCGAGCCGGATGTTTCGTGAATCTTAGGCGATACCTCGTAGAAATCTTCACCCAGTTTGTTGACAAGTGGTTTGCCGCAAGTTGTATTTCCATCATTAAAACCACCTACAGTAATGGTGGTTTCATCATAACATCCGTCCTGAGCCGTGGCCCTGAAGGTATATTTACCAGGTTCCAGATTGGTAACTTGACCATCAGAGGTAACCTTTACTGGTGTGGTGGCAAGAATATCGTTATTTTTCAAATCCCATGCATTCACCAGACTCCATGTTACGCTTACTTTCGGATTAGAACGGAGAGTAAACGAAGTCTGCGATTGGCAGACATTGCTGCTGATGGTAGGATTGATAGGGCACCGGTGGGATACATCTGGAGCCATTCTTACGAATCCATAGTGGATGCCAATGGCGCCTGCATCAACTCCGAGAACCGTAAGGAATCTGATTTCGCATCCTGAAAACGGCACCTTTGCCTTGATGCTCACCGTTCCGTCGCCAATCTGCACCAGCGAGAGGTGGAGCACCTGGGCAGAAATCGTTTCTTCCTGCACCTTGTTTCCCTTGTGGTCGAAGAGCAGCACGTTGACCCATGTTCCAGCATTGAGGCTCAGCAGGGCATCCATCTTGTATTTGAAGCCAGCCTCCATGCCAGCCTCGAATGCTTCGCCTTGCGGGTTCTTGTTGTTCTGCATCATAAACTTGGCTCCGCCCTGGTAACCTATGTCAAGAAGAGGGACAATGGTGGCGAAATTGTCCAGATCATCATCTGTCATCTTCTTTATATCTTTGTCAAGGAAAGGCAGGGGGATGCCGAGGATAATAGGGCGCCAGCCTTTCATCTCTTTGAGCGCTACCTGCTTGTCGTCTTTGAAATATTCGTTGTATTTTTTGATGCCTCCATCGGTGATGGTAAACTCCGTAGATTCGCCCACGAAGGCATATTTGATTTTCAGAATATTCGCCACTTCTGCCTGAATGCCGCCCGAGCAGTCGAGAGAGATTTCATCGAAGAGCCAGTCGCTTTCTGCAGTCAGCATGGCGCAGATGTTGTCGGAACCCGGTATCTGGAGCAGCTTCAGCGTTACTCCCGAACCATCCTGTCCTTCCCTTACCGCCTTCACACCCTTCAGTTTGCCGTCGCGATAGAATCCGATGGAGAATGCCTTGACTACATCGAGGCTCAGCACGCTGCTACCCGAGCCAGCCACGATGGTAAAGCCTGCCACCGTTCCCTTGGAATAGTAATTATCCATATCTTTTACACTTACTATCGGGTCTACGGTTACCCCTGCCCGTACCACGGAGTTCACCTGTGCATAGTTGTCGAGTGAATCGTCGGTAAGGGCGCCCATATCCTTTGCCCAGCTGCCTACGCCTACCACGCCAATCAATTTGTTAATGGTGCACGATTCGCCTGTAAGGGCACGGCGGTTGCGCAGCTCACGGAATGTCATGTTGTAATATTTGGGGTCATTGTTGAACTCCACAAAATGGTCTTGGTGCTTGTCGGCTGGCAGATCATCCCAGTTGTTGGTCCAGATGGGTTTCTTGCAGTTCTTGAACGAGTCTCTAACGGCAGCACTCTCGAAATAGGGACTGGTGTTGTCATCCTTGGGTTGTGCCGCCTGGATAGAGGCGGGCACAACCATCAGGAATGTTAACACAAATAATATGAATGATTTGAATATAAAATGCTGTTTCATTGTCTGTTTGATTTTAAAACATAGCATAACGTCTTGATAATTCTCTTGATCTTATTCGAGCAAATGTCTGGAGTCTGTAAGTGTCTTTTGCTCATCGTATGTGAAGACATATTTATGGTTTCGTCTCAGATAGAAGAGGTTGCTTACTCCATCTACCACGATAACGCCCGTGGCTGCTTCAGAAGACATCATATCCTTTGCCTTTATCTGATAGTTGTGGGCGTGAGGATAGGCTTTGAGGCCTATTCTCACGGCAAGATGGGTCTTGCCTGGCAGCACAAATGCCTTGAGCACCACTTCCTTGCCTTCACCCGGAAATGGGGCATAGGCAATGGCGGTATAGGAGCCTCCCTTTTTTGAATAATTATTGATAGGTTCCTCACCCTGCTTAAAACCGTCGTAGCTGGTAAGAGGCATCTGGGTAAGCACGTTGTCGGCAAGTAGGCAATACCATTGTGTCTGCGCTGTAATGCTGTAATGGGCGGCATGAGTGATATGAACCTCCACTTCTGCCATGCCTCTATAGAGTGTTCCTACAAGCGGCGTAGGGGTGTTGTTTCCCAGATTTTCTTTCTGATAATCAGCAGAAGAGATGATTGGATTTTGGGTATCATCCCCCTGCTGGTAGAGGGTGCCATAGAAGAGCTGCGGCACCGTGATGAGCTGGCGGCTCAAGCTATCTACATGATGCAGTAAGAAATCTTTTTTTTTCAGATAGTCAAGCCAGTTGTTGGGGGTGTCGGTTTTGCCATCATCCTTGACCAGGTAACTCGCAAACGTGGCCTTGAACTCCTGAAATGTAGTACCTTTTTTTAAATTGAGCATTTCCGTGGTAACCACATTGTTTTCCTCATACTGCGGATAGGGCGATTTCTCCTGGCTATTGTAAGCGAGGGCAATGATGCGATATTCGTAGCCCCTGCTGATGCCGAATTTGCCCTTTACCACATAGTGCTTGTGGGGCTTTCCCGAAAGATAATCGTCTTCCTTGCCGTCTTCTAACGTGGGCTTTCCGTTAATCACCCTGTCGTTGGTAGGGTCGTACTCGAAGCCCTGGATATCGTTGACTGCGGCATCATAGGTTGCAGAATTTTCTCCATTGTTCTGAACTCTTCGGCGAAAAGCTATCAGCCTTACGGCATTGACGTTTTCGGTCTCGGCATATCCGTTGTCCTTGCCTGTTGTGCCCGACGAGGAAGAGGATCCTGCACCAGGAGGGGCTACACGGGTGTTTCTGCCATCTTGCTTGGCATTGCCATCGCTGCTGCTTAATCCGCCCAGGGTGATGGTGAAGGGAACAGTCGTAATCTCATCTTCGTTTTCCGAAGGCTGATTCATCCCTGCATCTCCATTGCTGCCATCTGGATAGGGTGGCAGACCGGCATCGCTGCTGCATCCCGCGGCTAGTGCGAGGAGGAAGCAAACCCCTACCGCCATGCCTATCCTGATGGCGTTCATCTTGATGGAGCTTATCTTATAGATGCTAAATCTTAATTTCTGCATATTCTATTTCCGTTTTTATGCTGTTTTGTAACGTTTATTCTGTTTCAAATTCATGTTTTTTTTCGAAGGCTGGTTCTATCTCAACCTTCACGTCGGTCATCACCGGCTCGTAATACTCCTTCAGGTCGTATGGCTGGTTCACGGTCTTGCTCTTGGCTCCCAGGCAATACAGGTGGTTTGCCTCGATAGGGAATTTGAACTTGTCGCCAGTGGTTGTAGATTTCCTGATGTTGTCGTACCGGTGGTGCGTGCCATCCGTGTAATGCAGATAGAAGGTGGTCTCGTTCTCGGCCGAGTTCTTGCTTTTCGTCATTTTTTCCTCTGGTGTAGGCATCATGAAGTTGCTTATCATGTAGCTGTTTGCCTTCCATCCTTTCTGGGAGTCTTCAGCTCGCTTGAATATGTTCTCTGTAGCATCTACGGTCCATCCGTTTGAGGGGGTGAGGTCGATGGTGCCCAACGTCTGATAAGTCAACGGTTCAGCATCTGCCGGTGCCTGCTTCTGCCTTATCAGCGTTTCGGTGGTGATGCCGGTGGCTACAACGGATAGAGAGGTGGGCCTGAAGGTAACGGTACTCACGTCTCCTGCTGCATTCGACTCCACCTGTGCCGGGATGTTTTCTACGTAAATCATCAGACCGGCCACGTTACGGCTGGCGGTCAGCGTGCGGTGGAAGTATTTCGTCTCTTCCGTTACGAGAACGGGGGCTTCCTCGTGTGTCTTCTCGTCTTGCAGGATGCCACTAAACAGCTCTGTGGTATTGAGGATACCGAGTTTGGCGCTGTTTTTTGCCTCCTCGGTGAGGGCGATTCTTGCGTCCTCCAGTTTCGTTTCTTTTTCAGTGAATTTGGGTTCTGTAAGTACTTTGTTCGTTGTGTATTTGTCATCTCTTCCTATGGCTAGAAACTGGTAGTAGTAGCCGTTCTGCAGATAGGGTACGAAGGTGTATAGATGCTGCTCGGGCATGTTCTGGTGCTCGGCAGAATAGTAGGGTTCTCTATTGTTGAATGCGTCAACGGAATAGTAACCATTCTTGGCTGCTTCCGTTTCAATAGGGATGCAATAGGTATATGCTTCTTCTGAGGTGCCCTTCTTGTCTTCGGGACATCTGAAGACGTAGATTCTCATATCATTCACCTGCTGTGCTCCATCCCATGTATCAAGTTCTCGTGAGCCGGTAACGACACCTGCGCTTACACCCACTCTCATGTCCAACTTCACGGCATGCGAGCCGTCGGCGAGGGTATCAGGCGCATCATTGCTTGCGCTGCAGCTCATTAGGAGACTGGCAGCGAGGATTATATTTAAACTGTTTTTTATAGATTTTCTCATCATATTCGTCTATTCGATTTCAATGTTCGCCTATTCGATTTGAATGGGAATTGAGTATAAAATGAATGATAAATTAAATATTGTGATGTTGGGATAGTAAGGGATGCGAGTGCCTATAGCTGGCTCTTCGCATCCCTTGGATATATTTTTCTTAATACTGCCTATATTATGAGCACGTAGTAAGATTAATCACCCAACTCCATCTGGTGGATAGCCTCCCAGTTGTCGTTCACCTTCAAGATGAGGTTCTGAGATTTGCTCAAGTCTTCTGGCTTGTCAGGATCTGGTTTATCAGGATCTGGATCTGGTTTTGGATCTGGATTTGGATTACTTGGGTCTGGATCTGTCTTACCTCCATTAGAAGGCTTAACACCCAAGTTGTACATATGGTTACGAACCACGTTGAAGATAGAAGCGCTTTCGTCTGCAACATTTCCATTTGTGGCATCACGATTTACATCTGCAGATGGGATAGAAACGGTCCAAGTCTTGATGATATCGCCAGCAGCATCCAAGAGCTGAAGCTCCATGGTGCTCTTCTCATGTGTCAAAGCAAATGGAATGACGAAGTTGCTTCCGAATACAGAACCCTTCACAACCTGAGTCTTAACATCATCAGGGTGCTTCCAGCTGGCATCTTCAGCATTCAGCAGACCGTCATTGTTTTCATCAAGTTTAGGGAACCATGTCTTCAAATCGATAGAGTAGAGCACATAACCATCCTCGTTGTTATTGAACTTTGCATCTGTAGTAAGTGCTGCACCTGTTGATGTAGAACCATTAACGTAATACTTGATAGTGCTGCCAGTTGCTCCATTAGCTGTGAATGAGCTGTTGAAGTTGTTGAAAGTCAACTTATCATTCTTACCTCTTACTACGAGACGAAGGGTTGCGGCAGTTTTGTCACCAACTTTGGCAGGGATGTTACAGAAATAACCGAAGCTACCAGCTACCTGACGATGCAAGGTTACAGCTACGCCATTCTCCTCACCAGAAGTAAGGTTGGTGATTTTTTTGTCGGCGCCGATTGTAAGCGCTGCATCACCTGCAAATACCTCCTCTGCTTCTTTTTTGCCTTCCTTCAAGGTTGCAGTAATATCACTGTAAGTACCAGTAAGGGCTGCATCACTTGTTACATCCAAAGAATAGTTGTAGTCACTGTTATCGCTGTAACCTACAGCCATAACCTTGTAGTTACCTGCATCCAGTCTTTCTGTTCCCTTGTAAGTAAGAGTATACTGGCGGCCATGATTGTCATAAGGATTACTCTTCTCTTTCCAGTTCAACTTTTCGTCTTTGACAATAGCCTTTGTTGCGGAGTTGTAAATCAACACGCGAACATTCTGGATAGTCTGCAAAGCCTCTGAAGAATACAATGGGCGACCTGCACGTGTGCTCAAGCCATCACCGCTACTTGCTACCTGCAATACAATCTGCTGTACTGCCTCATTCTGACCCTCTGTGCTAACCACAGCGTCGTCACTGCTACATGCGCTGAACAGCAAGCTGCTTGCTGCAAGCGCAAAAAACATACCTTTTTTCATAAATTATAAATTTAAAAATTGAGTATAAATTAATTATCAATCCAATATCATGCCGTGAATTTCCTCCCAGTTGTCATTCACCTTCATATAGATGGTGAAGCGATTGCGGTCGGAATCGTACACATATCTCAGCACCGTAATCTTGTTGCGCTCCATGCTTACCTTCACGTCATCAGGTGACAACACAGAAGAACTGCTGCCTCCACCTTCGCTACTATTCTTATAGAAATTGACATCCACCACCGACTCTTCCTTCTGGAAAGAAGGAGCCAGGAAAATAGAGGTCTTGGTCTTGGCGCCAGCTTCAATTTCCGATTCATGAAAGACGCTGGTCTCTTCAGAATATAGGAAACTTGGATTTACTATTCCATAGAGCTGGCTTACTTCAGTATTCATCAGGTGATACCCGGCAGGAAGATTCTCTGTCCATATAACTAGTTTACCCTTGGTGCGCTCCATCTCGCTGGTATAGCAATAATGGTTTTCATCATAGACGAGGGTATCGCAAACCTGATAAACATCATCGCCCTGACTGTGCTCCGGATGTAGCAACAGTTCGTTTTTATCCAGATTGAGTTCGCCTCGCGTCTTCATACCTCCCCATACCGTAAAGACGTATTTTCCGAAAGGCATGTCGGGGTCGAAGCTTACAGGATAAGTTAATCCATCACCCTCTACTCCGAAACCTTTTTCTTCTACGATAACCTGCTGAGTGCCATCGTCGTTGAGTCGGCTCAGACGATAGGAAAGAGACGGAACAAATGATCTAAACGACTGATTCTCATCCCGTTTCTCGTCAGGAACAGTCTGATCAACATTGAAATAATTCTTGTCTTTCACCTCGATGTTGATACGCAGAGGAGGACATTGGTCCAGATCTTCACGAACGCACGAGGTAAATGACATAGCCAGTGCCATACCATATATGATAACTTTTAATCTTGTCATACGCTGTAATTTATTCTGTGAGTGCCTTCTGGCTGATCAGAGTCTCTTCTACCTTCTGGCGGTTCAATATCTTTTCAGCCACATCAACCTTGCCTTCTTTCTCGAGTAGGATGGCAAGATTGTTGGCAGCAATCTTCGACATAGGGTAATATTTCAAAGTCGTCTCATATACCTGCTTCTGCTTTTCTGCGCTCTCTGCAATCTGTGCCACATGCAGGAACTCATCTTCGCTGAAGGCATCTGGGCGGAGCTCGTACATCTGCAGCATTTCTTCATCGGTGGTGAAGTTCTTGATGATGTATGTGTAGGTGTATTCCACGCTACGGCTCTTCTGCAGATACTTCTTCTTGATGCTGTTCCAGATAGGCAGGCGGCGGATATAGCGTTCCTGCACATCATCGTTGAAGTTGGCATATCGGGTCAGGATGTTCTTCACCAACGTGCTGTCGGCATCGCCGGCGGCCACCATCGCATCCAATACTGGCTGCCATCCTTCAGGGCGTGAACCGATACGGGCTATCTTCTTCACCTTGTCGCCATTCTCTATGTGCGCAAGCAGCCACTTCAGGGCTGAGTTGGCACGGTTGCGGGAAAGTGGGGTGTTAAACTTCAGCGGGCCGTCGGCTGACGCCAGACCATAGATGCCCAAAGAAGTGAGGGTAGCGAGGCTGTCGCTGAGCACTGGAGCTATATCGCTCAACATGTGGTCGAGCTCAGCCTGGTTGTTGCTCATCTTGAGATTGATATCATATTTATTGATAGCAAACTCAAGTCGTGCCACGCCCTTTCCTTCTCTTATCTTCGGCTTGATCTCGAAGGTATGCTTCATCCAGTTGAGATGCAGTTGCTTCTTGATTTCCGGACGGAACACATCGGCTATCTTGGTATGGCTGATGGCACGGCATTCGCCGCATCCGTCGGCAGAAGCCACTGCCACGAGGCTTCCCTTATGGAAGTTTGCAGGCAGGGTGATGGTGTCGTTATATAACACGGACAAATCTACTTTCGTGTTCGTAACTCTCTGTGCAATAGAATCGTATGGGTCAGCAATGCTATCGAGTACCCATTTACGTTCCATCTTCTTTCGGTAGATAGGCGCATCCAGCACTATAGGCTTGTATTTAGCCACGATGCTGTCGCTGTCTGTCAATACGGGTATTACGAAGAGACGGCTTCTCTTCGAGAAATAATGCTTCGGGATATGAACCTGAAGGTTGAGTGCAGCCTGATTGCTGCTATCTGGCAGGAGCATAAAGGAATCGGGAGTACATGTAATCTTTTTGTCGCTTGCCATGCTCTGGTTGCTGCATGAAGACATAGCCGTCAGAAGAGCCAAGCCTACACCAGCTATAGCCAGATATGCTATTTTGAGTTTCATTCTATCATCCATAATGTTCTTTGTGATTAAATGATGCACTTTTTTTTAAAAGATATAGACTAATGATAGTGCAGCCTTGGTAGGACCGATATAGTTCTCGTTCTTCTTTTCCTGGCACTTGATGCAGGGCAAGTTAGGGCTTTGCTTGTACCAGAGGTGGGCGTATCCCACACCGATGGCTGCCTCAAGGTTCCAGTGAGGGGATAAAATCCAATCGTAACCGTATGTTACGCCTCCGCCAGCCAAGTAGCCATCGTAGAGCTTGCTGCCAAAACCTCCGTAGAATTGAGCACCATGCAGGTGGATACCAACAAAATGTCCTTCGTACTTTTCGCACAGCCAGTATTTCATTTCTGGCTGCACCAAGAGAAGGTGCATCTTCTTGTCTTCCCTGAATGTCCAGGGGTTGTATGCTACATCTGCTTCCAGGGTTACCTGGTTGCTGATTGCCTTCTCCACGCCCATATTGAGTGTGGTTGTCGCCCAGTAGAGTCCGTTCGTCTTCAGGGCGAAATCTTGTGTGTAACCTACTGTTTTATTTCCCAAAATAACAAACAGCAAAACTGCTATCTTTTTCATTTGTCACTTACTATATTAACTATTTATCCGGTTACCCGGAATCTTACTGTTGTATTGTTGTTTAGCAATATAAAACATTGTTATTAAGCAATATAAAACATTGTTATTAAGCAATATAAACATTGTTGTAAACCAATATAAACCTATTATGACTTATCAAATGGTCCTCAACATATTTCAACCAATCCCCTTGTATATTACTTGGAGACTGATTTCTGATTGCAAAGGTATATAACTTTGTAGATACTACAAAATCCCCCCCCGTTTTAGAATGCTTTAACGATAATAAACGTATTTTTAGTTAAATACCGGTTAAATTGAGGTGACGAGTGGATATGTGCCGGATGTTATCACAGAAGCAGTAGGTAGTGAACCTACTTATCAGATGGCGGTAGATCAGATGGCGGTAGAGGAATATGCAAATCTTTGAGCGTATTTTGAGAGTCATATTTAGAGTTTTATTTACATCAGAAGAAGCCACACGGAGATTATCAGTTGATACAGACACGAAGCTAGGATTTGGCTCGATTTGACTCAATTACTCAGTTACTCAATTACTCAGTTTATTTCTAGACCCCTATACCTGTAACTTGGTTATAAATTGAAAGTATATTTTTTATATTATATATTTATATTATAT
>OOIG01002242.1_pt1 | contig 13232 bp, 7 predicted proteins | sample 1692091 | NCBI WGS metagenome assembly OOIG01 (sample SAMN06348188, study PRJEB24527) | human gut metagenome | biome: human gut; feature: ankylosing spondylitis patient; material: feces | host: Homo sapiens | place: China | collected 2015-10
TTCGAGCCTGCCGGTCAGCTGGTCGCCCGCCCGCAGGCCCAGGCGTTCGGCCACGGGCGCGGAAAGCACGACACCGCTGGCAGCGGCCCGCGTACGCAGGCGGCCCGGGTGGTCGGGATCGTCCTCGCTGTCCAGCAGCAGGGCCGGTACCGGCAGGGCATGGCGGGCCAGCAGGGGATCCTCATGGCCGGTGGGCTCCATGGAGACGTGCAGGGGCGTGCCCCGCTCCGGCAACAGCTCCACCGTGGCGGCCAGGGTGCGGGTACGGGGCATGACGAAGGCCACCCGGCCATCGTCGCGCCACCGGTCCATATCGGCGGCGGAAAAGTGTCCGCTGCCCACGGGGGAGATCTCCAGCGTGGCGGGATCGTTGCGCAGGCGTTCGGTCAGGGTCTCCACCACGCCGAATTTGACGCCGAAAAGGATCAGCAGCGGCGCCAGGACGGCCGCCAGCCCCAGGACGGCGCAGGCGGAGAGCAGACGCTCGTGCAGGTAATCCCGCAGGGAAAGGTGGCAGATCTGTACAAGGGTATGCATGGCGTTACCGTTGGGGATGGTCGATGACGGAAAGGGGGGCCTCCTCCGTAGTGGAGCAGGCCAGGGGCACCAGCGTGAACCCGGCCTCCCGGGCCATCTGCGGATCGTGGGAGACCATGATCACCGTGGTCCCCTGCTGTCGGGCCAGATTGGCAAAGATGCCCAGGACCTTGCGGGACTGGTCCGGATCCAGCGCGGCCGTGGGTTCGTCCGCCAGCACGATGGCGGGCCCGTGGGCCAGGGCGCGGGCGATGGCCACACGCTGGCGCTCACCCACGGAAAGGCTGGCGGGCATCTGCAGCAGCAGACGGTCTATGCCCAGGGCCGTGGCCATGTTCCAGACCGCCTCCAGACGGCGCCCCATGTTCCCCAGACAGCGGCAGGGGAGCAGGATGTTGTCGCGGGCCGAAAGGAAGGGCAGCAGACCGCCTGTCTGGAGCACATAGCCCAGATGTTTGCCGCGCAGACGGGCCAGGGCATCGAGACGGCCCGCCCGCCACAGGGCCAGTATGTCCGTCTCGCCATCGGCGGTGCGCAGAAGGAAGCGGGAGCCGTCGCCGCTGTCGGGCCGCAGGATGCCGGCCAGCACGTCCAGGGCCGTACTTTTGCCGCAGCCGCTGGGGCCCGTCAGGGCCAGCAGCTGCCCCTGACGCACGTCCAGGCTGCGGACATGCAGGCGGAACGCGCCCGCGCCCGGGCGGACGACATGCAGATCGCGCAGGGAGAAGACCGTATTTTCCATGCTTCCCCCGGCTTACGGCAACATGGACAGCGGCACGCGGTAGACCCAGTCCCCGGCGTTGCTCTGTCCGAAACTTTCCCAGTTTTCCCGGTCGCGGTCGTATTCTTCGTAGCGGGCCAGCCGGGACTTGAGGCGGTTGATGAAGGCCGTCTGCTCGCCGATGCTCATGCGGTACCAGTCTTCCTCACGCAGCAGCATGATGTCGCTCTTGTAGGGCAGGCCGTCCAGGAATTCGGCCAGCACGCCCAGCTCGGCAAGGCTCTTGCCCTGAGTGGGCATTTTGGGATCGCGGGCCATACGGGCCGAGGCGGACAGGATGCCCTGGAAGAAGTCGCGCGAATCGGTCTTCTTGGTCCGTTCGGCGTTGTCGATGATGTTCTTCAGCTGGGTGCTGAGGTCGCTGAGCTGGTTCTTGGTCAGCAGCACGGCCACTTCCACACTGGGCACCTGACGGCCCTGGGCCAGACGCTTGAGGTCCATGTCCGCGATCCAGGAATCCACTACGGACGGGGCGCGGTTCTCGTTCTTGCGGCCCAGATAGTCCAGCTGCATGGCGTAGCCCAGCCGTTCCGCCAGCTGGCGGGCCTGGGCTTCCTCGGTGGCGGGCACGGCCTCGTCCTTGGGACGGGTCATGATCTTGCCGCTGGCCGTGTTCTTGACCATGTCCACCATGGAGGTGGTCAGGATCTTCGTCACGATGCCGAACTGGCGGGCGGCCTCCTTGTGGCTGGAGGCGTTGACGGCCTGATAGTTGGCCTGATCGCCGGAAAGGCGGCTCAGGGCCCGGTAGGCCTGCTCGGCATAGGCGTGGTTCTTGCTGCCGCCGGGCGTCTTGACGTGCATGGTGGTGATCCAGATGCCTTTCTGACGGGCAAGGTCGTTCATCTCCGCAGCGCCGAGACGCTGCGAGGCGTACGGGTCATCGCCGCGCAGGGGCCCGGCATCCGTGACCAGCAGGATCAGGCGGGTGGAATAGGGGCCCCAGTTGAGGGAGTCGATGGCCGTATAGATCCCGGCCAGCGAGTCCTCGTTGAAGTCATGGCTGGAGACCGTCGCCTGTTCCACTTTGGCCAGGCGGCTTTCCAGAGCCTTGCGGTCCTTGGCCGTGGCAAAATCGCTGATGACCTGCGAGGTGTAGCCCAGCTTGGGGGTCTTTTCCGTACTGCTGCGGAAGGCCACCACGGCAAAGCCCACATTATCGGTCATCTTGTCCTTTTCCAGACGGTCATAGAGCTGGCGGATGATGTCGCGGCTCTGGTCGATATAGGGCTTCATGGAGATGGACGTGTCCATGACCAGGGCGATGCCGGTCTTGGGCGGCCCGGCCACTGCGCCGGACTGGCTGCTGCCGGGATCGATGGAGGCCACCTGCAGCAGGTTCACGCCTTCAAAGGCCCGGTTCATGCCAAGGATGGGCATAAGGTAGAAGCGCTTCTGGGCCACGGCCCCTTTCTGCTCCGCCGGTTCCGAAGCCAGGATGGGCAGGCCGGCCGTATTCTTGCCGCCGGCTGCGGCTGCCACAAGGCTGTCCAGCTGCTTTTCCATGTCGGCAGCTTCGCACAGGCCTTTCAGATCTTTTTCCGTCTTGAAGAAGAGTACGGGATCACGGCCGGTACGCGGGGTGAACAGCAGGGTCAGGGACTGGTTCCAGTCCGTGGCCTGATCCTTTTTCAGCCAGCCCAGCGGCGCGCGGGTATCAAGGCCCACCTGCAGCCAGTCGCCCTGACGGGCGTAGACATAGAGCACGGTAAAGGGCACCAGGGCCTCACGCGCGGCCGGAGCGCCGTCGCGGGCTTCTTTCAGGGGCATGGCGCCGGGGTGGGAGACCACGCGCTGGTACAGGGTCTTCTTGCCTTCCTGCAAAAGAGGAGCTGCCTGCAGGGCAGGCACGGCCACCAGCAGGAGCAGCAGGAGCGCAAAAAAGCGGATGCAGGTTCTGGGCATGGTCTTCTCCTTATTTCCACTCGCGCAGCAGGAGCGAGGCCTCGGCGTTGCCCTTGGCGGCCTCGCCTTCCACATGACGGCGCAGGGCCGCCAGCGCCTTGTCCGCTTCCGCATAGCCCTTGCTCCTGGCATTGTCATACCAGTGTTTCGCCTGGCTCATGTCCGCGGGGATGCTGCCGCGCGGCAGCTTCGACTGCGGATCATAGAACTGGCCCACCAAAAACATGGCTTCGGCATTGCCTTTCTGGGCAGCGTCTTCCAGCAGCAGGAAGGCCGCGTCGCTCTCATCGTTGCCGGCCTGGGGCGTACGCAGGGGGCGGGCCAGCTCCAGGCTGGTGGCGGGATCAGCCGTGCCGCGCAGATGCTCGCGGGCCTGTTGCAACGGCGCCACCGCGGCAGGAGCCGCCGGAGCTTTCTCCGACCCGGCCGGTGCCGTCTGCTGGGGCGCTGCCCCCTCCTGCCGGGTCGCCGGAGTTTGTGGCGCCATGGGCGGAGGCGGCGGGGGCGTGGCCCGCAGGAAGAACCACCAGACCGCGGCAGCGGCCAGGGCCAGCAGGACGAGACCCAGGATGATCCAGAGCAGGCTGCCGGAGGATTTTTTTTCTTTCGCCGTCTCCGCGGCGGGCTGATCCATCTCCAGCGGCGCTCCGGCCAGCAGCGGCGAAGGCTCCGCTTCCGGTTCGGGATCGGGGGCCGGTGCTGGCATGGGGGCCGGCTCCGGCTCTGGATCGGGGAGCAGCACGGGCTGCGGCGCGGGCGCAGCTGCAGGGGAAGCCGCATGTCCCATGCCGTCCCCGCCCTGCATGCGGGAATAGACGAGATCCTTGATCTGGAGGACGCACTTCTGGTCACCGGCCATGAACAGATAGCGTTCCAGCTTGTCCAGATTGTCCACCACGGCGGCACCTACCTGCAGGCGGAGGCAGCCGCTGTCATCATCATGGGCGTCCACGGGCAGGGAGACGCGGCTTTCCTGCCAGCCGGAAGCGGACAGGTATTTGCCGTCGCCCGAATAGATGGCCACATCGGCCGGGCCCGCACCGGGGGCATCGTACACGCAGATGACGGCCACGCCGGGCGTGCGCGCGGCATCAGGGGCAATGATGGCTTTCATCGTTATCCTTTGAATGCCTGCAGGATGTCGTACAGGCGTTTGTTCTGTTGGGGGTTGCGGATCTGCTGGCCGTCGAAGTCCACGTTGGCGGTGATGCCGTGCATCAGGGCGCGCAGCCAGTCGGTATACCACTGCCGGTCGTAGGGCGCTTCCACTTCACCGATGAGCGGTTCGCCCACGGGATCGCTGACGGCCGGGAAAAGGACCACGGGCTTGTCCCGGAAGATGATGGTGCGTTCCTGCTCGCTGTGATGGCGCGGGTCGAAACCCAGCCAGTCCACGAAGGCGTTGATGGCGTCGGCGGCCAGACTGGCCTGTTTCCAGAGCAGGCGCTCCCGTTCGAGGTTGCTGTAGGCGGAGCAGGCACGCAGATCTTCTTCCATCTGCTGGCGCACCCGGCAGCGCTGGGCCGAGAGCAGCAGCTCGTGGCAGAACTGGTCCAGCTCGCGCGCGGGCATGGCAAAGAAGGTGCGCGTCTCCGCGTCGGCCGCGAACTGGCGGACCTGTTCCACCCAGGCATCGAACACGGCTTCGGCCAGTTCGGCCGCGCTGTCCTTGCCTGTGACGGGTGCTGTGCCGGGCATCTCGGTGGCCACAGGGGCTTCATCACCGAAAAGGTCGTCCAAAATGTCCTGTTGCGAGACGCGCACACCGATGGAGGCAGGCGCGGCCCCGCCGTTTTCCGCTTCAGGCATGGCGGAGGTGACCTGCGCACACAGGGCGTACAGATCGTGATCGCTGACCTGCAGGCGGTGGAGCATCTCGCCAAAAGTCTGGCTTTGGGCCACGCGGGCCAGCAAAACGGCCAGATTGCGGGCCAGGGTCTCTTTCTGGCGGCGCAGTTCCTCGCGGTCATCGCTCTGGTAGTAGACGCCCAGCGCCGTCAGGACGCGTTCGGCCTGTTCGTCCAGCCCCACACCGATCTGATGCCGCTTGAGCTCGGGATTGCAGAGGGGACGCAGACGCTGGCGCAGCAGGCTGATGCCGCCGTCATTGAGCGTCATGGCCGCCTGCCAGACGGCTTCGGGGTCGTCCACATGGCGACGCACCAGCGGCGAATCCACAAAAGCCCGGCGCACTTCTTCCACATAGGCGATCTGGTCGGGACGGACACCGCTCTCGTTGCCCTGGGCATCGAAGGTGAAGATGGCCTCGCAACGGAAGTTGGGGTTGCGCAGCAGGAATATGTTGCGGAAGGGATGCGCGCCGTCCCAGTTGGTGGGCCAGTCATGCTGCTTGCCGAAAAAGTCCAGCAGGGAGGACTGAAGGCGCGTGTTCCAGCGCTGTTCCACGGAAGGCGAGCCGGCTTTTTTCTCGAACTCCATGTCCATCTTGGTGAGCACGAAGAACAGGGAAGGGGCCTTGCCGGCACGATGGGCCGGGTTCTCGCCGTGGGTGGAGCAGATCCAGTCGTACACGGCACGGGGCAGATCCTGCACCTCCTGGTTGCCGGGGCCGATGCAGAGCAGCATGCTGGTCAGTTCGTGCTCTTCGCAATAGCGCTCGAAAAGATAGGCCACCTTGCCGCGCAGGAAAAGGTTCTGCAGCGCGCCTTCGCGTTCCAGCTCCTTGTCCAGGTCCAGGATCTTGAGGCGGGAGCGATAGCCCGGAAAGTCCAGCAGGTCCGTGTAGGAGAAGAAGTCGTCCGGCTGTTCCCGCATGAAGATGGTGATCTCCGCCGTCAGGGCAGTGACCACGGCACGGGGCAGGGCGGCCTTGCGTCCGTCCTTGCCCAGCAGGGTCAGGCGGTCTTCCGCACTGTTGGTCCCCAGCCCGGCCAGCAGGGCCACGTCGATGATGCTGGTCTGGCGCGGCAGCAGGGCCTCCAGCGGGCAGTCGGCCTCGGCCGGGTTGCCCAGGGCCTCCAGCGCCTGGCAAAGCTCGAGGAAGAGCTGCTGGAATTTGGGCTGGTTGTTCCAGATGATGCCGAAAAGTTCCGCCCGGTAGCTCAGGGGCAGCAGGGGGGCCAGGCTGACGGCCTGTGCCCAGTAACCCTGTTGCAGCATCTGGACGCGCGGCTTGGAGAGGAAGTTGCGGTTGAGGTATTCGCGCAGGTCTTCCACGTCATCGGCGGTGACGCTGCTGGCGCCGGGCGAAGACTGGCGGGCCGTCTGGGTCAGGCGCTCGAGGGCGGAGCGCATGGCGTCGGCATCGGGCATCTGCTTGTGTTCGCAGTCGGCATAATAGGTATTGGCCAGCACGCGGACCACGTCCATCTCGGAGAGCAGGCGCAGCCGGATGGGGAAGTCCGGCGTCAGCCCCTGGGGCGGCGTGGTGGTGAAGCGGGTCACCAGCCCGGTGGATTCCTTGCCGCCTTCGGGATTGATCTCGGTGATGAAATCCGACGTCCGGCCGCAGAAGTCCGCCAGCAGATCGCCGCGGCTGTCGCGGGCCAGAGCCGAGATGAGGTAGGATTTGCCGGACTGGCTGGGGCCGAAGACGCCCACACACATCTTGCGGCGGGCGGCCTGTTCGCACTTGCCGAAAAAGCGGGCGGCCCGGCGCATCTCTTTTTGCAGCGTGGTGCATTCGCTGCCCACGGTCTCGCGATTGTCGGCCAGCCAGGTGGCGGCATGGCGCGACTGTTCCGCCAGACGGGCACAGCGCGCTGCCAGCTGAATGTCTTGTTCCTGCATGATGATGCTCCTGTCTGTCCGTCGCTAGTTGGCGGCGTTCACGACGCCGGTATCCAGCCAGTAGCCTTCGTCCGTGGGCAGGGTCTGCAGACGGATCTCCAGATCTCGGGGCGAGACGAAGTTGCCGGCATTGTCCGTGATGGCGGTGATGCTGAATTCCCCTTCGCTGCGTTCTTCCCGCTCGCCGTTGCTGACGGGCATGTCCTCATCGTCCAGCATCTCGGCCACGTTGAGGGTGACGTCCACCTTGTAGGGCAGACGGCCCGAGGCGCGGGCGCGGGCGTCTTCACTGGCGAAGGTCAGCAGGTGATAGCGGGTGGCGGGCCAGCGTTCGGCCCCCAGCTGGCGGTAGCCGATGCCGAGCTGGCCGTTGAAGGCCACGGTGCGGTTCAGCTCCACACCGCTTTTGGCGTCCACATCCACCTTGAACCAGACCTTGGGGGCGCGCAACTGGGTATTGATATCCAGCTCGCCGATATAGCGGGCGGTGGAGGTCAGACGCAGCGCGTTGGAATCGAAGGAGAAGCCTTCGATATGCCCTTCGGCCAGGGCGCAGAGGATGGCGCCCACGACCACGGTGGTCTTGGGGTCCTGGATGCGGCCCAGCGTATCGGGGAAAGGATACCAGCTGCCCACATGATAGCGGCGCATGGGGATGATGCGGTCCGGCGGCACGGGCAGCTTGGCCATGACCGTGGAGGCGACCACCTTCCAGGCGCTGGGGCGGCCCGTCAGCAGCAGCATGTCGGTATCGTACAGGTGCACCAGCTCGCAGAGGGCCGAGAGCGTGGGGGCCAGGGTCCGCTGGATGGTGGCCTGGAGTTTTTGCGGGCTGACCGTGATGGGCACATCCATGATGGAAAAGTCATCCAGACCGGGCACCGTGTCGCGCACCAGGGCCGTCACGGCATCCAGGGTGGACTGCTGCGGGCGCAGGGCCAGGATGGCGGGGCGGAACGTGCCGTTCTCCGCCGGGGCCTCTTCTTCCCCGGTCCGGCCGTTTGCCGGGGCGTCGCCCACGGCAGGCTCGAAAAAGTCCCCCAGGGTGCAGGTCTGGTCCAGATGGACGTCGCTGTCCTGCTCGCATACGCGCAGCAAACCCAGAGCCACAGGCAGGGCCACCTGCCGTACCAGGCGGATACGGGTGTTGCGCTGCTCCTGCGACATGCCGATGGTGTCGCGGCCGAAAAGCTGGGCCAGCAGCAGTCGCGGCTCCTGGACGCCCCGGGCCTGCAGGGCATCGGAAACGGCCGGGATGACGTGCTGGAGCACCACTTCGCGGGCTACTTCGTCACCGGCGATGTTGAAGCCGTCGCGGAACTCGGTATGCGGCACGATGCGGGCCGTGTCGCCCTCGCCGCTGGCCAGTTCGTAGGTGGTGATGGACAGGTCCGTGGTGCCGCCGCCGATGTCGATGGACGCGATGCGCACGCAGGGATGATCGCTGTAGCGGGCGCGCTTTTTGCCCATCAGGCGGAACAGGTGGTGGGCGTCCCCGTGCTGTTTGACGGTAAGCTCGTTGTAGAGCAGCACCAGCTGGGAGCAGCTGGCCTCATCCCAGTCACAGCGCACCAGCGGGCTGGTGCGGTAATCCCCGGACCGGATCCTGTTCTGCTGCTGCGGCGGCACATACCACTCCGACCAGCCGAGGCCTTCCCAGATGACCTTGACGGCCCAGAGCACCCAGCGCCGGAAGATGCGTTTTTCCGCCACGGGCATGGCCGTGGGCACGGTGAAGATGAGGCGGCGCAGACGCCGGGGCAGGTTGGGCAGCCGTCCCCGGGCACGGGTGGCGGGCGAATTGATGGTGATGAGCGTCTGGGTGAGGATCTCGCCCAGCATGAACATCATCAGCGAAGAGCGCGTGAACAGGGACTCGAACACCGGTTCGGGCTGCTGCTTCTTCAGGGAAGGGCTGCGGCGGAACAGGGGATCGTCAAAGCAGGAGAGCGGCGTGCCCTGCGGATTGAGCTGGCGGGCGAACAGGCCGCGGTTGACCATGGGCTCGGTGTTGCCGCTGGTGTTGTAGCGCCAGGTCTGCTGCCACGGACGCTCGTCCCACAGGTAGCGCTTGGGGCTGGACATGCCGGTGGTGCCTTCCGCGCAGACGGCCTGCGTGGCCAGACGTGCCGCCTCGGGACCGATGCGCACGGCCGAGGGCCAGGCAAAGGCCGGGGTCTGGCGGCCGGAGCGGCGGCTCAGGGTATCGTTGCCGAAGGTGGCGTCCACGAATTCCACCCGGGTCTCGAACGGATCGGCGTATTCCAGATCGGGCTGGCTCAAATCGCGCAGGCGCAGCACGTAGCTCTGGTTAAGGTCGGTGCTGCACTGGGGCGGTGTTTCCACCAGGATGCCCGTGGTGCGGGAATTGCCGATGTCCAGGATCAGGTCCACGTCCACCGGCGTGTCCCGGGCAGGATTGATGACCTGCACGGCCACGTCCTTGACGGCCAGACGCACGATGTCCAGCCAGGTGAGATAGCTGGCCAGATGCTTGAGCACATAGGGGTCTTCCTCGCCCCAGGCCGCGCCGCGGCGCTTGCCCTGGTTGCGTGCCGTGTACAATTCCAGCAGCCACTGGTCCACCCAGGCCTCGTTGAGGAACCAGGAATTGTCCCGCACATGGTGGGCCAGCATGAAGTGCCCGTGGGCGCTGACATCCTGGGGAGACAGGGCGTGATAGCGGTCCTCGCCGGCGGGGCGCTCTTCCACGGTGGTGTCGAAGATGATGACCACGCGCAGCATGTTCGGGTCCTTGCTGGAAGGCATGACCCGGGCCCGGGCCCAGTTGGAGGGACCGCATTCGAAGTATTTGCCGCCGTCGGGCCAGCACTGTTCCAGCGTGCGCAGGAAGGGCACGGGCAGCCACTGGCCGTCCCAGGTCTTGAGCTCTTTGGCGGCCTGCATGGAATAGGTGTCGCCCGTGTATTCCTTGCCGGTCAGCTGGTCGGTGAAGACGTTGTCACGGTTCTCCAGACAGTGGAGGAAATGCGTATAGCGGCCGCCGCTGCCTTCTCCCTTGAGCTCTTCATAGAAATAGCGGACGTGCTTGCCCAGAGCTTCCAGCGGCAGGGCAAAGTCCAGGAACTGGGGACATCCGCCGGGGATGATGCTCACGGGCGAAAGGTAGTGGGGAATGGCATCCATGCTTATTTCCTCTTGAAGTCAGCTTTCCAGCGCAGGTTGCGCTTGCTCTGTTCCACGCCCTGGCAGCGGGTGCTCTTGTCGTTGCCGGTGCACTGCACCTGCTGGGGCACATACTGGTTGCCCTTGGGGCAGGGGGCCGACCCGGCCCGCCAGACAAGGCGGTTGCCCTCGAACTTGGCCGTGGCCGGGCCGCTGCAGACCTGGCCGTTCTCTTCGCGCACGAAGCGCCGTCCCTGGCCCTTCTTGTCGAAGCAGTACTCGGCGATGATGGGCGTATTGGACGGATGCGAGAACAGGCCCGTATCGCTCTGCCAGCAGCCTTCCAGGAAGCTCAGGTCGTTCTTTTTGGCCGCATCGGCGGGGATGTTCAGATCCTCGTTCTTGCGGGGCTTGGGCTTCGGTTCGGGCTTGGGTTCCGGTTTGGGCTCAGGCTTGGGCTTCGGTTCCGGCTTGGGCTCGGGCGCAGGCTCGATGGGTTTGTCAGGCACCAGCTGGGGCGTGACCACTTCAGGATCGGGCTTTGGCGGCTCCGGCTTCGGTTCCGGCTTGGGCTGCGGCGGTTTGCAGAGCAGGGCTTTTTCCCGTAGCTGGCGCAGCAGCTCTTCCAGCTCGTTACGCTGCTTTTCCGCTGCTTGGGTGGCCTGATCGAGACGGGGATCGGCCGCCGGTTTGAGGCAGGATGCGGGCAGGGGAGAGGGCAGGATGCCCAGGGCCGCCAGCAGCAGCCAGAGCAGGAGCAGGGCCAGCAGGAGCGGCAGCAGCCAGCCAATGCAGCCGCTGCCGGCAGCGGCCACAGGCACGGCAGCCGCAGCCACGGGGGCCACCGCGGCTGCCACGGGGATGGCGCCGCCCATACGGCTGAGATCCTGCGGCATGGCGCCGACGGCTCCCGGAGCAAAGCCCCAGTTCACCAGGACGGGCTGGCCGTCCACGGACCAGAGATCGTCTTCATGGGGGTGTTGCAGGACCAGGGCGAGCATCTGGCCGGCAAGGGCCTCACGGCTTTGGGCGTCCTTTCCCCATTGTTCCGACAGGTGCAGGATGTCCCGGGCCAGTTCACCGGCGCGGGCCCGCAGGCGCTCCGCCTCTTCGGCAGGGAGCGCGCTCACCGGGGTGGCGGTCCCGTTCACGCCGGCGTACCAGTCGATGCGCTGTTGGCCGGGATCGTGCTGGGGCTCGGCGATGAGGGCCGCATGGGCCGGGCTCAGGTGCTGGGCGATGATGCTGCAGACCTGGGCGTGGCAGTCTGTGGCGAAGATGCCCTGGCTGGCCAGGGCGCGCATGGCGTTGCGCTGGCTGGTAAGCAGGAAAACGCTCATGGTCTCACCCCTTTCTGGCCATCGGCCTTTTCGTCTTGTGCCTGAGCGGCGGCAGGCGTTGCCGCGGCCTGGGAGAATCCGATGCCGATCTCCCGCAAATAGGCGGTGATGCTGCTGCCCACGATGGCGATGCTGGACTGGCGGTAGGAGGCATCATCGAGTTTGATGAAGGTATTGATGCCCACCACCTGGCCCTGTTCATTGACCAGAGGACCACCGCTGTTGCCTTGCGAGACCGTGGCCGTATGCACGACCAGCGGCGGTGTGCGTTCCAGGATGACGCTGACCACGCCTTCCGTATACACCACCTCGGGCACGGCGGAATCGTTGCCCTGCAGCAGGGCCATGAATTTGGGATCGTCGTTGGTCACGGCGCCGGGGAAGCCCCAGGCGCTGACACGCTGGGTACGTTCCACACCAGGGGCGAATTCCAGCGGCGTGATGGCCGCATCGGCAGGCAGCTCCAACAGGGCGAAGTCCCGGCCGCCATCCGCGCTGCGATGTCGCACGGTGGCCTGCAGGACACCGCCTGTGGCCTTGTTGATGAGGAAGGCCTGGCCGGCATTGCCCACCACATGGGCATTGCTCAGCACATGGCGGCGGGAGATGAAGAAGCCGGATCCCATGGACAGGCCCTGCGGCTGCCGGGCCAGCACGAGGACAGTGCCCTGTTCCAGCAGCTGGGCCATGCTGCCGGGACGGGCAGGGGCCTTTTGCGGCGTGACCGGCGTGCTTTGGGGCGCCACATCGGACGGGATCTGCAGGGGCTCGCCGGAGCGGCCGCCGGGCACAACACCGGGGACGGCATCAGGAGGGGACGGCAGCTGCGCCAGTTTTTCCTTGATGACGCAGGGCTCTTCCTTGAGCAGGGCCCGCAGCTGGGCCAGATAGGCGTCCATCTCGGCATTTTTGGCCAGCTGGGCGTTCAGGGCGGCTTCCTGGGCCTGTTTTTCCGCTTCGGCGGCCTGCCATTGCTTCCAGAACAGCCAGCCGAGCAGGGCCAGGACCAGCAGGAACAGCACGATGCCCCAGAACAGGGGACGGCGGTACCAGGGAACAGGGACCGGGGCGCCCCGGGGGGCGTCCGGATTGCCGGAGGGATCTCCACCGCCGGCGGTGTGTGCGGTGTCGGCGGTATCGGGACGGGGGACATCAGCGGTGTTTTTGCCGGGATCGTCAGCCATGGGGGTATGCTCCGAAAAAAGGGCGCACTTCTCGTGGGAAAGAAGCGCGCCCTGCTGTTACAGCATCAGATTGTTGACGGTCTGCTCGTACGTGGCCAGACGCATGTCCACGTCCTGGCGGGTACTTTCCAGCTCGCGGCGGGAATTGTTCCAGGCCTTCTTTTCCTTGCGGGGGGCCTGCTGGCGTTGGGAGACCTGCCCCTTGGCCTGAGCCTGGGCCAGGGTCTTCTGGTATTCGGCATCACGCTCGATGACATGGTCGGAGGTGAGCTTCAGGATGCGGGACGTTTCTTCGAGACCGCTGCGGATCTCCATGTAGCGGTCCTGGAAATCCTGCCGGGTGATGGCCCCGGCCTTGTACTGGGCCGCGGCCTTCTTGAACTGTTCGTCATAGCAGCGGGCCGAAAGACGGGCGGCGGCAGTGGCGCGATCCATGCCTGCGCTGTCCTCGTCCAGTTGGGCGGCATAGCTGGCCAGCAGCCTGCGGTCGTTCTCCCGCTGCTGGGACTTGCCGTAGATGTTCCCGCCCACGGCGCCAGCCGCACCACCGGCCACGGCACCGGCCAGAGCGCCTTCCACCTTGCCGGTGGCCAGGCCGCCGATGAGGGC
>OOIG01002247.1_pt1 | contig 13214 bp, 11 predicted proteins | sample 1692091 | NCBI WGS metagenome assembly OOIG01 (sample SAMN06348188, study PRJEB24527) | human gut metagenome | biome: human gut; feature: ankylosing spondylitis patient; material: feces | host: Homo sapiens | place: China | collected 2015-10
TGCCGTAACACCGACAATTTTCCGGAGATATTTTCTTGCAAATTCAAAATTTTAGACATATATTAGAAATAATTATCAATATTCAAATATTTCCCCGGTGCGACCGGGAAAACGATCGGGAGAAAAAAATGATTCAGAAATTTCTGCTTTTTGCCGCGCTGGGTGCAATCTGCGCCCTGCCCACGTTCGCCGACGATGATGTCGATCTCAGAATCAACGGCGATTTCCGCGGCGCCGCCGCAAATGCCGCCACCGCTCCCGGCTGGATGGTCTCCACCGGAAACGGTTCGACGAAGATCGTCCGGGGCAACGACTTCGACGAGTTCGGCATTGAAGTGAACGCCACCGCTCAGAACGCGAAATCGGTCAGTTCGGATCTCTTCCCCGTTGCCGGGAACCTGCTCAAAATCGAATCCGAAGTGAGGGGATCCGGTGTCGCCACGGTCGGATTTGCCGCATTCGACGGCGCGAAGAATCCGCTGCCCGGCAGCGCGCAGTCCTATCAGGCTTCCCCCTTCTGGAGCAAAACCAAAAACTATTTCAACATCACAAACCCCAACGTCAAATTTGTCCGAATTGTCCTGACCGCTGAAAAGGGCGCCGCAGTGACCTTCCAGGATGTGGAAGCGGAGTTCAAGCGGACCCATGCCGCCCCGGCCGGGACCCCGGTTCCTGCCGCGGCTCAGGTGGTCGTGCCGCCCGCCGCCGCAGTAGCCTCGCAGACCGCCGCAGTGACCACGCAGGCCGCGTTGACAGCGGCGGCCCCGGCGCAGATGCTGATTCAGAACAAGCTCTATTCGCTCAACCGCCTCGCCGACCTTACCTGCCAGGCCACGGTACCGCTCCGGGGTGAGATAGACTTTGAACTTGAAGAGGAAGCGTCTCAGGGGCTGTACTGGGCCATCAACAGCTACGATCCGAACATCTGCCGGGTCGAGATGGAGCACGACCGCGGCGGCATCTGGCCCTTCCGCTACGACAAAGCGGAAATCGACCTCAAGGGGGTTGCCCCCGGCACCACCACGGTGGTCTTCACCCGGCCGGACGGGAAAACCTTCCGCGTCCTCTTCACCGTCCGCTGAACCGGCGGAACCGAACCGGAACTCTCCGGGGAATGGCTCCTGTCATTCCCCGGATTTTTTCTGCACCGGTGCGGCACGACGCGAAGCTCGCGCACCGTATCCGCCTCCAGCCCGAGGCGGCGACAGCGTTCCCGCATGGTTTCGTCGCACCGTTCCGCCGGAACCGCGTCGATCCGGACCGCGCTCTCCAGCTCCGGCAGGCGGTTCAGCCGCGCGGCGAACGGCTCATACAGCGAATTGCCAGGATTCCGGTCGAACACCAGCAGCGCGATCCGGTACGGCCGTCTCCGCCACACCCGGCGCACCAGCTCCAGCGCGGAGGCGGCTTCCGCCGCGCTCTCCCCGTCCGCCGTGATCCGGAACGGTTCCACCGTGTACTCGATGCGCAGCACCTGCTCAGGTCGGAACGGTTCCGCCGGCCAATCCGCCGACTGGAGATGGGCGCGCATCTTCCCCCAGTCGATCGACCGCAGAAGTTCCGGCAGGTTGTCGTAAATTCCGGCATGGTGGCCGTACTCCTCCCGGCACATCTCCCCGATCGCCGCTTCGGTCTCCCAACCGTTGAAGACGATGCGGAACGCGGCGACGACGGTTCCGGTGCGATCCGAACCGTGCCAGCAGTGGATCAGCAGCGGCTTCGGTTCGTCGCGGAGAATCTGGAGCGCCCGGGCGAGATGCGCCTCGGTCATGCTTCCGGCATTGCAAGGCACCGGGAACTCCCGGAGTTTCAGGCCGCGGATCTTCCGCCGGTCGGAGTGAAAGTTCCGCAGATTGAGGATGGTTCGAAAGCCGCGCCGCTCCAGCTCCAGGAACTCCTCCCGGTCCGGCTGGGCGCTGCGGAAGATACGGTTTTCCGCATCGACTTGGTGAAAGTTGCGCGGCAGGTCGCCCTCTCCCGCCGCCGCCGTCACCGCCATCACCGCCGAACCGGCGAGAAAGAGCAGCCGTCTGCACCATCGGTTCATATTCCGTCCCCTCCCTGTTCCCGTTCCCGGAACGACTGCGGCGAAACTCCCCAGAACCGGCGGAAACTCCGGGAGAAATAGAGAGGATCCCGGAATCCGATCCGCGCGGCAACCTCCTTGCAGGAATATGGATAGAGGCGCAGCAGCCGGGCTGCCTGATTCATCCGCAGCAGATTGAGGTAGCGCATGGGAGCGACATGATAGTACCGCCGGAACAGCGCGGAGAAATGGGCCGGAGAGAGTTCGAACCGCGCCGCGACCGCTTCCACGGACAACGCCTCGGCAAGATGTTCGGCGAGGTAGAGTTTCATCTCCAGCACCCGGGCGGGAATCTGCTCTCGCCGGTCCCGGCGGAGACGATGCAGCTCGTAGAGGAAGAGGCGGAGCACCCCTTTCAGAAAGGGTTCATCCGGTTCGTACTGCATCAGCTCCTCGTGCAACAGAGTCAGGTACTTGGCGAAAATGCGCCCGGCGTCCATCCGGAGCGGGACGCCGACGGGGAGCTCATATTGTTCCAGAAGCGCCCCCATTTCCGGAAACTCCACGATCAGCCAGGAGTGCCGCCACGGATGATCGGATGAACCGTAGCGGTGCGCGCTTCCCGGCGGCCAGATCATCACCGACCTTTCGCAGGAACTTTCATTCTTCCAGCCGGAATTGAGCGTCACCGGCTCTTCGAAACAGATAATAAGCCACGGCCAGGGATATTCCGCTTTTTCTCCATGGTGAACGAGCACCGGCGGCATCCGGTCGTTCAGCGCGAAACCGCGGATCAGGAACCGTTCTTCCACCGAATTCCACGGAGTGAAACTGTCGTAATAACTCAATTCCGGATTCGACACCGTTTTCTCCATGCAATCATCGAATTTTCCATATCCGCCGGGTTGATTTCCGCTCCGCCGTCCACTATACTGGAACAGAGGAAAAAATTCAAGGACACAGCCGGAAGAATCCGGGAGAATTCTCTCCCCCAGGCCGGCTTCCGGAGGAAATTCGCATGAAAAGAGCAGAAACAGGACCGGACCGCATGAAACAGCCCTTCCGCCCCTTTCCGCCCGGCACGGTGCAGGCCGGCGGCGAGATCCGCCGCCGCATGGAGTTGACCGCGGAGAAGATGCTGCGCCATATCGATGTGGAACAGATGTTCGTCCGCCATTTCCGGCGGCGGTGCGCCGTCCCGGATCTTCCCGGCGGGTTTTCCGGCTACGGCATGTTCCTCGATGCGGCAGTCAAGGCCGCCATGCACGGTATCTGCGGTGAAGAGATGGTCCGCTTCAAAACGGAACGTCTGGCGGAACTCGCCGCAACGCAGACTCCGGACGGAGCCATCACCGCGTTCTCCGGCGCCCCCGGCTTCTGGGACAATCACGATCAGGCCTACATGATCCAGGCGTATGTGCTCGATCACCGGTATTTCCACCGTGAAAACTCCCTGAAAACCGCACTCCGTCTCGGGGAATTTCTCATCCGGCGCCGCACACCGCTCACTCTCGGACTGGAAACGGCATTCCTGATGCTCTCGCAGGAGTCCGGAGATCCGCGCTTTACCGGGTACTGCCGCGACGTCTTCAAAATCGAGGAATCGATCGACGCCTATGACCGCATGCTGCCGGTCAATGGAACGGCGCACGTCTACACCTGGATCGCCCGGGTTCTCGCCCAGCTTCAGTACGCACAGCTCACCGGTTCCGCCGCCCCGGTGCTGTACGACGGGGCGAAAGAGCTTTACCGCCGGGTGTTCGGCGGGTTTTCCTCGATCTCCGGCTCCTGCTCCGGCGGAACCAACTGGGGCGAACTCTGGGATTCGACGCAGACCGGTCTCGGCAGATGGGGGGAAACCTGCGTCTCCGCCTATCTCCTGCGCTGCACGGCGAAGATGTTCGAATTCGATCCGGCGAGCCGTTACGGCGACCTCTTCGAGAGGATTCTCTACAACGCATTTTCCGGCGCACAATCCGCAGATGGACTGCGGCAGCGTTATTTCATCCCGTTCAACGAACCGGGCGAATGGTATGAACACGAGACCTACTGCTGCCCGAACAATCTGCGCCGCATGATGTTCGAACTTCCGGACGCCATCGGTTTCCAGACGCCGGACGGGGTGGCGGTAAATCTCTACACCGACTCCGAACTCCGGATGCCCGACGCAGTGATCCGTCAGAAGACCGGCTATCCGGAATCGGAGGAGGTGGAGATATCGATCGATGCCGGAAAGCCGTTCACCCTTTCCCTGCGCATTCCGAACTGGTGCGCCGGAGCGACCGTTCAGGGAGAACGCGCTTCCGCCGGATGGTACCGCCTGCCGGTGACTGCCGGAAAAACGGCGTTGCACCTCCGCTTCCCGATGCCGGTCCGCCAAATCCGCGGCACGATGGCGCAGTCCGGCCGGATCGCGTTGATGCGCGGTCCGCTGGTCTACGGAGTGGAGCTGGAACGCAACCATCTCTCCGGGCACGACATCGACCTGCTGGAGATCGACAATACCCGCCCGTTTCGCCGCATTCCGGAAGGAATTGAGGTGTTCTGCACCATACCCAACCAGAGCCATCCGGAAAAAACAGTGCTCTTCACCCGATTCTCCAGCGAAAACCGCAACCGCACCTTCTTTCCCGCCGTCTCCCCGAGCGGCCGGGAGGATGATCCACTCTACCCGCCGAAACGAAAACTCCGCTCCGTCCGGTAAAAATTCCCGGTGCGGAAAAACGGCGATGGAAACCGCGCCCCTCCCGTGATATATTACCGGTGAAACGAAACATCCGGCAGGGAGGAGCGAAACATGATGATCCGGGCGATCGAAGGCGACATCACAACTCTGGCGGTCGACGCCATCGTCAACGCGGCGAACTGTTCGTTGCTCGGCGGCGGCGGCGTGGACGGCGCCATCCACCGGGCCGCCGGGCCGGAACTTCTGGAGGCGTGCCGCAAATTCGGCGGCTGCCGCACCGGCGAGGCGAGAATCACCCCCGGCTTCCGGCTCCAGGCAAGGTTCGTCATCCACACCCCCGGACCGGTGTGGCACGGCGGTGACCGGAACGAGCCGGAACTCCTCCGCCGCTGTTACGACAATTCGCTGCTTCTGGCGGCGGAGGCAGGATGCCGCTCCGTCGCCTTCCCCTGCATCAGCACCGGCGTCTACCGCTATCCGGCCCGGGCGGCGGCGGAGATCGCCGTCGCCGCGGCGTGGGAGTGGTCCGGTCCGCTGCCGGAAGAGGTGATCTTCTGCTGTTTCAGCGCCGGAGCGCTCGCCGTCTACCGGGAACTTCTGGAGCGGCGGGACGCGTGAACTATCAGGAACCGTTGTTCCGGCCTCCGGCGGAGGCGGAGAGCCTGATCTTTCAGGTGGCGTACGGCTGTCCGCACAACCGCTGTCGCTTCTGCGGCATGTACAAGCGTGTCCGCTACCGGCTCCGCCCGGAAGAGGAGGTGCTGGCCGAAATCGCCGACGCGGGGCGGCGCTATCCGGGACCCGCGCGGGTTTTTCTCGCCGACGGCGACTGCATGGCGCTCCCCTTCGACCGGCAGAAGCGGTACCTCGAAGCGCTGAACCGCGCCTTTCCCGCGCTGGCGCGGGTCGGGAGTTACGCCAACGGCAGTTCGATTCAGAACAGAACCGACGGGGAACTGGTCGAACTGCGCCGCCTCCGGCTCCACACCCTCTACCTCGGGCTGGAAAGCGGTTCGCAGGAGGTGCTCGACCTCTTCGGCAAGAGCGAACAGGTCGAAGGAATGATCGAAGCGGTCCAGCGGGCGCAGGCGGCCGGTCTGCGCCTTTCGGTAATGGTGCTCATCGGCCTCGGCGGACGCGCCCTGCGTCAATCGCACATCGAGCAGACCGCCGCCGCCCTCAACCGGATGCAGCCGAGACTGCTGTCGGCGCTGCGGTTCATTCCGATTCCCGGCCTGCCGTTTCCGCCCGGATTCGAACCGGTGACCGAGCAGGAGGCGGTGGAGGAGCTGCACGAACTCATCGGACTTCTCAAGCTTGAACGCACCGTCTTCCGGGCCAACCACACCTCGAACCCGGTTCCGCTCTCGGGAAGATTGCCGCAGGACCGGGAGCGGCTGTGCCGGGAGCTGGAATATGAACTCGCCTCCGGCGCGCTCGACCGGAACGGCCCCGGCATACTGCCCTTCGAACTGTAAGGTGCCGCCGCAGGCGGAAAATGCGTCAAAAACAGTCAAAAGAGGAGTCCTCAGCTTGATGAAAATACACTGCGAAACCCCGTATCCCGGAATCCGGAAACTCACCTTCGGCGAACCGGAATCCTGCGTTCCCTCCGGCCAGTCCTACCGGAAAGCGCCGCTCGCCGAAGCGATCGCCGCCCTGCCGGAACCGGAGACCGCACCGTTTCCACCGGAAGAGATCCGCTTCACCGTCTCCCCCCGCGGCTGCCGCCTCGAACTGCCGCTCCGGCCGGGGGAGGATATCTACGGGCTCGGCCTCAACCTCAAAAGCCTGCGCCACACCGGCAAAAAACGGACGCTCCGGGTCAACAGCGACCCGGTCGCCGACACCGGCGACAGCCACGCGCCCGCGCCGCTCTACTTCTCCACCGCCGGATACGGCGTCCTGCTCGACACCGCCCGCTATGCGACATTCTACACCGGCGGCAACACCCCCTTCTCCCGCCGGGAAGCAGTCGCACCCGCCGGTGACATCAAGCTCACGGAGGAGGAACTTTACGCCGCCGCCGGCGCGACCGCCCCGGTCATTGCGGAGATCCCCGTCGCGCGCGGCGTCACGCTCTACCTCTTCAGCGGCCCGACGCTGCTCGACGCAGTGCGCCGCTACGTGCTCTTCTGCGGCGGCGGCTGCCTGCTGCCGGAGTGGAGCCTCGGCAACTGGTACCGCGCCTGCGGCACCGCCACCGAAACCGAAGTCGCCGCCCTCGCCCGCGAACTGCGCGAGGAGAACATTCCCTGCGATGTGCTCGGGCTGGAACCGGGCTGGCAGTCGCACGCCTACTCCTGTTCGCTGCGGTGGAGCGAAGAGCGCTTTCCGCACCACCGGGAGCTGGTGGAATCGCTGCGGAACTCCGGCTTCCGGATCAACCTCTGGGAACACGCCTTCCTCCACTCCACTTCGCCGCTCTACGAACCGATGGCGGACTACGCGGGCGAATTCGAGGTGTGGCAGGGGGAGGTCCCCGACTTCACGATTCCGGAGGCGGCGAAGCTCTTCCGCGACTACCACGCGAAGGAGCTCACCCGGCAGGGCATCAGCTCCTTCAAGCTCGACGAGTGCGACAACTCCGACTTCATCCGCAGTCCGTGGTCGTTCCCGGAGTGTTCCCGCTTCCCCTCCGGCTGCGACGGCGAACAGATGCATTCACTCTTCGGGCTGCTCTATCAGCAGACGATTCTCGACGCCTGCCGCGACGCCGGGATCCGCACCTGCGGGAGCGTCCGCAATTCGCACGCCTTCGCCCCGCCGATGCCCTTCGTGCTCTACAGCGACCTCTACGACCACCGGGACTTTCTGCGCGGCGTCGCCGGGTGCGGCTTCTCCGGCATGCTCTGGACTCCGGAACTGCGCCACGCGCAGTCGCCGCGGGACTATCTGCGCCGCCTCCAGTCGATGGTGCTCGCGCCGCAGATGCTGATGAACATCTGGTCGATGCCGCTCCCGCCGTGGCGGCAGCTGGTCCGCGAACGCAATCTCGCGGGCGAATTCCTCCCCGAAGCGGAACAGCTCCGGCTCAAGACGCTCACCCGGAAGATCCTCGAACTTCGCATGGGATTCCTCCCCCTCCTCTACGCCGCGTTCGCCGACTACCGTTTCCGGGGGATTCCGCCGTTCCGCGCGCTCGCGATGGAGTGGCCGGAAGATCCCCGGCTGCGCGAGGTCGATCAGGCGTGGATGGCCGGGGAGAATCTGCTCTGCATCCCCTTCACCGCCGACGAGGAGGAGCGCACCGTTCCGCTGCCGGAAGGGGGCTGGCGGGACTATTACACAGGGGAACTCTACCGGGACGAGGTCACCCTCCGGCCGGACGAGGAGACGCTGCCGATTCTGGTGCGCGAAAATTCGATCATTCCGGTCGCCCGCCCGGTCTCCCATGTCGCCGACGGCATGGTCTACGAACTCGTGCTGCGCCTCTACGGCGAGACGCCCCGCCCGGCCCGGCTCTACGCCGACGACGGCTGGAGCTTCGAGTGGGAGAAGAATCCGGAGCACTGGGGCGAGGTGCGCGCCGACGGCACCGCTTCAGCCTCTCTCTCCGGGCGGTACCGGATCGACGCGGTCGCGCAGATCGGCCGCTGAATCCGGCCCGCCGGTTCAGGAGATGCGGCGCAGCGCAAGTTCGATCGCCGCGTAGAAGCTGCCGGTGTCGGCCACCCCCTTCCAGGCGATGTCGAACGCGGTACCGTGGTCGGGACTGGTCCGCACGACGGGCAGCCCGAGCGTCGAATTGACGCCGCGGTCGAAGGCGAGCATCTTGAAGGGAATGTGCCCCTGATCGTGGTACATCGAGACGATTCCGTCGTACCGGCGGCGGGTCTCCTCGATGAAAAGCGTGTCGGGCGGGAACGGCCCGTCGATGTCGATTCCCTCCGTCCGGAGCGCGGCGAGCGCGGGCTTGACCGTCTCCTCATCCTCCTTCCCCATGCAGCCGTTCTCCCCGGCGTGCGGATTGAGGGCGGCGGCGGCGAGCCGCGGACGGGCGACCCCTTCGCGCCGGACCACCTGATCCAGCAGCCGGGTCACGTCGACGATCCGGTCGAAGGTCACCTGCCGCGGCACCTCCGCCAGCGGGATATGGGTGGTGACGAAGACCATCCGCAGATCGCCGGCGGACTGCATCATCACGAAATTCCGGGTGCCGCACAGCTCGGCGATCCGTTCGGTATGGCCGGTGAAGGGGATTCCGGAGAGGTTGACCGAATACTTGTTCATGGGAGCGGTGACCAGCGCGCCCGCCTTCCCGGCGAGCACATCGAGCGTCGCCATGGTGAGCGCGTCATAGGCGAGTTTGCCGCAGCGCGCCGAGGCCTCGCCGATCGCCAGCTCCGCGAAGGGGAGGCTTCCGGCGGAACGGACCTCGGGCAGAACGCCGCCGCTCCACCGCTTCGCCGCCTCCGCGAGGATCGACGGTTCGCCGTAGAGGAGGAACTTCACCCGCCCGGCGAACCGGGGATCGGCGGCGGCGCGCACCGCCAGCTCCGGACCGATTCCGGCAGGATCTCCCGCCGTCACGGCGATGACCGGCAGGGCGGACTCCATCGTCACCACTCCTGCCCCTTCCTCGTGAAGTAGGCGGCGACGTTGGGCACGATCGGCTTGATCAGCGTCTTGATCGCCTTCGCGTATTCGCGGATCTCCGACTGGGCGTGATCGCTGTCGCGCAGTTCGAGGAAGTGGAGCAGATTGCCGAGATCGACCGTGCCCCAGAAGGTGACCATCATGTTCTGCGGCAGCACGCCGCGCGCCTGTTCGCGGCAGACGCCGGACTCCAGCAGGTGCTCGTAAAGTTTCAGGCTGGCGCGGTTGTGCGCGTCGATCTCCGCCTTGAGCTCCTCTCCGCTGAACGAGGGGTCGAAATAGGAGGCCTGCCGGTTGTCCTCCGACTGGCGGCGGAGCGTGCCGGGAGTGTAGAACTCCATGTCGATCTGGGTGTAGCGGCGCGAAATCTCATTGTAGCTCCAGGTGCGATGACGGTGCCACTGCCCCCGGACGAACAGAGGACAGTGCACGCTGAAGGTGAAGACCACATGTTCGAGCGGGCTGGTGTGACGGTTTTCGATCAGGTAGTTCAAAAGCCCGATGTCGCGCTCGTCCATCGTCTGCTTGAGCTTGCCGAAGGAGACCCGGGCGGCGTTGACGATCGTCGCCTCCGAACCGAGGTGATCGATCAGGCCGACCCACCCCTGCCCGTCGAGGACTTTCACATGATTGACCGGCGGTACGTTGAGATGTTCCATTCTCTTGCTCTCCCGTTGGCCGCGAGGCGGCCGAGTTGTGTGTTGAATCTTATTTCGTCTCTGTTCCATTCGTCAACGAAGCCGGTTTCTCCTCCCCGGCCCCTTTCAGCAGCTCCAGCACCAGCTGTTTTGCGGCGGCGGCCGATCTCTCCACCGCCTCCGACATCGCCCGGACTGCGGCCGCCGGGGAGTCATCCCGGATCGGCGCTTCGCACAAAGTGTTGCGTTCCAGCGAGGCGCCGTCAGAAAGCCGGGCTGAATAATCGACGCCGACCACCGCCAGCTTCCGCTTCCGATCCAGCTCGAACCGGTAGACGGTTCCGCCGAGCCGGACCGTTTCGCCGCTCCGGCGGATCTCCTCCGGATCCGGCATCGCCGCCCGGAGCCGCCGTTCGATCAGCAACTCCGGACTCACCAGCCAGCGGTTGTACTCGTCGGTCAGCATCCGGTCGTCCTCCGCCCGGATCAGGAACCGCCGGTCCGCGCCGGAGACGTTCCGGAAGACGCCGAACCGCACCGGAGCCGACAGAGAAGCGCTTTCCGCCGCCGGCGGCTGCGCCAGATCGTACTCCGCCGGTTCCACATACTACGGCCCCATCAGGGCGCACCCCGCCGCGGCCAGAAGCGCGGTCGCCAGCATCGTCGTGACAATTCTCTTCATACTCTCTCTCCGCAAGTTCTCTCTACTGCGCCGGAGGAATCCGCAGCGTCTGCCCCACCCGCAGACCGGTGGCACTGTTCAACTGATTTGCCTCCAGAATCAACCGGTACTTCGAAGCCGAACCGTAAAACCGGCGGGCGATTCCTCCGGGGGTGTCTCCGGCGCGGACCGTGTAAAACTGCTCCGCCGACGGCTGCGGACGGGACGGAGCCGGCGGCGCAACCGGAGCGGCAGAAGCCGCGCTCCGGACCTGCGCCTTCTGCCGGTCCATGATGTAACGCTTGAGGAAACCGATCTGGCGGCGGAGTGCGTCATTCTCCTGCCTGAGCAGTTCCAGTTCATCCGCCGGCGGTGAAGGCAGCTCTTCACGCGAGAGTTCGCGCAGGAGCTTCGCCCGCGCCATCCGGCAGTACCCCTCCACCGTCTGCCGGTCGGAGGAGTCCGGAGCCAGCGCCAGATAACGCCGGTAGAAGTAGAGCGCCGCCGCCGGATCGGCCAGCGCTTCGTCGTAAAGGGTCGCCAGTGCGAGATTCGCCTCCGGCGCATCCGGGCGGCGTTCGACCAGCCGCCGGTAGAAACGCTCCGCCGCCTCGGCATCCCCATCCCGGCGGCTGCCCCGGCCATCATCTGCCGCAGCACCGCAAGGCCGCAGACCGCCGCCGTCTCCAGACGGAGCACATAAGGCCCGAGATTGAGCCCGCGGACCCCGGCGGAGAGAAACGCCGCTTCCTCTTCCGGGGTGAATCCCCCTTCCGGGCCGACCAGCCAGGCAAAATCGCCCCCGGCAACTTCCTCCCGCTCCGACGCCTTCCCGGCGTCGACCGCTCCGAAAAACGCCTGGATCTTCCGTTCCCGGATCTCTTCGAGCGCCTCCGCCGGACTCATCATCGGCAGAATTCGGGGGAGAAACGGATTCTTCGACTGCTTGCACCCTTCGCGCAGCAGAGTTTCCGCCTGCCAAGCATCACGGATAAGTCCAACAGCAAAAGTCGTCATACCCGTTTCAGCCTTCACGCGTGAGGCGAACGGAACCTGATAACCAGGCCCGACGGGGATAGGCGCATCCGGCGTGTTGCCGCCCGTCGATACATCGACAAACGTACAGCTTTCTTTCTTAGCCAGATTAACGAGGTGAATGGTGTCTTCAATCGACCAGCCTTCAGGCACCCAATCGGTGGCGGAAACGCGAAGGCCCACTGCGACATTAGCCGGAACAGCGGCTTTCACGGCATTCATCACTTCCTTGGCAAAGCGGCAGCGATTGTCGAGCGCACCGCCATACTCATCAATTCGATGGTTCGAGAGCGGCGACAAAAATTGATGAATGAGGTAGCCATGAGCCATATGGATTTCCACCGCATCCACACCGGCACGCGCTGCACGAGCAGCGGCAGCTCCAAAATCCTCAGCAATCTGCCGGCAATCCTCAAACTCAATTTCACGCGGCGTCGTGTAGGTGTCCGAGAAAGGTATCGGACTCGGCGCACGCACACGCCATCCGCCTTCCATCGGCGGCAGCGTGCGGGCAGGCCCGCGCCACGGACGCACCGAGCTTGCCTTGCGGCCAGCATGATTAAGCTGCACCATCACCCGACATTCCGGTTCGATCTCATGCATGAGGTCGACGAGCTCCTTGAGCCCTTGTTCACACTCATCGGACCAGAGGCCCAAGTCGTAGTTGGTAATGCGGCCGTCCGGCGACACAGCGGTCGATTCGATGCAGACGAGGCCGGCGCCGGAAGCGGCAAGGTGACCATAGTGCATCTTGTGAAAAAGCTGCACCACGCCGCTACGCGCACTGTACATAGCCATCGGCGGCACAGCGATGCGGTTAGGCAGTTCTACGGGGCCGATCGAAATCGGCGTAAAGAGCATCGTGTTCATTGTTGAAAATTTCCTGCTCAAAAGCTCCTCAAGACTACACCGGCAATGCTCAGCAGCATCTTTGATCCGTCAAGAAAGGCCTGCGGATTCTTTTCTCCGGCAGGCCTTCAGGGGAGCGGGCGTTCTCAGAAGAGCGAGTCTTCGTTCTTGAGCGACATTATGCGCTCGACATAGCGAGCAATCGTGTCGATTTCGACGTTAACGTAGGACTGCGCTTTGAGATGCTTCAAGGTGGTCACTTCAAGCGTATGAGGAATGAGATTAATGGTAACAAGTGTATCGAGCGCCGTATCCTCGACCTTGTTGATCGTGAGGGATACACCGTTGATGGTGATGGAGCCTTTGTAGGCGACATAGGGAGAAAGCACGCGCGGCACACGCACCACCAAACGCCAGGACTCCGCCACAGGCTCCATTGACTCAACCTGTCCAACACCGTCGACATGGCCGCTCACGATGTGCCCGTCAATGCGGTCGGAAAGGCGCATAGCCTTTTCCAAATTCACTTCACCAAAGGTGTCGAGTCCCGTTGTTTTCGAGAGACTTTCGGCTGAAACGTCAATCTTGAATTCACGCTCGCCCACCTCAATTACCGTCATGCAGGCGCCATTGACAGCGATCGAGTCACCCACCTTTACTTCGTTTAAGCCAAGATCGGGAGCAAGAATCGTCAGACGAACGCCATTGCCGAGCTTCTCC
>OOIG01002253.1_pt1 | contig 13191 bp, 12 predicted proteins | sample 1692091 | NCBI WGS metagenome assembly OOIG01 (sample SAMN06348188, study PRJEB24527) | human gut metagenome | biome: human gut; feature: ankylosing spondylitis patient; material: feces | host: Homo sapiens | place: China | collected 2015-10
AACATTATTTTAATAATATTTTTCTAAAAAATCAATACTTTAGAAAAAGTTGTGTAAGTTTAATAGGGCTTAAGAAAAATCCTTCTTAAGCCTATTATTTTTAGGCTTTATTTTATATTCTGCCTTCATACATAATTCTAAATTGAGATAAGCATAAATCCCATTTATCAACCATTCTTGACCATTTTTCTCTGCTTTTAATGTTGATAGATATAACACTTTTTTCTGTTGCTACAGTTCTTTCTGGATAATATCCATTTCGATAATTATTATTATCTGTTCTTTCGTTTTTGGAATAACCAATTTTTGCTTCCATTTCAGCATCCAACAATTGTTGAAAAGCAGGGGCAAAGAAATCTTTCCAGGCTGTGTACATATCATTCATAGATTTAATATTTTTTGGATCATTCATTCTAAAAAATTCCTCTACTATTTCATTTCTTTCTTTTTCTACTTTTTTACCCATAGAAAAATCCCTCCTTGATATTTTATATTTTATCACGGAAGGATTTATTTACACAACTTTTTCTATACTCTCTTTTTTGATTTTGCTATTTTTTACAATATGATTGACTTAATTTTTTCATTTCTTGCTTAAATTCTTCAATTTGGCTATCATCAAAGCTATCTCTTAATTCAATAGCTTTTTTTGACCATTGTTTAAATTGTTTCTCTGTAAATTTTTTAAGATGGCTATAATGTCTGCCATATATTTTTTTATAATCTTTTTTGTATTCCTTTAGAATATCACTATTTTCAACCTTTTCTTTATGCTTATTTGTAGCACCAATTTCCCTGCAAGTTTTACCAGTATCTAAATATAAATTATTACAATATTTTTGGTCATTTCTTGCTTTTTGATTGGGATTATTGCTACTTGTTACAGGAATAAATAGCCTTCCACAATTTTCACATTTGTTTATAACAAAGTTATTTTGAATGACTTTAAACAACTCAAATCTAATTTGTTCTTCTGAATTTTCCAATTCATATACTTCTTCTGCAACAATATTTTTTTCTTTCATAATTTCTACAATCTTTTCTACATCTAAATTTCTTTCTTCTCTTGATAATTCTGTATCACATATATATTTTGTTTTGAATTTACTATCAAGAAAAAGAGTGTGTGCAGGTTTAGTATTAAAATAATGTATATCAAATACTCTTTTAGTTTCGTATAAGAATAATTTTTCTGGTACACTTAAATTTCTAACAAGAGAATTATAAGTGTGAAATTAGTTATCATATCAATGTTTCCTCCATTTACAGAATAGAATATAGTTATTTCAATTTTTAAGTTATCTATAGACTTGCTAAAATCTATTCACAACATTATTTTAGCATCTTATAATCAACTTATCAAGATAGAAAATAACATTTTAAAATAATTATTTTCTATCAACAGTACATTGAAAATTGAATAGCGAACTACAAGCACATATAATGATACTTTTGTCTGGCTAACGTGATGTAAAGGGGCAGTTCTGCATGGCAGGAATGAGGGCAAATCTCATATAGGTATTTATTTACCACTTATGGTTTTAGTAATAAGGACAAGAAATATAGCAATATAATTTAAAGATGGAAAGGTAGGTGAATATTCTGGAAAAAAAGGAGATAAAGACTAATAAAAAAACTAAGGATAAATTGCCATTTGCAGTATTTGTATGTCCGAAATCTAATAACGATGAAACTGAAGATTATAAACAGGTATTCACCGATATTATTTCTGATAGAATAAAAGAAAAATACAGATAAAAAATAAGAACAAAATTTTGCAAAAAAGTATTGCGGAATAATTAAAGATATGATATAAAATATAAGGTAGTTGCAATAAGAATTTAGAAAATGAACTTGCAAGAATTTGTTGCAAGTTCGAAACGAAAGAAAAAGATAAATTAAATATATTATAAATTTTAAATGATTGAAAGAAAGGAGTGTCAATATGGGAAGTGATTTAGTAAATAAAACGGAAAAAGATTTCGAGAGTATTAAGCATATAGATGAAAATGGAGTCGAATTTTGGTATGCAAGAGAACTGATGATAGTATTAGAATATAAACAGTGGAGACGATTCGAACAAGTAATCGAAAGAGCAAAGGAAGCTTGCAAAAATAGCAATATCAGCATTGATGACCATTTTGCCGACGTTGGCAAAATCGTGAGAGCAGGAGCTACCAATAAAGATATAGGAGATATAAAATTAACTAGATATGCTTGCTATCTTATAGCACAAAATGGAGATAGTAGAAAAAAAGCAATAGCACTTGCTCAAACATATTTTGCAGTTCAAACTAGAAAACAAGAAATAACAAGACAAGAATACGAACAATTAAGTGAAGATGAAAAGAGACTATACACAAGACAAAATGTAAAAGATAAAAACAAATATCTATTTGATACTGCAAAGTTAGCTGGTGTTAAAAATTACGGAAAATTTAATAATTATGGATATAGAGGATTATATAATGGAGAAACAGCTAAAGATATAGCTAATAGAAAAGAAATATCAGATAAAGAAGATATATTAGATTATATGAGTAGTACAGAATTGGCAGCTAACTTATTTAGAATAACACAAACAGATGAAGTATTAAAAAATAAAAATATTAATAATGAAGATGATGCATGTATAACACATCATAAAGTTGGACAAGCAGTTAGACAAACTATTAAGAAAATAGGTGGTACAATGCCAGAAGATTTACCAACTCCAAATAAAAGTGCAAAACAAATAGAGAAGGAGAAAAATAAAAAAATAACTTTTAATAATAAGAAAAGATTAAAATAAAAACACCACCTACGGCACATTCATACTTTCAGTAGTTCAATAAGATAATAACTCAATATTTAGTAAAAGTAAATAGCAAAAATAAAAGTTCTAAAATTTCAGTAGAAATATTGAAAATTTAGAACTTTTTATATATAATAGCAACAATAAAACATTACACGAAAAAAACGTTATTGATACATTGCAAAACGGAGGTAATCTATGAAAAAGTCTAATGAGGAAAAAAGAGTTGTAATCTATTGTAGAGAGAGTAGAGATGACTATGGAGAAAACTATGAAAGAATCGAAACGCAAAGAGATTTACTTGTAAAATATTGCAAAAGTCATGGATATACTAATATAGTTGATATTATAATGGATGATGACAAAAGTGGAACAGATTTCAGTAGGTTTGATGATATTAGAAATAGAGCAAAGAACAAAGAAATCGATGTAATAGTTTTCAAAAACTCTGCAAGACTTGGAAGAAACCAAAAAGAAGCATTGGATTTTGTAGAATACTTAGAAGAACAAGGTGTAGAGATAATATTTGAAGATGAGCAATATAATGAGGAAATGTTTGGGTTATACGCATGGTTTAATGAAAGAAGAGCAAGAGATGATAGTAAAAATATAAGAAGAAATTTAAGACATAAAATCGAAGAAGGAGATTTACTTGTTAAAGCAATATACGGATATGATAAAGTTGGAAAACAATTAGTTATAAATGATGAAACAGCACCAGTAGTTCAAGAAATATTTGAGTTATATTCTAAAAGTTGGGGATATCAAAAAATTGCAACCTACTTAAATAAAAAAGGAATACCAACACCATCTCAAAGTAGAAATTTTGTAAATGCGAAACAAACAGCAAATTGGAAAGCACAGCATATTGTAAGAATATTAGATGATAGAAGATATACAGGAACCTATGTTGGAGGATACACAGAAAAATTAAACTTTAAATCTAAAAAAACAAGAGTAAAGCCAGAAGAGGAATGGACTATAATAGAAAATCATCACGAACCTATTATTGATAAAGAACTATTTGAAAAAGTTCAAAAAATTAGAAAGAAAAGAAAAAAAGAAAGTGATAAAATAAATAATGGTTTTAAGTTTGTAGATGTAGAAAACAATTTATATTCAGGACTTTTATATTGTGGAAGATGTGGAACTCCAATGTATAAAAGAAAGGGAAATACTGGAACAAGAAAAAGACCAGATAGTTATTTATGCAAAAAGTATAGTAATGAAGGTGCAATAAAAGATATAAGACCAAATTATGGGTGTAAACCACACAGGATAAGAATAGAATATTTAGACAAAATTGTAAATGCATATATAGATAATTTAGTAAGTAATCCTGAATTTAAAAATTTTGTTATGGACAATGTGAAAGCAATTTCTACAAATAAAGCAACACTAGAAAAAGAGTTAAACAAATCTAAACAAACATTGGAAAAGCTAGAAAAACAATTTAAACAAGTATATGAAGATAAGCTAAATGATTTAATTCCAGAATTTATATATAAAGATAAAAAACAGGAATTAGAAAAGAAGATACAATATGAAAAAGAAAAATTGCAAGAAGCGGAAGGCAAATTCAATACACTAAACAAATTAGAAGATAAAGAAGATTTAATATTTAAAGCAATAGATGATATAAAGAAAAATGGGTTAACAAAAGAAGAATTATCAAGACTATTTGATAAAATAGTAGTATTTGATAAAAATGAAATAACAAAAGAAGAAAAAGACTTGTATACACTAAATGATATGATGTATAATGAACTATACGAAAACGGAGGGCTAGCATTTCATTTGAAATTTATGTACCCACAAACTATCACAAACAGGTGGATGTGATATTGGAACAAGACCTATAGATTTACATTTAGCAGCTTTTAAAAAATTGGGAGTAAATATTTCAGAAGATAGTGGATTTATTACATGTAAATGTGATAAAATAATAGGCACAAATATAGACTTAGATTTCCCAAGCGTTGGTGCAACCGAAAATATAATACTTGCAAGTGTTTACGCAGATGGTATAACTAAGATTTCTAATGCTGCTATGGAACCAGAAATAGTGGATTTAGCAAAATTTTTAAATAAAATGGGTGCTAAAATAGAAGGAGCAGGCACAAACATAATTAAAATAACAGGTGTAGAAAAATTAAAGGATGTGTCATATTCCATAATGCCAGATAGAATAGAGGCAGGCACGCTATTATGTGCAGTTGCTATAACTGGTGGAAAAGTTAAACTAAATAAAGTAATTCCAGAACATATAAATCAAATTTTAAACAAACTAGAACAAACAGGTTGCGAAATAAAGATAGAGAATAAATGTGTTTGTTTAAAGGCACCTAAAAAAATCAAAGCTGTTGATATAAAAACAATGCCATATCCGGGATTTCCGACAGATATGCAATCTGTTTTTGCAAGTATACTAACAATTGCAAAGGGAAATTCTGTTATAGTGGAAAATATATTTGAAAATAGATACAAATATGTAAGTGAGTTAAAACGAATGGGGGCCAAGATAACAGTAGAAGGAAGAATTGCTGTAATAAAGGGATGCAAAAAATTATCAGGAGCTACTGTAGAAAGCACAGATTTAAGAGGTGGAGCAGCATTAGTTGTAGCAGGTCTAGTTGCAAAAGGAACGACAACAGTTAATAAAATAGGATATATTTTAAGAGGATATGAAGGCTTGGATAAAAAATTGAACAAGTTAGGTGCAAAAATAACAATAAAAGAAGAAAAGGAATAGAGAGGAAGGAAAGGGCAAATGACAAAGAAATCAAAAGAAGACATACATTATAAAAAAAATAAAGTCAACAAAAAAACAAAGTCAAATAATGTAAGTGCTAGAAATAAAAACAACGAATTATTTGACTTTGATAAAGAAATTGTTATAGGTATGCCCAGAATTTCAGATGATAAGGAGAAAAACAAAAAAAATAAAAAAACAAGTGTGAACACTAACAAAAATAAGCAAAACGCCAAGAAGAAGCTTACTAAACAACAACAAATAGCAATAAAAAAGAAAAAAGCGATCTTGAAGATAGTAAAAGTATTAACTCTAATTATAGTAATTATAGGAGTAAGCATATATGTTGCCTTGTCTCCATTATTTAATATCAAAGAGATAAATGTTACAGGAAACAGCAAACTAAGTAAAGAGGAAATAATAAGCTTATCTGAATTGAAAACAGATGAAAATACTTTTAAAGTATCAAAGAAGAATATAAAAAATAAAGTAAAGGCAAATGCATATATAGAAAATGTAAAAATAAGAAGGAAATTGCCAGATAAAGTAGAAATTATAGCGACTTATATGATACCATTTGCCAATAGCTACATATATATAAATAACCAAGGATACATGTTAGAAATAACAAGCCAAAAAGCAGAGATGCCTGCTATAGTAGGCATTTCTACACCAGAGGAAGAACTACATGAAGGGCAAAGGCTAATAAGTGAGGATTTGGTAAAATTAGGAGAAGTGTTACAAATAATGGAATCAGCAAATGCAAACGAGCTAGTAGACTTAATAACCAAAATTGATATTTCAAATAGACAAGATTATATACTTACTTTGGAAAAAGAAAAAAAAGCTATACATTTGGGGGATGTTTCAAATTTAAGTACTAAAATGGCATATGTGAAAAAGATATTAAACGATGAAAAAGGAGTAGAAGGCGAAATCCTTGTAAACACGGATTTGACCAATAAAGGTGCAGTGTTTAGAGAAAAAGTATAAAAATGGATGGGAGAGAGAATGAATAAAAAACAAATATCAATTACATTAGGAATAATGTGTTTTATATTGACAATGTCAATAATAGTTCAAATAAAAACAATGAACAACGCTAGCGCAACAGTTGGACAAACACTAACAGAAAATGGATTAAGAGATGAAGTGCTAAAATGGAAAGAAAAATATGATAGTGTATATTCGCAATTAGGACAAGCAGAAAATAGACTAGAAAAAGTAAGAAACATAGCTACACAAGACAGCAGTACATCTAGTGCCAAACAGGAAGAATTAAAAAATAACAATATATTATTAGGACTAACAGATGTAACTGGACCAGGAATGGAAATAATTTTAAAAGATAATACTAACATTTCTTCTGAACTATTAAGTACACAGATATTAGATATGAGCAAATTAGTAGTACATAATACGGATTTAACAGCAATTGTAAACATGTTAAGGCATGCAAATGCAGAAGCAATTTCTATAAATGGACAAAGGATAATTGCAACATCTGCAATTACATGTGAAGGTAGTGTTATTAAAATAAATGGAGAAAAAATAACATCACCGTTTACAATTAAAGCAATAGGCCCTACAGATTTATTTTATGGTTCATTAATGATGCCTGGTGGATACATATATTATATGGAAGAAGACGGAATAATAGTAGAAAAAAAGAGAATGGAAAGTGTTACAATAGAAAAATATAATGGAGTTATAAATCCAAAATATATTAAATCTAAGAGGTGATATATTTGAAGAAAATAAATAAAGAGCAACTTGTAATGGGCATAATAATTGGGTTGGTGTGTATAGTTCTAATTTGTGTTATGTTTGTACAATTTAAAACAGTTGAAGAAACAGATATAACAGCTATAGAAAACATGAAAGAAGATGAACTAAGAACGACATTATCAGAATGGAAAACAAAATATGAAGAAACATATGAAAAATATGAAGAAACTATAGCAACAATAGATGAATATAATAAAAAAATAGAAAGCAGTGAAGAAGCATCTGAACTATTAGACAAAGAATTAGAAAATTCAAATTTAATAGTTGGAAATACAGACATATATGGTGAAGGAATTATAGTTACTTTAACAGATAATAATAATCAAGTAATAGTTGCAGAGGATCTATTAGAACTAATAAATGAATTAAGATATGCTGGTGCAGAAGCAATTTCAATAAATGATGTACGCATAATTAATACTACAGATATTGTAGAAGTAGGTAATACACTTATAATGGTAGGAGGCCAGAGACTATCTTCTCCATATGTGGTAAAAGCGATAGGAAACCAAGCGTATTTATCAAGTATATTAAGCCTTAAAAATAGTGGGTTTATAGATTTTGATGCTGGGGGTATCGGGATACTCAGAAGCAGACGCACTTTGCTTTGCAGAAAAAGTAGAAATTTTAAAATATAATGGTGAGACAGAAATAAAATATATCAAAAAATAATATTTTCCTAAAGTGGAGGGAGAAAACATGATTTTAATAGCAATAATAATAGGTTGTGTTATAGGTGCAATAATAGGTATTTTTATGCCAATAATTCCATATACATATTCAGGATATTTAGCAATAGCAATAATAGCTGCACTAGATTCTGTCTTTGGTGGAATTGTAGCAACATTAAACAAAAACTTTGACCTAAAAATATTTGTATCAGGCTTTTTTGGCAATGCCATACTTTCTATTTTATTAACGTATTTAGGACAAAAATTAAATGTAGATATTTATTTAGCAGCAATTGTTGTTTTTGTTGGAAGAATGTTTAATAACCTTTCTATGACTAGAAGGTATTATATAGAAAAATTCATGAAAAATAGACAAGAAAAGGCTAAAAAAATTTAATAGAAATACATTGCAATTTTATTACGAGAATATTACAAAAATATTACAAATTCTATTGACTTTTGCAGAAAAATGTAATATTCTAAAGACGATATTTAAAACAAATTGGAGGGTTAACTTTGGCAATAGGAGATATAATTGTAGGTATGGACATTGGAACCTCAAAAGTAAGCATAGTTATTGGGGAGGTTAATAATTTTAATCAAATAGAAGTTATATATACAGACAGCCAAAAATGCAGAGGTATAAAAAAAGGAAAAATAATTGATGAAGATGAAATTGTTCTTGCAGTTACAAAATTAATAAAAAATGCAGAAATTGATGCCAACTTAACAATTAATTCGACATACATAACAATTCCAGGGAAATATGTAACAATTGTCCAAAATAGTATATTAAAAGATGCAAAAGATAGATATGCTGGAATATCAATGAAGGATGTTTCGGCAAGTATAATGCAAGTTAGTGACATAGATATTCCAGAAGGAAAACAAATAATAGATATAGTTACAGACAGATTTATCCTAGAGAATGGCAGAATTGTACAAGACCCAGTAGGAAGCTTAAGTTCAAGCTTTACGTTAAAAGCTCAAATTATTTTAGCAGATAAAGAGTATATAAAAAAAATAACCAATATTCTAAAAAGAGCATATATAGAAATAGATGGGTTAGTACCAGTAACACTTGCGGAAAGATGTATAGCTCTAGATAGCAACGAATTAGGTGACAATATAATGCTGCTAGATATTGGAGCTGGAAATACAGACATAGGTGTGTTTGAAGGTTCGTCATTTGTTTATACAAATACCATACCTTTAGGAGGAGACAACATTACAAATGATATTGCTTTGGTTCTTGACATATCAGAAGAAGAGGCAGATAAATTAAAAAAACAATATGGCTTGGCGATGAAGTCTTTCATAGATAATGATAATGAAATTTTATTATCTACATGTAAAGATGAAAATAGAAAGATAATATCATTAGCAGATATGGGAAAATACATACCAAAAGCGTTTGTGGCAATAGAAGATGAACGTTTTGAAAAACACTCAGGTGTTGATTTAAAAAGAACAGCCGGAGCAATAGTAAACTTTATAATTCACAGAGGCAAATCTTCTTATGGAGGTAGTACAATAACACAACAATTAGTAAAAAACATGATGAAAGAAGATGAAGATGAAGGTCTAGCCGGTGTAAGAAGAAAAATAAGAGAATGGTCAAGGGCATATCAAATAGAGCAAATGCTATCAAAAAATCAAATACTAGAGACATATTTAAATCAAGTATTTATGGGCGGAGGAACAAATATATATGGTGTAGAAAAAGCATCAAAATATTACTTTAACAAATCTGCATCAGAGTTAACATTAGCAGAAGCAGCATTCTTAGCAGGCATAAATCGTGCACCAAATGCATATAACCCATATGAAGAGGGCAATGAAGAAGCAATAAAAAAAGTTACTAAAACTGTTTTAGTAAAGATGAAAGAACTTGGAATGATAGAAACAGAAGAAGAATATAATGAAGCAATAGCAACCGTAGACAAGGGTTTAACATTTACCAAAGGAGAAATAGTAGATTCAACTGATATATCATACCATACTGCAGCAGCTATAGACCAAGTTGCAGAGGATATAGCAGAACAAAAAGAAGTAAATATAAAAGAAGCAAGAAGAATATTATATAGTGGAGGGTATAAATTATACACAACACAAGTAACAAGCATTCAAGAAAGAATGGAAAAAGAATATTTAAGAGATAAATACATATTTGATTCTAAAATAACAAAAGACGAAAACGGAAAATATAAACATACTCAATCTGGAATGACTATAATAGAACAAACAACGGGAAAAGTAGTTGGAGCCATGGGAGGATTGGGCTCAGACTCAAGTCCATTAGGATTAAACAGAGCTACGCAAACATTTAGACAATGTGGTTCTACAATGAAACCATTAGCAGCTGTGGCAGCAGGACTAAATGCTGGTGTAATAACTGCAGCAACAGTATATGATGATTCATGGACTAACTTTGGAAACTGGGCACCGGGAAATTCAACAGGTTATGGTGGATTGAAATCAGTAAGATTTGGAATTGAAAACTCATCAAATATAATTAATTTAAAAATAATGTCAAATTTAGGACCAGAGAATTCTATAAAATTTTTAAATTCCTTGGGACTAGATACATATAACGAAGACGATAATATGTTGTCATTGGCTATTGGAGGAAGTGCACATGGGTCTTCTCCACTTCAAATGGCAGCTGCATATGCAGCAATAGCAAATAATGGAGAATATATAACACCAATATTTTATACAGAACTTCAAGACTCTAATGGAAAAACAGTACTAAAGCCTACACAAGAAAAAAGAAGAGTTCTATCTGTAGAAAATGCATATATAGTACAAAGTATTTTACTTTCTTCTGTAAATGCAGGAATAGCAGATGTCGGAAGAATTTCTGGAATGGACTCAGCAGGTAAAACAGGAACAACAAATAATTATGTAGATAGATGGTATTGCGGATTTACTCCATATTATACAGGTGCAACATGGTATGGATATGATGAAAACGAAAAAGAACCATATGTTGGTAATAATCCATCAGGAGACATATGGAGAGAAATAATGAAAGATGTTCATAAGGACTTAGAAACTAAAAGGTTTGAAAAACCAAGTGGAGTTGTGTCAGCTAAAATATGTAGTCAGTCAGGAAAATTTGCAACAGACAAATGCAAAAACACATATTATGAATACTTTGTAAATGGAACAGTTCCAAAAGCATGTGAAGGACATATTGAATTAAAAATATGCAAGGATACGGGAAAAATAGCAACAGAATATTGCACTAATACAGAAACAAAAATATATACATCAAAACCGGAAAGAGAGCAAAATCCAAATTGGAGTACAAGTGCAGGAAATAAATATAATGTTCCAACTGCAACTTGTGATAAACATACAAAACCAGTGGTAGAAAAAATTAAGGTTCCACAAGTAATAGGAAAAACAGAAGAAGAAGCAAAAGGTTTGTTAAGTCAATTTTCTATTCAACTCGTATATGAAGATAATAAAACAGAAAAAGATGGAATTGTTTTAAGACAAAGTTTACAAGAAGGAACAATTGTAGATGCTGGAACATCTATAACAATATTTATAAACAAAAAAGTATTGCCAGAACCAGAGAAACCAGAAGAACCAGAGAAACCAGAAGAGCCAGACAAACCAAATGACCAACCAGAAAATTCAAATACAACAAATACTGCGGAACAATAAAAATTGGGGGAATTTTATGCAAGTAAAATTATATAATACTTTAACGAAAACAAAAGAAGAATTTAAGCCAATTGATAATAAGGAAGTTAAAATTTATACATGTGGGCCAACTGTGTACAGCTATGCCCACATAGGGAATTTTAGGACATATATTTTTATGGATAATATACGTAGAGTTTTAAAGTATAATGGATATGATTTAAAACATGTTATGAATATTACAGATGTGGGACACTTAGAATCAGATGCAGATGAAGGCGAAGATAAAATGGAAAAAGCAGCAAGAAAAGAAAATAAGAACCCATACGAGATAGCAAAATATTATGAAAGTATGTTTTTTAGAGATATTGAAAGACTAAACATAGAAAAACCTGAAACCATTGCAAGAGCTACAGAGCATATACCAGAAATGATAGAATATGTCCAAAAATTAATTGACAACGGATATGCTTATGAAACAAGCAGAGGAATTTATTTTGATATATCAAAATTAGATAAATACCCTGTTCTGTCAAATAGAAATATAGATGATCAAATTGCAGGTGCAAGAGTAGAAGTAGACAAGGAAAAAAGAAATCCGTATGATTTTGCCATTTGGATTAAAGCGCCAGAAAACCATATAATGAAATGGGAAAGTCCATGGGGATTATCATATCCAGGTTGGCATATAGAATGTTCTGCAATGTCTTTAAAATATTTAGGAGAGCAATTTGATATTCATACAGGAGGAGTTGACCATATACCAACACATCACGAAAATGAAATAGCGCAAAGTAAAGGAAGAACAGGGAAAATACCTGCAAAAACATGGATGCATGTGGAGTTCCTACAAGTTGACAATGGAAAAATGGGAAAGTCATTGGGAAATGCATATACATTAGATCAACTACAAGAAAAGGGAATAGAGCCATTGGCATATAAATTATTTTGCTATACTGCTCATTATAGAACAAAATTGAACTTTACGTTTGAGATAGCAAAATCATCACAAATAGCAATAGATAGATTAAGAAATGGATATTTAAAGCATTTGAATGGAACAGATATTATAAATAATAATATTATAGAGGAATATAAAAAGAAATTTTTGGAAACAATAAATGACGATTTAAACATTCCTTTAGCAATGAGCATTATATGGGAAATAATTAAAAGTGAAAAAAAATCAAAACAATATGCAGAATTATTATTGGATTTTGATAGGGTTTTGGGATTAGACTTAAAAAATTCAAAAAAATATTTAGAAAGCAAAGAAAAAATACAAATACCAGAAGATATAAAAGAATTAATTGAAGAAAGAAAAAAAGCAAGAGAAGAAAAAAATTGGCAATTGTCAGATTTATTAAGAGACCAAATAAAGGAAAAAGGCTATATAGTAAAAGATACCAAAGAAGGAATGACAATTGATAAAATATAAAGGAGAAACAAAGGTGGAAGAACAAAAAATATCGTTTTGGAAAAGAATATGTATATCTGTAAAAAATGTAGAGAAATATCAAATATTGGCA
>OOIG01002256.1_pt1 | contig 13166 bp, 9 predicted proteins | sample 1692091 | NCBI WGS metagenome assembly OOIG01 (sample SAMN06348188, study PRJEB24527) | human gut metagenome | biome: human gut; feature: ankylosing spondylitis patient; material: feces | host: Homo sapiens | place: China | collected 2015-10
GCGCGTAGACTGAAGGTGGCCCCGCAGGGCCGGATGAGGGGGAAGCCTTTTAACACAGCTATCCTCATTTCTGTTTACCCCCGCTTCGGCGGGGTTTTTGTTTTGCGGCAAATTATGTAAAAATTGCAAAAAGACTGGCGCTCGGCGGCGAAATGGTGTAGAATGGGTTTATATGTTTTGCAGCAGACACTATGCTTGACCGCGAAAGGACCCACTACATGGCAGGAAAAACCAAATCGAAAAAAAAGCAGCCGCTGGATACGCGCAGCAAAATGTATCTGGTGCTGGCCCTGTGCAGTGTGATGCTGCTGGTCTGCATCGGCATTTCGCTGGCGCTCATCGGCTGGCTGCCGTTCGGCAGCGCCGCCCCGCAGAGCGTTTCGACCGTGGACAGTGAATCCATGGTGACCGAAAGCGGCTACAACAAAGAGGAAAACACCATCGACACGCAGGCCTACACCTCGACCATTCTGGAGCAGAGCGCCGATGCCGGCGAGAGCTACATAGACGAGACCCTCTTTCTGGGGGACAGCAACACGGCCCGCATGTACCGGATGTTCGATTACTGCAGCTATGACAACGCCATCGGCTCGGTAGGCATGAGCGCCAAATCGCTTGCAACCTTTGCCTGCGTACAGCTCAGCACCGGGTCCGGCTACCTGACGATGCCCCAGGCCGTGGCCAAGCTGCAGCCCCGCCGGGTCATTTTGACCTTCGGCACGAACGATCTGAATCCCAGCTATAAGACCGCCGATTTCATAAAAAACTACCAGACCGGCATTGAGGCGGTCGTCACCGCCTACCCCAGCGCGGACATCATCGTCAACGCGATCCCGCCGATCGGCCAGCAGCATTCCAACCAGAGCCTTACCCAGACACAGGTGGACGAATTCAACAAGGCTCTCGTGGAGATGTGCAAGGAAAAGGGCTGGAAGTTTCTGAACAGCGCCGAGGCCCTCAAGGACAGCACCACCGGCTACGCCAAGGCCGGCTATGTGGAGACGAGCGACGGCATCCACCTGACCCGCACGGCGATGGACGCGCTGTTCAGCTACATCCGCACCCACAGCTATATCACGGAGGATGACCGTCCCGCGCTGACCACCATCCCCAAGCATACCGGCGATAAGGACGCTGTGGTCTACACGGTGCCGGTCGTTGTACCGGCCGAAACCGCCACCCCCGAGCCCGAGGCGACCGAGGCACCGGCCAGCAGTGAGGCCGAGGCCACCGCCACCCCGGAGCCTGAGGTGACCGCGACACCCGAGCCGACTGTCACCCCCACACCGGAGCCGACCGCAGCGCCGACCCCCGTTGACCCCACCGCCGGCTGGCCCAGCGACATCGAGGCCAAGGATCTGGCCGGGTACGGCTTTGCCGTGACCAGCGCGACCACCACGATATACGAGTACACCGGCTGGCAGGATATTGACGGCGCAACGTATTATTACGACCCGTCCACCCACCAGCCCGTCACGGGCCAGCAGGTCATTCAGGGCAACATCTACACCTTCGGTGCGGACGGCGCGCTGAACCGCACGGCGCGCGGCATTGATGTCTCGAAGTTCCAGGGCAGCATCGACTGGAACGCCGTCAAAAATGACGGCATCACCTTCGCCATCATCCGCTGCGGCTACCGCGGCTACGGCAGCGGCGCACTGGTGCTGGACCCCATGTTCGAGCAGCACTTCACCAACGCCCGCAATGCGGGCCTGAAGGTGGGCGTCTACTTCTTCAGTCAGGCCGTCAACGAGGAGGAGGCCCGGGAGGAAGCCATGGGCTGCGCCTACGTCCTGAACGGCCGTAAGCTGGACTACCCCATCTATTTCGATACTGAGGCCTCCGGCGGCAAGAATGGCCGCGCCGACGGTCTGGGCGTCGAGGACCGCACCAAGTGCGCCATCGCTTTCTGCGAGGAGGTCAAGGCGCAGGGCTACAAGCCCGGCGTCTACGCTTCTACCCTGTGGTTCCGCCAGCGGGTGGATCTGAGCCGCCTGACGGGCTACAGCATCTGGAACGCACACTACGGTGTGGCCAGCAGCCCCATCTCCTGCGATATGTGGCAGGGCAGCTGCACCGCCCGCATCCCCGGCTATGGCGGACAGATCGACGTGAACATCAGCTATGTGGGCTGAGGAGGCGCGCATGGACGTCATCCGCCTCATTGCTTCCGACCTTGACGCTACCCTGCTGGATGGCCAGAGCCAGCTCCCGCCGGACTTCACGGAGACTGTCCGCGCACTGGCAGAGCGGGGCATCCGGTTCGCTGCCGCCAGTGGACGGCCCATCTATACCTTAGAGGAGATGTTCGCGCCCCTGCAGGACGACATCATCCTTGTGGGTGACAACGGCGGTGCCATCTGCTGGAAGGGCGAGAGCCTGTATCTCTCCGAGATGGACGCTGCCGACTGGCACACGCTGGCCGGGCAGGCCCGGAGCGCGGGCCACGCCGCCGTCCTCTGCGGGCTGGAAACGGCCTATGTGGAGGAGCAGTTCCGGCCATACGACAGGGTCTTCAAGAGATTCTACACCAAGGTGGAATATGTCCCCCATCTGGAGGACGTGACCGCCCGGGTGGATAAATTTACCATCTACTTCCCCGAGGGGGATGCCCAGAAGGGCTACGACGCGCTTTATGGCCCGGTCTGGGGCGGGCGCTTCTCGGTGGCGGTGGCCGGTGCAGACTGGGTGGACATCATGAATCCCGGCGTCCACAAGGGCGCGGCTCTGCTTCGGCTGGGGGAGCGTCTGGGCGTCCCGCCCGAGGGCATGATGGCGTTCGGCGACACCTTCAACGACGCGGAGATGCTGAAGGCGGCAAAGTACGGCTTCCTTGTAGAGAACGGCTCGCCCGCCCTCCGGGAGGAGGTGCCCTTCCTCGCGCCGCCCAACACCAACTCCGGCGTGATGCAGATCCTGCGCCGTGTTCTGGCCCAGAATGGCCGGGTCTGTGAATTGGATTTCAGAAGAGCAAAATAGAGAACGGCATCGGAGAAAAGCTCAGATGCCGTTCTTTTTATTGGTATAAAAGTGCGCCCAGCACCGCCGAGAGCAGGATCATCCCGATGGGCGAAGGGGCTTTGCCTTTCGCTTTCTGCCAGACCAGCCGGACGATGGCCAGAAGTGCAAGGAGGCCGATGCCCTGCCATGATGGCGCGGGGGCGTCGGCGGCGGTGGAGATGTCCAGCAGGGTGCTCAGGCCCATCGTGAGGGCAGTGGAGAGGATAAGGGCCACGACGCAGGGCCGGACGCCGGAGAGAAAGGCTTCGACCCCGGCGTACTTGAGTAAGTCGTGGATGAGGGCCGCGATGAGCAGGATGATGAAGAAGGAGGGGAGGACGACGCCCAGTGTGGCGCAGAGCGCCCCCAGCACCCCGCCCTGCGAAGAGCCGATGAAGGTGGCCATGTTGACGGCCAGCGGGCCGGGGGTGGATTCCGACACTGCGATGAAGCTCAGAAACTCGGCCTCAGAGAGCCAGCCATGGAGCAGGACTTTTTCCCGGATGAGGGAGATCATGCCGTAGCCGCCGCCGAAGGAGACGGCACCGATCTCAAAAAAGGTGAGGAACAGCTTCAGGAGCATATCACTTTCCCTCCTTTCTGCGGCCCAAGAGCCACGCGGCCACGCCTGCCGCACCGCTGAGGAGGATGAGCAGGATGGACGAGACACTGATGCCCGCCAGCGAAAGGCTCGTCATCGCCAGAAAGACGGACAGGAGGACGCCGGAAGAAAAGAGGGAGCGGTCGAGCGCCTGCAGCATCCGCACACCAGCCGAGAAGATGAGATAGATGACGCAGACCTGAATGCCTTTGAAGGCGTTGGCAATGACGGTGAGCTGGGTGAACTGCTCAAAAAACAGCGAGATGGCGTAGATGATGAGGAAGGACGGCAGGCAGACGGCCACGGTGGAGGCCGCCGCGCCGGGGACTCCGGCCAGCTTGTAGCCGAGGTAGGTGGCGCTGTTGATGGCCACCGGGCCGGGGGTGGATTCCGCGATGGCGGTCATGTCGAGGAACTCGTCCTTATCCAGCCACCTGCGGCGCTGGATAAATTCCTCTTCCAGCAGGGCGATCATAGCGTAGCCGCCGCCGAAGGTGAACAGGCCGATCTTGAAAAAGGTAAAAAACAGCGTGCCGAGGCTTTGGGCCTTCGGTGCCGGAGCATTGTGTGTCATAGGCAGGGCCTCCTTTTTCTTTATTTTACGCGCGGACAGAGCCGACGTCAATAGGGCAGAAAAAGCGGGATTTTGTGCCCGGCGGCTTTACAATCCGGCCAAAAGGCGGTATGCTTTACCCATGAGACTACGATCATTCAGGAGGAAACGATGGACATCCGCCAGCTGCATTATTTTCTGGTCCTCTGCGAGGAGATGAATTACACCCGCGCGGCCCAGCGCCTGTTTTTATCCCGGCAGGCTCTGCGTCAGAGCATCTCGGCCCTCGAAGCCGAGCTGTGCGGGCCGCTCTTTCTCAGCGCCCACCACAAGCTCAGCCTCACCGACCGGGGCGTGAGCTTACAGCGCCATGCCGCGCCGGTGGTGGAGCAGTTTCAGCAGATGCAGGCGGCGCTCCACGCGGAGATCCAGTCGGCCCAGCCGGTGCGCATCGGCATCAGCGTCTCGTTGGTGCCGGACTATCTGCCCGGCCTCGAGACCCAGCTGGACAAGTTCCGCCAGCAGTACCCCCACATCGAGATGCGCTTCCGCCTGCTGGACAACGACGCGGTGGCCGAGGGGGTGGAGCAGGGCGAGCTGGACGCGGGCCTCGTGATGGATCTGGGCTGCGCCGCACCGGTGCTGGCCCGCACCACCCTCCGGGCCGACCCGGCCTGCCTGCTGGTGCCGCGGGGCCACCCCTTCTGGGAGAGGGAGAGCGTGCCGCTGGCCGAGCTGCGGAACCAGCGGGTCCTTCTGCCCAGCCTGCGGCAGGACCTCTTTGCCCCGCTGTGGGAGGCCTGCGCCCGGGCGGGCTTCGCGCCTAACGCCGAGATCGGCCCCAGCTTCTATCAGGCCTACTACCTCGTGCAGGAGCAGCTCTGCACCTGCCTGACCCGGTATGAGCCGGGGGCGCGGCGGGAGCTGGACCGGGTGCGGGATGTCCTGCTGGAGGATCTGCCGCCCCTCTGCGTCTCCCTTTTGCAGCGGCGCGACCACGCCTCGGCCTACCTCGACCTGCTGCGCGGCTACCTCATGGAGGTTCTGGGCGGCGCAGCCAGCCTGCCGCCCCGGCGCGGACGTCCGGCCAAGCCCTTCTACGACCGGCCCGTCCTGTCCAGTGCGGCGTCCAAGCCCGCTGTGGTGCATCCGGCCCCCGGCACAGAATTGCCGTTCGAGGGCGGCCACAACTTCCGCGAGCTGGGCGGCTACGAGGCCGACGAGGGCAAGCACGTCAGGTGGGGGCAGATCTACCGGGGCATCCCGACGTGGAAGCTCACCGGTGAGGCCGACCGGAAGCTGCTGGACTCGCTGGGGCTGCGGCTCATCCTTGACCTGCGCAGCGAGGCGGAGGCCGCCGAAAGCCCTGATTATGTGCCCGACGGTGCACGGCTCGTGCGGATCTGCGGCCTCTGCCTTGAGAACGGCAAGGAGGTGGACTTCTCGCCCGAAGACCGGGAGACCCTGCTGAAGGGGATGCCCGACGAGGGACGCCGGATGGCGGATGCCATGTACGAGCGGATGCTGTTCGGCAACAAGGCCTACAAAGAGCTGTTCCGTGCGCTGGAAGTGGGCGAGACGCCGGTGCTCTTCCACTGTTCGGCGGGAAAAGACCGCACCGGCGTGGCTGCGATGCTCATTCTGCTGGCGCTGGGTGCGTCGGATGAGACCATCACCGAGGATTTCGTGAAGACGAACATCTGGCGCAGGCCGGAGCTGGAAGCCGTCTGGGCCGAGCACGCTGAGGAGATCGCCGCTGACCCCGCCCGGAAGGACTTCTACCTCGGCGTTTTTGGTGTCCACCCGGAGTCGGCTCCCTTCGTGCTGGACATCATCCGGCAGCGTTTCGGCAGCGCCGAAGCCTATCTGGAGGCCGAATATGGCCTGACTCCGGCCCGTCTGATGCGTCTGCGCCGGATGTATCTGGAATAAATCAAAAATAATTTCGCCTTTCCGCCTTACTTCTCCTTGACATTGTGCAAAATGTTTCGTAATATAAGAAGTAGTATGGAATCTAAGACGCTGTAGGCGGAGCATTCCGCGACCAGATATTTCAATGGGGCATCATTGGCCCGTTTTTATAAGCACATCTTGTAAATCGAAAAGCTGCACCAGACTCACCGCACAGGAAGATCTTTCTCTGCGTCTGTTCTTGTCTGCCTCTTTTTCGTTGAAAATTTGATTTTTGCTGGCCCGCGTTCGGCCGCACAGCGTCTCCTGCCTGTTAAAGCAAAATTTGACTGTTAAGGAGAGTGAAGAACAATGACCGTAATCGGAGTGATCGCGGCATTGATCGTTGCTGTCGCTGCCGCAGCTGCGGGCTATTTTATTGGTTACAACAACCGTAAGAAGACCGCTGAGGCCCAGATCGGCAGCGCCGAGGCCGAGGCTACCCGGCTGGTGAACGAAGCGATCAAGGCTGCTGACCAGAAGCGCAAGGAAGCAATTTTGGAAGCAAAGGATGAGGCCTTCCGTCTGAAGGCCGAGGTGGATGCCCAGAAGGCAGAGGCCGACAAGGAGATCAAGCAGCGCCGCGCAGAGATCAGCCGTCAGGAGAACCGCATCGACCAGAAGGAAACGGCCCTCGACCGCAAGACCGAGGCACTGGAAAAGCGCGAGGACGAGCTGAAAAAGAAGCACGAGGAGGCTGACGCCCATCTGGCAGAGGTCGATGCCCTGCGCGCCAAGGAGATGGAGCGTCTGGAGACGCTGGCCGGCCTGAGTCAGGAGGACGCCCGCGAGGTGCTGCTGCACAAGGTGGACGAGGAGCTGACCCACGAGAAGGCCATCCGCGTCGCTGCCTACGAGACCGACCTGAAGGAGAACTGCGACGGCATCGCCCGCAACCTCATCGGTCAGGCCATCAGCCGCTGCGCTGCTGACCACTGCAGCGAAACGACCGTCAGCGTCGTCCCGCTGCCCAGCGACGAGATGAAGGGCCGCATCATCGGCCGCGAGGGTCGCAACATCCGCGCCCTTGAGACCGCCACCGGCGTTGACCTCATCATCGACGATACCCCGGAGGCCATTACCCTGTCCTCCTTCGACCAGACCCGCCGCGAGGTGGCCCGCATGACGCTGGAGCGCCTGATCGGCGATGGCCGTATCCACCCCGCCCGCATCGAGGAGACGGTGGAAAAGTGCCGCCACGATCTGGAACTGCAGATGAAGCGCGAGGGCGAGCGTGCAGTGATGGAGCTGGGCATCCACGGCCTGCACCCCGACCTGATCAAGCTGATCGGCCGGTTGAAGTACCGCACCAGCTTTGGCCAGAACGCTCTGACCCACAGCATGGAAGTGGCCTGGGTGGCCGGCCTGCTGGCAGGCGAGATGGGGGTCAACGTGACCATGGCACGCCGTGCCGGTCTGCTGCATGACATCGGCAAGGCACTGGATCACGAGATCGAGGGCAGCCACGTCCAGATCGGCGTGGACATCTGCCGCAAGTACAAGGAAAACACCCAGGTCATCCATGCCATCGAGGCCCACCATGGCGATGTGGAGCCGAAGACGCCGCTGGCCTTCATCATTCAGGCCTGTGACGCCATCAGCGCCGCCCGCCCGGGTGCCCGCCGCGAGAACGTCGAGAGCTATGTGAAGCGTCTGGAGAATCTGGAGGAGATCTCCTCCAGCTTCGAGGGCGTCGAGCAGGCGTTTGCCGTGCAGGCCGGCCGCGAGGTCCGCATTATGGTCAAGCCCGACGTCATCAGCGACGACCAGGTCATCCTGCTGGCCCGCTCCATCGCAAAGAAGATCGAAGATACGCTGGATTATCCCGGCCAGATCAAGGTCAATGTCATCCGCGAGAGCCGTGCTGTCGAGTACGCAAAGTAAAAGAACGAAAAACTACAAGAGCCGCTGTGCGTGTGCACGGCGGCTCTTTTTACATATTCTCATGGATTCATTGCGAATCGTCGAAATTTATGGTATTCTGATAGTGTCGGCCTTCCGACTCCATTATACGGAGAAGGAGGTGATACTATATGAGCGAAATAATCTCTTTCGTGCTGTCCGTCGCAGCTGATGTAGCAGCTCACTGCATCTGCAAGTGGCTTGACGAACAGTTCAAGGCCGGTAAGCACTAACCCCTAGCAAAGCAGGAAGCCCCTTCGGTATTAGCGGTACCGTAGGGGCTTCTTGCTGCTTTTGGTAATACCATATGAGCGAATGGTGCTCTCTTTCGTAATTCTATTATATGCAGCCAGAGCGAAAAAGTCAAGCGGGCAGAGGAAAGAGCTGCAAAGGAAGAACGCCGCTTTATCGTGAAATTCAAAGTTTTTTCATAATTGGCTTGACAACCGGAACGGGATGTAGTATACTCCACAGCAACCGAATAAACATACATACAAAGTAGGTTTGTGCTAAATGGGAGGAACATCATGAGAGAGCAAATGTGTTGACAGACAAAAAGGACATCACACTCAGAAAATAAAGGAGCATCCGTTTTATGTCTGTAGAAATTTTGGATCTGGCCGCATTGGGCCTGACTGCCGTATTTTTTGCCCTGCTGTATTATCTGCACAAGAAAAAGCACGTGGACTTCGGCGTACGCACCATTCTGGCGGTAGGCCTCGGCCTCATCGTGGGCCTCGCGTTCAAGGGCCATCACGTCTATGTGGCCGCTGTGGGCACGGTCTATGCCCACGTCGTCTCGGCGGTGGTCATCCCGCTGCTGATCTTCAGCATCATTTCCAGCATCACCAATCTGGGCAACTCCGTTCGTCTGAAAAACATCGGCCTCAAGACCGTTTTCTTCCTCGTCCTGAACACCTTCTTCGCCAGCCTCATCACTCTGGTCGCCGGGGTGGCCACCAACATCGGCCACGGCGTCCAGTATGAGCTGGCCACCGACTACACCGCCAAGGAAGTGCCCACCTTCGTGGACACCGTCATCAGCCTCTTTCCCCAGAACCTCGCTTCGCACTGGGCCAACGGCGAGGTGGTGCCCATTGTGGTCTTTTCCATTCTGGTGGCCATCAGCTACAACAAGCTGGTGGTCAAGAAGCCCGAGGAGGTCGCCCCCTTCAAGAAGTTCATCGACGCCGGCGACCTTGTGATGGGTCGTGTGGTCAGCTACGTCATCTCCTTTACCCCCTATGCCGTCCTGTCCCTCATCGCCCGCGCCGTCAGCCGCTCTTCTCCGGCTGACCTCATCCCGTTGCTGAGTGTTCTGGTGCTGGCCTATATCCTCTGCGCGATCCAGCTCTTCGTGGTGGAAGGCGCACTCGTCAAGCTGGTCGGCAAGCTGGACCCTGTCCGCTTCTTCAAGGGCATCTGGCCCGCAGCTACCGTGGCCTTTACCTCTCAGAGCAGCGTGGGCACCATCCCTGTCACCGTCAACCAGCTGACCAAGAAGCTGGGCGTCAATGAGGATGTCGCCGCCTTTGGCGCAAGTCTGGGCGCAAACCTCGGTATGCCGGGCTGCGCCGGTATCTGGCCCACCCTGCTGGCGGTCTTCACCATCCATCTGCTGGGCATTGAATACACCCCGGTGCAGTACGCTTTCCTTGTCGTGCTGGCTGTGGTCGTCTCCATCGGCACCGTCGGCGTGCCCGGCACGGCCACCATCACCGCCACGGCCCTCTTTGCCGCCGCCGGTCTGCCGGTGGAAGCCATCATCCTGCTTTCCCCCATTTCCAGCATCGTTGATATGGCGCGTACCGCCACCAACGTCGTCGGCGCGGCTGCCGCTACCACTCTTGTGGCCGCCACCGAAGGTCAGCTGGATGAGGCTGTGTACAATGGCGAGGCCGAAGTGCCTGCCGCTGAGGCAGTCTGAGCATTTTCCAAATATAGCAGTTTGCGTTTTTAATGCACAAGCAACATCCGCAAACTGCATATCGCAAAGCGGCCGTTTTGATAGGCACTATTTTTGAAAATTGCGATAAAATAAAGTCTGGGCCGCCCGCCGCACCAAAAGTGTGGCGGGCGGTTTTCTTTACAAAAGAAAGAGAAACGACCGTAGTGTACACGACAAGAGAACAGATAACACTCATTTCATCTGAACTGTGCTCTGAGTGAGTACAGTTCAAGGGGAAAACTATACAAAATTCAAATCGAAATTTCGGTATATTGTTGGTCAAACCACAGAAATCGTCCTTTGGGAGATGTAAATTTGGAAAAAAACCTTTTCTTTCGGCGGAAGACGCGGTATAATGCGGCCAAGGCACAAGGGTGTGCGAAAGGCTCCAGAGGGGGAGCGGAACACCTTGTGCATTTTTTTGAAACAGTCGCTTTAATGGGTTAAAGCGGTGTTAGAGAGGGGAAAAGATATTATGAGATTCGATCGTCGTATTTCGCGTCGCAGCTTTCTGGCAGCAGCAGGCGTGTCCGCAGCAGCTCTGGCCCTGACGGCCTGCGGCGGCTCCAGCTCTACGGCAGCTTCCACGGCTGCCTCCACCGGTGCTTCCAGCGCAGCTGGCACTGCCGCAGGCGGCACCATGAACATCATGCTGGAGACCGAAGTCCAGTCTCTGGACCCGCAGATCGCCACCGACGGCACCTCTTTTGAGGTCATCGCAGACTACACCGACGGTCTGATGCAGATGGATGCCGACGGCGCAGCGGTCCCGGCCATTGCCGAGAGCTACGACATCAGCGAGGACGGCAAGACCTATACCTTCCACCTGCGCGATGCAAAGTGGTCCAACGGCGACGCCGTCACCGCAGCCGACTTTGTGTTCGGCTGGCAGCGGGCGGTTGACCCTGCCAACGCTTCCGAGTATTCCTATATGCTGTCGGATATTGGTCAGGTGGTCAACGCTGCCGAGATCATTGCAGGAGAAAAGCCCGTCACCGATCTGGGCGTGACCGCAGTGGATGACAAGACCCTCGAGGTCCAGCTGAACGTCCCGGTCAGCTACTTCCTGAGCCTGATGTACTTCCCCACCTTCTACCCGGTCAACGAGGCCTTCTTCAACACCTGCGCGGACACCTTCGGTACCAGCCCCGACACGGTGCTGTCCAACGGTGCTTTCGTCCTGACCGACTATCAGCCCGCTGCGACCGCATTCGAGATGGTCAAGAACACCGACTATTACGATGCCGACAGCATCGCGCTGGATGGCCTGTCCTATCAGGTCATCAAGGACAGCCAGCAGGCTCTGATGAGCTATCAGACCGGTACTCTGGACATCACCCTGCTGAATGGTGAGCAGGTCGATCAGGTCAAGGACGATCCCGAGTTCATCAGCGTGGGCGCTGGCTATCTGTGGTACATCAGCCCCAACATCAACAGTGTGCCTGAGCTGGCAAACGAGAATCTGCGCAAGGCCCTCACCTTCGCTCTGGACCGCGACGCCATCACCGGCGACGTCCTGAAGGATGGCTCCGCCCCCTGCTACACCGCCGTTCCTCCTCAGTTCGCAACCGGCCCGGACGGCAACGACTTCAGCGCTGACCAGACCAAGTATGCGGATTACTGCGCATTCGATGCAGCCAAGGCTGCTGAGTACTACGAGACTGCAAAGAGCGAGCTGGGCAAGGACAGCTTCTCCTTCGACATGGTCGTTGACGCCGACGATGCACCTCAGAAGGTGGCACAGGTCGTCAAGGAGCAGTTGGAGACCACTCTGCCCGGCCTGACGGTGAACCTGACCGTCGAGCCGAAGAAGCAGCGCGTGCAGGATATGCAGGACGGCAACTTCCAGCTGGGCCTGACCCGCTGGGGTCCCGACTACGCCGACCCCATGACCTATCTGGGTATGTGGGTCACTGGCAACTCCAACAACTACGGTCTGTGGAGCGACGCCGAGTATGACTCCATCATTGAGGAGTGCACCACCGGCGACCTCTGCACCGACCCCGAGGGCCGCTGGGCCGCTCTGTACGATGCAGAAGCCATCGTTCTGGAGCAGGCCGTCATCTTCCCGCTGTACGGCCAGTGCAACGCCGAGATGGTCTCTTCTGCCGTTACCGGCGTAGAGTTCCACCCTGTGGCACTGAACCGCGTGTACAAGCGCACCGTGAAGAACGCTTAAATAAGAATCGCTGAACCAAGGCCGCACAGTGGCCCGCAAAAGCCACTGTGCGCCTTTTTGGCATTGTACCTGTCCGCAGCGGGCGCACGACTGACCGCCGCTGCGGCCACAAAAGGAGGTTCACCTGACGTGAAAAAATATACGCTCAAGCGTGTCCTCACCTCGCTGTTTACGCTGCTGGCCATCCTGCTGGTGCTGTTCATCCTGATGCAGCTGATGCCCGGCTCGCCGTTCAACGACGAAAAGCTGACAGCCGATATGAGAGCCGCGCTCTACGCAAAATACGGCCTTGACCAGCCTATCTATGTCCAGTTCTTCCGCTATGTGGGCAATATGCTTCGGGGCGACTTCGGCGTAAGCTACAACATTTCGAAGAACACGCCCATCTCCCAGCTCATCCAGTCCCGTCTGCCCATCTCCATCCAGATCGGCGGCATGGCGGTCACGCTGGGCGCTCTGGTGGGCCTCGTACTGGGCATCATCGCCGCCCTCAAGAGGGACACCATCTTTGACACCATCGCCACCATCATCTCGGTCATCGGCGTGTCGGTGCCGTCCTACGTCTTCGCGCTGACCCTGAGCTACACCTTCGGCTTCCGGCTCCGCTGGTTCCCGATGCTGTTCTCAGCCAAGGACATCTTTGGTTCCAGCGTTCTGCCCAGCGTGTCGTTGTCCATGTTCACGATGGCCTCCATCGCCCGCTTTACCCGAAGCGAGATGATCGAGGTGCTGGACTCCGACTATATGCTGCTGGCCGAGAGCAAGGGCATCTCCGGCCCGGCGCTCATCTTCCGCCACGCCCTGCGCAACGCCCTCATCCCCATCATCACCGTGCTGGCGCCCCTCATTGTGGACCTGATGACCGGCTCGCTGGTGGTCGAGAAGATCTTTGCCATCCCCGGCGTGGGCAGCCTGTTGGTGACGGCCATCCAGTCCAACGATTACAACGTGGTCATTGGTCTGAGCTTCATCTACAGCGCCATGTACATTGGCATCATGCTGGTCGTTGACCTGCTGTACGGCATCATCGACC
>OOIG01002258.1_pt1 | contig 13161 bp, 4 predicted proteins | sample 1692091 | NCBI WGS metagenome assembly OOIG01 (sample SAMN06348188, study PRJEB24527) | human gut metagenome | biome: human gut; feature: ankylosing spondylitis patient; material: feces | host: Homo sapiens | place: China | collected 2015-10
TTTTTTAAGTATGTTTGGTGTAAAATAGGATACACCATTGCTTCATCATAAATACAATAATTAAGCTGTAATGCTCTTAACTCTATTTCATTTAATAAATCGGTCACAATCTTTTTAAACATGTTATAATCAATACCATTGTTGATATTATAAAATTGTTTCATGGTCTTGTTAAGATTTTTAATATAATCACTTCCTCCACTTTGTGTATATGCTTGATCTAATATTTCTATTGTTATATTTGAAAAAAGATTTTCAATATCACTTTTTGAATATGAAAATTTACTTAAATTTTCCATCAATTCCTTTGAATCAAAGTCTTCATATTTTGAGAATTTTTGTACAATATCAATATATCCTATTTTATTTAATATGAAATTGAAATATCTAAATTTAGGCAAAGTATACTTTGCATACCACTCAGTCAATTCTCTTGTATGTTGCCTCTTATTCCATTTCCTTTGATATTTGTAGGTATAATACGCTACAAGTAAACTAAATATTGCTGTTATTGGTGTTGGACTTTGAAAAAACCATAAAATAAATTGTTTTATATGAATCACCCCTTTTTTTATTATACACCAATAATCGACAGAATACTATCAGAACATATGTTTATACAATTCAGGAGAGTGCCGGAACACTCCCCATAAAATTAGAATCGGTTTATGTCTTTGATACTTTTTCCTGCAACTAAATCAACCGTAGCTGCTTGAAGTACCTTTTGTACCTTAGAATAGTCTTTAACCACACCGATAAGAGCTTGTGCAAACTGATCTGGATTCTGAATACCATCTAACTTGATGTCACCAATAGATACAGTTACATCGCCACCACGATTAGTAGTAGCAAATGTATTCATAGTTGGCATTGCATTTTGATAGAACTTCTCCGGGTTCTGTTTTGCAATATTCCACAGATTATCAGTCATTTCACGAGTAAATACAGTTGTACCACGAGTGATTGGAGTTAAGATACTACCATCAGAACGTCTGATAATTTCAGCACCTTCTTCTTGTGTCCAAGCTAAGTGATCGTAAGTTGCTTCCTTTAGACCATTCTTATAGCCAATCTGATTACCTTTAACCCAACCATTACCGCCAGCACGTTTACCTCTGATAATTGCTTGAATATGATATGGATAAGCACGACCATTAACGATTTTATCAATCTCAAAATAATCTGGTTTGAATCTGTTGACATTGCCTGTTGGAGCAGTACCATAAGAATCATAATACCAATTACCTGTAGCATTAACTCTTGTTCCGACATTCGGTGATGCCTTTGGTGCTTGTGCAGTAGAAGAGTGATTGTTTGTATTTGCTTTCGGAGTTGCATGTGGTTTAGATGCTGTTGAACTAGAACCATTTGCAACACCATTTGGATTATTTGCAGTTGCTATATTCTTATTCGCCTCTGCTTGTGCAATTTGAAGCATCTTATCAATTGTGACTTGAATGCTATTGATTGCTGATTGCACAGTTGTAGCATAAGTGTCGAATTTACCTGTGAAACCAGAAATAACTGTTCCTGCATCGTTCCATATAGTCTTCATCTGATCAGATATTGTATATCCTACATCAGAAGTAACAGTAGTAATCGTATCACTGATAGAAGATTGATTTTCATTGACTACACCGATTAGCTCTTGAATAAGTATTTCGGTCTGCTCAAATTTCTCATCAATCTTATCAGAATACTCCTGATACAAGTCATCAAGCATTTTCTCTTGATCTTCGATGTATTTGTCGTATTCGGTGTCTTTTAAATCCTTTTCGGCATCTTTGATGTCAGATTGTAACTGCTGTACTTTCTTTAAGGATTCCTCAGAGTTATCATTCTCGAAAACAGATAATTGTTTCTTAAGACTTGCCAGATTTTCAGTTTTCTCACTGATTGTATTTTGGTATTCGTAAATCGACTTTTCGTTGTCCAGATATTCCTTACGCTTGTCTATGAGTTCCTGTAACACTTCAAGCATTGCATCATATCCATCACGAGCAAGGTCAATCATGGATTTCTTTTCATCGTTAGCTGAAAGTATAACATCTCTCTGCGCCTTAATGAGTTCTTCTTTTCGATCAATCAAATCCTTATTCGCTGGATCTTTCGCAATGTCTGCTTCAATCTTCTTAATCTCATTAGCGTATTTCTCCGCTTGAGACATATAGATATTATATTTGGATGCATAATTGCCAAGCTGTGCAAGACCTTCATTAGTTAATCCACGATTCAAGTGACCATCAGTTAGATTGTCCCTATCTTCGAGTAGGCTTTGTACAAACTCAATTTCATCTGCAATACCTGTGATTTTATCTTGTACAAGATCGAACAAATCCCAATCAGCCTGACGCATATTATTATAGAACTCTTGGATTGACTTGTTAGATTCTACGATAGAACCATTAACTTCATCAATCTGCTGTTTGAGATCATACCATGCTTCTGAATATTCTGTTACTTTACCTGTATTCACGAGTTCGTTCAACTCAGAAACCATTTGATCTCTTTGCTGAACTAAGAGTTTATTGTTCTCATTCTCATTGTTGAGCATTGCTTCGTAGTATGATTTTGAGATAATACGACCTTTTGTTTCAGCATAGTCAACTAGCTTATCAAGAATATCATTGGTATCCGTGAATACCTTTTCCATATCTTCAAACTGTGTTACTATGTTGTCGAATTTCTTTTGCGCTAGTTCGGAAAGAGATATATTGAGTTCTTGGATTTTGTCTTGTAGCTCTACAGCTTTTTCGTACCAATTCTGGTAATCCTGCACACGATTGTACAAATCTTCATCAGTGATATCCTCAATATTTATTTCTCCGTTACGAACCTTCCGTTTGTAATCTTCAGACAATGCAACGCTGTCTGCCTGTTGTAAATATCTCTTATATCCCTGTGTAGCCCATTCGATTTCGTCTGCTGTTTTAGCAATCTCATCATTTAGGGCGGTGGTACGAAGTGTCCAACCAGAGAATGTATTTTCCTCTGTTTTATTCAGACGAGCAATAGCTTCTTCACAACGATTGATTTTTACCTCAATCCAATCTATTGTCTCTAAAAACTCATCCGCTTTATCCTGTGTGCTTGAATCATTTGAACCACTTGAGCCACTTGAGTTAGAGCCTGAACCGCTTGAATTATGTCTATTCGTCCAATCGTTATTTGTTCCACCTATAATAGTAGTCTTTGAACCTGTTGATTTGCCATAGGCATGTGATAACAATGTACCATTAACAAATCCACCACCAATAAGTTTGCCACGAATACCACCAATACCGTTTAATAGCTTCTCGGTATCAATATGGTTGAATATTACGTCACCCTTCTTTAGATTCATAAATTCAGCACCACGCTTACCAATAAGCTGTGCCTGTCCATTACGAACTAATAATTCAGGTGCAACCTCTCCGACAAGAGCTTGTTGATCATATGCAATCTGTCCGTTACGGACACCTTTATTATAGGCGTTAGTACCGCTTGCTTTACCGAACATAACTGTTTTTCTTGTCTTGGTATTGCCATGAGAAGTCGTAGTAGTACCAGATGCACTTGCATTGACTTTGACATTAAAACTCTGACTATTTAAGATGCTTTGTAGATTTGCATGAAAGTTCTCCGACAGCTTCGCCTGTACCTTAATCTTTGCGGTCTGTTTACTTGCCTTAGATACTGCATTATTAAGTGCCTTATCATAAGCTGACGTATCAGCATCGACCTTAATACTTGTATCTGAATCCTTTAAGAAACTATCAGGATTGAGATTTGCTAACTGTTCCTTGAATTTATCCGTATCAATTTCAGCATCAATACCGATTTTTGTGAGTTCACCCTGATCCTGTAAATTCTGCAACTGTGTTGTTACATTTGCAAGATGTGTTTCAGCATCGGTCGTATCAATACCAAGTGTTTCTGCCTGTTCTAGCTGTTGTTTTGCAGATATATAAGATTGTAATACCGCTAATACAGTTTGAGAACCTTCTTCGACCTGTGATGCATCAATACCCATAATTGCAGGCTGTTCAAGTTCCTGTTTCTGTTTGAGTAATTGTGCAATAACTGTCTGTGCATCTTTCCAACTATCAGAACCAATTTCAAGCCCATCACGATACGTTTGTAGACTACTAATCTGCTTATTCAAACTATCAACATCTAAATCTGCACTAAAATCAATTTTAACACTTTGGTCTTTTTCAGAAATTCGCTTTGCAGCTTCTTCCGCTTCACTTTGCAAATCGGTTGTATCCGCTAAATGTGCATAAAATTCTATCTCTGGTTGAATTTCCCCGGCAACCGAATCATACTGTTTCCATAATTCCGTTGTATCGAATCCAGCTTTATCTAATTCTTCAATTGTCTTTTTATAATCGGCTAAATCTGTTCTTGCATCAACTGATTTCTGATCAATAGCATTTAAACCATCTACAATAGATTCCGACATGTTATCGAAATTAATATCAATACCTTCTGCTTCTGTCATAGCCAAGAATAAATCTACAACAGCAGAACGAGACATATCTACATCTTCACAGAATTGTTCCAGATTTTGTACGTCTATTTTGAATGTACCATCAGAATTTTTAGTAATTTGATCTGATAGTTGACTAGCATCATCCAAGAATGTATATAAACCAGAAATATCTTCGGTGAAATACTTTTCGGCACGAGTAAGATATTTATCCCATAATGCATCAGAATATTCCAATTCATCATTTGCCGAACCGATATATTCCATGAATGTTTTGAAATCATCTGTTCCCGTCCAACCATTTTCCCATGCTTTACGAGCCGAATCTAACTGTCCTTGAACATATTCGAAATTATCATTATTATCTGGTGTCTCTAGCGCACGTTTGTAATTACTCAATGCAGACAAAGATGCCATAATACTTTGCTCAAGCGCATCATACTGATTGATTTCTTCACCAAGTGCAGAGATATTATCTAAATGTGTAGATAAACTTTCAGACCATCCATCATTATCCTTCTTGAGATTACTAATTTCCTTGCGAAGTGCATCAATGCCCTTATTCTTCGCAGATGTAAGTTTCTTACGGACATTTGTATCTTTTATCTCTGTCTTAATAATATCATTGATAGCCTTTGCTTCTTTTTGGTATTCCTGAACTGCAAACGCTTCTTTTAACTGCGTATTGACAAGTGCTGCTTTACCTACATTTTCAGTATATTCAGCCATATGTTCATTATTGAGAACTACACCAGAATCGGTATACTGAATGACCTTAGATAAATCTCCATATGCAGTTTTTAATGATTCGATGGTTTCAGTAGATAAATAACCATTCTGTGACTGTTCCGACTGTGCAGACTTTGCCGCATCAAAGGCAGTAGCAGGATCAAATTCATATGTAGTATCGTATACACTCTTTTGTGTAAGATACTTCTTCATGGCTTCTTCACGAGTTTCAGATTCACTCATGATTCTATTCCATGTTTGAATTTCTGCTTCCGTATTAATCGAATTTTCTTCGGCAAACTGTAATAGTTTGTCTTTTGATTCTTTCATGACATCCATTGTCATAGGAATAGAGCCATCGGATTTTAATGTCTGGGCATACTTACTAACACCATCCATCAACATCTCATAGTTATCCAGATATTTTTGCATACCAAGATCGGATGCTGTTAAAGGTTTGCCAAGTGCGTCACCTAATACATCATTGATTTCTTGCACATATGCTTCGATACGATTCTTGGATTCTTCCAAACTAATATCATCATCACTGATTGTCAAAGCATCGGTAATAATCTGCTTGAATTGATCGCCTGTATCGGCATTTGCCATTGCTGATTGTAAAGGTACAAGAATATTTGTTTCAATAGCACTTTCTAATTCTTCACCGCTTAAACCACTAAAATCGTCACCTTGAAGAATATCTCCCCAATTCAAACCACTCACAATACTGCTAAGAGCAGATTGCATTTCGTCATTGCCCGTCATTGCAAGGTATGAACCAGAAGAGTTCTGCATCCACATATTGACATATGATGCAAATTCAGCGTTGCTTGTGGATAACTGAGATTCAGCAGAACGCATTTCGGTATTTGCTGTACTAATTATTCCTGCATAATACTGTCTAATCTGTTCCTGTGTTTCCTTAGATAACTTTGCGAAATTGTACTCTGTTGCAGAAGTACCATCTTGACTAATAATAGCATCGGCAATATCAATATTCGCTTTTTCCATATCGGCAAGAAAATCTGCATAATACGTCTGTTTCTCTAATTCAGATTCAAAATTAGAAGCTGGCTTATTATTTGAAACACTTTCGTTGAAATTATCCAACGCTTTCTGGTACTTCTCGATCTTCTCTGTTTGAGTGTCGATAGTATCATTTTGTCCTTTTGCTTCCTTACCGAACACTTTAGATTGATTCTCAAAATATGTGTCGATATTTTTATTTATTTCCTGCTGAGCTAACTGTTGCTCAATTTCAAGAAGATCCTTTAATTTACCTGTAATACCATCTACATTACCTTGTAGATCAAGGATAGCATTGCCATTATCATCATATCCTTTTGTAAGTTGTGGGAATACATCGGCAAGCTGATTTGAAACGTCAAGAAATTCTTTGTATTCATCATCGGATAAGCTGATATTTTTACCTGTAAGCTGATTTACTCCCTGTGCAAGTTCTGCATACTTTTTACCAGCTTGATCAACTGTATCTGCATTTTGTTTGATTTCAGATTGCAGCGATTTGATTTTGCTTTGTGCGTCTTGTGCATTTTTCTTTGCTGATTCAAATGCTTCTTCCTGTGCCTGCTTATGCTTTTTGATTGCTTTTACTACCCCGGCAATCGCACTAACTGTCATAACTGCAACCGCTACAGGATTATTCATTACTGCCATTTTAATGTTCTGCCCTAATCCCTTTACTGCAGAAGATAAACTAAATGTGCTTAATGATGCCTTCTGATTGGCAACCGCCTGTTTCTGCGTTGCCTGTGTTAATTCCATTTCCGCTAATTTTGCTTTCGCCTGAGTTTTACTTAGCCCGGTCGAACGAAGGATTCTAACTCGTTCAGATTCATTCAATGCATCATTCGACAATATATGCTTTAGCTGTGTTTCTGTTAAACTCGCAGATACCGCTTTAAGTGTATTTAAAGCATTGGTATATTCTGTTGTACCACTTTGAAGTGTAGACATTGATTTAACTGCACTTAATGCAGTACCAAAATTGCTTGCCTGTATAGCAGATGCCCGGAATGCTGTTGTAACCGTTGTAAGCACTTTAATAATACCGATTGTAAGCAATCCTTTTAAAGATGATTCTACCAGTCCAATACTATTTGCAAACTGCAATGCGGCGTTACCACAGTTTAATAAACCCGTTACTGTCTGACCATTTATTACGGATTGATATGTTTCTGTCATAGAAGCCTTGAAGCGATTTAAGGAAGCCTCACTCGATTCAAGATACTTGTCATATTCTCTTTGTGCAGAACCTGTTGAATGTAAACTTCGTTCGTATATATCCTGTGCTTCGGACATATTATTTAACGTGGCAGAAATTCCACTCGCACGGTTTTTACCTGCTATAAGGTCTAATAAAGCACTCTGATCCACATCTGACATCTGCTGATATACCTTAGATAAATCAACAAAAATATCATAGATTGAACGAAATGTTTTATTATCTGCTTCCAAAATCTTAACTCCACCATTACCATCTATATTAGTCAAACTCTCGATTTTATCAGCTAATTTCGAAGATGATGTATATACGTTTTCTGTACTTTCCCCAAGGGATTCTAACTCACTCTTGCATCCCCGGATACGAAGTGCTGCTGTACGTAAACTAAGTGCCAAGGTATCGGCATTTTGAAACTGCCTATTTCCGGCACTAAGCAAGGCTATAAATTCATCTACACTTGTATTTGCATCAGCAAAAACCGAACCAACTGTTTGTACTCCCTGGGCAATTTCCGCGGACGTAATACTTGCCGTATTTCCGATTTCATTATATTTGTCGATCAATGCGCCAGCCTTATTAACTGCATCTGTAAAACCATCGACATCCTTATATGCCTGTACACCAGAGATAATTGCTTTCGCACTATCTGAAGTTGACATATCACCTACGTTTGCCAGAATGGTACTCTTTTCAGCTAATGCATTAGATTCCGAAAGATTGTATCCCGACTTAGAAAACTCGGTTGCACCTTCCATCAATGATTTTTGTGTTGCGGCAAGATCCTGTGCTTTTTCATTACAGCGTTCCAAGTATTTGTCATAATCGCCCCTTGATAGTTCATCATTTACCTTTATCAAATCAGTAAATGCTTTATCAAGATCCAATGCTTCATTCCATGCATTTTTTAACTGTCGCGATAACATCATTACTCCGGCTGTACCCGTGAATAATTCGGTTGCTCTTCTAAAGGTCTTTTTCACTGAATCTCCCAGTGTCAAACCGCTTAGATTTGTGGCTTTTGCTTCAGATCGCATAGCCGATAATTGCATTCGAAGATTTTTGATTTCTTTATTTGACGTTGCCAGCTTTGCATTGTCTAGCAACGAAGAAAATTTTGAAGACATTTCAGCGTCTTTGAATAGTTTAGAATTTTGTTGACCAAACACACGAATATCATTAATCAATTTATCCTTCTTCAAAGAAGTACGAAATTGAATTGTATTCGCATCTGCGGTCTTTTGTGCTTGTTTTGCACTCTGCTGTACTGTACTTGTGATATTTTTTGTATTTACCTTACCATTAATATCAACCGTGGTTTTTAATGATGCCACATCTTGCTTTAATTGTGCGCTAGTCTTAGCTTGATCCAGAGTACCAACCAAGGGAACTTTTATATCTCCAAGATTTTTAGCATCTGATTCAATTTGTTGTTTACTTTTGCTGTGTAACTTTGCTGTAAGATTGACTATAAAATTATTGTCACTCAATGTGTTCCTCCTTATGTTAATTTTAATCGGTTAAATGTGGCAGATATGCCATGAAAATAGACTTTAAGAATTTGTAAGATAATCCTTTAATCTCTCAAACAGATTAGGGTATAAATCGAATTTTCCTGTTTTGAATTTAGATAAAATACTCGGACTAATATTGATCATTTCCGAAATATATGTCTGTTTCTCTCTTTTCAGACGTTCTTTATAGAGATTTCTTAATTCTTCTTGTGTCACTCTCATTCCTCCTTCCTATAAACATTTCTTGCAAACAAAAAGGCAGTATTTTTACTGCCCTAAGTAAATTGCCAGGCGTGGCTAGTTGGCTTGCTCATTTTATGAAGAAACTACTCAGCTTACGGTCTTTTCGCTTCTCCATAAGGGAAACAAACTTATCTCCAAAAAAGAAATAAATCTGTCTCTCCATAGGGAAATAAATGAAAACCCTTGTTTTTCTTGGGAAATGTCAACTTTCGGGTGACTTTTTGAACATTTCTAAGAAAAGTTCCATATCTTTATCATGTAAAACAACCAACAGACTATCCCTTATACTTTCATTATTAATTGCATATCGTACCAGATATTGCATAGTCGCCATATTAATTTTTCTTCCAGACAATTCTTCCATACATGCATCAAATGCCATGCCTTTGTTATTTGAATATGCTTCATCGTTTTTATCTAGCTTAGATACTGCATTCTTATACTTCTCAACCGCATCAATAATTACCTTCGATTGCCTTTTGTTTCTTATTTTATCTTCCGATAGATCAGCTAATAACTCCACATCTCTAACTGTCTTTACTTTTTGACAACCACGTGTACGCATGTCTACAATCTCTTCGCCAATTATCTGATATAGAATATCCATCGGGCAATCATAAAATCGAACATCATTATCATCAATATTCTTTTTCTTCCCTTTTTTATGCTTATCCTTTAGTTTCTGCAACTCCGCATAAAACCGCGGGTACCTTGGATCAGGATTCATACATGCTAATCCTTGTAGTCTCGTTAGTTCTCCTGCAACAGTAACATCAAAATTCCGCTTCGCACTATCAATACTACATTGTGCCAATACAGAACAAATGATAAATATATCCTCCAATTCCGTATCATTGCATCCTCCATCAAACCAATAGCTAAGGGCTAATTGCGCAATATTACTCGATACCCCGGTATCTGCCTGTGCCTTTGCAATTTGATTATCCATTTTTGCATATGATTCCATCTCTTTATAATAATCACTTTTCGCAGCACGTGGAATATTATTTATGATTGTGGGGTACTCCACATATGCTTTTCTCGCAAGTTCCGCTATATCCGGCTGATTTGTAGCATACAATGTATCACTATCCAAGTCCTGTGAATTAAGCCGATCTTGTACATCTGTTCCAATGCCATTTATAACAATGATTTCTCGCCCAAGATCAGGGAAATACTTCACCAATTCTTTCGGATACACATTTTCTAAATACACAATATTGTTGGGCGAATTATGCGGATTCCGAAACCCGGCAATTCTATCTCCTTCGGCAAACCGCCTTGTATAACATTGTATTCTATCATCATAAGTTTCAAAGCATCCCTCATTTATAAAATCCTGCCCCGTAACTTTTTTCAACAATGCAATTGGATTTCCGCATATTGTAAGGTTGTCTCCATTTTGAAACAGCTTACCTAACTGCAATCTCTCACGCTTTAATTTGCTGATTATTTCTCTCCGCTTCTTCTTGAAATATTGGGTATACCGAAATTGATCATTCCAATTATATAAGTCAATCAATACATTATTGATACTGTAATAAGCAGAGCCGGTTATTCTAAGATAATTCAGAAATGCTTCATCGTCCTGTTTTAATGCATTGCAATAATCAATGCTTGTTTTCGCAATAGATTTCAATTTTTCTCTATCTAATGTAAGTAATGTATTATTCATCTGGAATGAACTTCTCTGTAAATCACCATACTTACTAGCATGTGCAGTTTTTACAATCTGAAAAATCTCCCCATCTCGTTCCATGAATGATTTGTAATACCGAAATCCATTTTCAACAGAACCTGATTTACTCATATATTCAGTAAACTTTAACCATTTCAAAGAATTATCCGTGACAATAACCTTTATATCTGATATCTTCATCTTGCGTCCAAACAGGTCTATTCCATCATCAATATAGGCATTCTCATATTCATCTTTATAATAGTCTTGGAAATATTGTTGAAGATTACCTTTGAACAGACAGCTTTTGAAAAAGTGACTTCTGCAATAAATAAATCCGTTCATATCTGCCGGGAAAATTGATGAATCTATCAACCCCATACCATCCCATAAAATATTAGAGATTTCCCATTCTTTCTTTTTCTCTACTACACATTTATTATGTTTCTTTCCATCTGTATAATCTACTTCCTTCATAGGGCATCGACTTATATCTATCCCATAATCTTCAAATATCTGTTTCGATCTTTTAATATATGTCAAGTCTGGATTTTTCTCTTGTGTCCTTTTATATGTAGTAAATCCATATTGATTTAATGTCGGTTCAAATGCCTTAAAATCCTTCACTTGTCTTTTCTTAGAAACAGCATTTACAACACATGCCGTTTTCTTACATGCAACAGATTCATCCTTAACAACCAGCATATTATCAAGCGGAATATGAATATAGTCTATCGCTGTTGCGGTTATCAAAGGAGCATATGCTGATAGTTCTACAATCTTGGCACCCTTCATATTGGGGATTCTCTTATACAAACCCATCGTAAGATATTTAATCATATGGTTATATAATTTTTTCCTGATAAAAATACATTCACCCTTTTTTGCTTTACCCGGATTTCTATATAACATTCTATATGTTATAGTTTTCCGCATACCTACAATTTCTTTTTCTGTTTTCTTATCAATTGTTTTCCATGTAATTGTTGCATCGTTTTCATAGAAATATTTCCTAAGTGAATCAGCATCCATTGCCGGTTTAATATTCTTCTCATCTGAACTATCCTTATCAACGCCATATTCAAACTTCATTAGAATAAAATCAAGACTACAATCTTTTTTATTTACTGTTACACCATGCTTTCTGGCATACTCTGAAAAAATGCTCTCATTAATAACTGCTGTTTTATAATCAATGAACGAATCAACATATTCATCTTTATCTTCCTCGTTTGATTTATCTTTTGATAAGAACTTATATCCATTGGCTACTCTATAAACACTCGCCGCTTGAACACTCCGCACCTTGATCATTTTTCTCTCTGTATTTTGTATTTTCATCAACCTCCACTCTGCTATATTTTCATACTCTATTTATTAGGGAAAACAGACGATATTTAGACCTATTTTGAATTTTTTGATAGCCGGTATATAAATGTGTACCCCTGATATAAAAATGAATTTTATATGCCTTTTCGTGCATTTTAACCCTTTATATACAATCAATCTAAGCTAACTTGAAATCACGATTTCTTTGGCTTTATTTTGCTTCCATTCTGCTAAATTGATAATCTGTGCCGGTTGTCTTCGGCTACATATCTTAATTTGAAATTCGTCCAGTTCCAAAAAGTCAAACACTTCATCGCCCGGCACATTACACAATGCAACTTCCTGTTCCATTGCTGTAATTGTCATATCAGACATAGATATATCCGTGACCGTATATACCTTATCCAATATCCGAATATATTTTATTTTTGTTATATTTGTTATTGAACTCACCTTACCCTTCCTGCTTTAACGTGTCCTATAATACTCTACCGCCTTTCTTAAATATATCCTTCTATATATAATATTCTCCATCTGATTTCTAATTTTGCATAAAAAAATACCAACCATCGAATATTGACGGTTGGTATTCATTATATAAATTCATATATCTATTATGTCATTGCAATTTCCTTGTAAAATCATAATAAGCATCATTTTTGTCATCTCTAATTCTTCTAAGCTTTTCCATTGTAAAATTATACCATGAATCATCCAAGAAATAAGCAAACCAATAAAATAACGGATAGGTTCTTTTTAATATTGCTTTCGTTGTATCTCCACTATGAGAAATAATACTTGCTTCGTTATACATTTTATATTTTTCTTCAAAATCATATTTTTTATTCTTTATAATTCTACATTCTTCTGTTATCCCATATCCCCTGCATATAGATGGGCGTACATTATAAATACTGCACTTATTATTATCTAAAAAAATACATGCTGGTAAATC